>SWCB01001083.1_pt1 | contig 43529 bp, 38 predicted proteins | sample 4692901 | NCBI WGS metagenome assembly SWCB01 (sample SAMN10267276, study PRJNA491770) | bioreactor metagenome | isolation source: DHS bioreactor inoculated with subseafloor sediment | place: Japan: off Shimokita Peninsula | collected 2006-08 | reverse complement strand
CGCTTACTGATGGAACACAAGCTGAAATTGATCAAGTGCAAGCAGACATTAAAGCTCAACTTAATATGATGTTTGATGAAATTGAAGCAATCTATGCATTAGATGAAGACAACTTAACGTTAGCAGATGAAGAAAGAATTTATGAATTCTTAATGATGTTTGGTAGCGAACAACAAGAAGGACCAATGTTAAACTAGACATTTTAATCAATAAAAAAGCTATTTGGAATCAACCAAATAGCTTTTTTTATATTTTTTCAATGGGGATAAAGATTTCAAAATATGGATTATTAAGATCTCGTCCACTACTGTAAACTTCATGTTTAATAGGCAGTGGATCATAATATTTTGTCTCCGGATCCAATTTTAATTTGTACTCACTATGATCAATAAAATCAAATATATCATGATATGTTTGACCAATTGATTGATTTTGTGGATGTGATACATGTACATATAATGATTCGTGAACTCTAAATTCTATCATACCATCTGGTATTTTTTGTGACTCACCCACTTCATATACAGAATAATGCACAAAACCACCATTTTTTGTGTGATATGAAAGACCTAATTGATGATCAGGATTGACTGCTGTTTCAAGTTCGTGCACTCGATCACTCATCTTTTTAATCATGTCTTTTAATTCAGTAATTTCTTTCCAAGTACCTTCCCATTTCATGCCAATCGTACGATAAGCTTTAAGCTCAATAATATCAAAATTTAACTTTTCCATACGATACCTCCTTAAATACATCTTTATTTTATCATGAATTCATCATTTTTTAAATGAAGGGATTATGAAATACTTTCTGTTTTTAGTAAAGCATTCAACCATTTTATATGCATAGAAATAATAGGACCAATGGCAATCGCTAAAATAAAACTACCAACATTAACCGCACCAAAGCCTATAGTTGCTAAGAAACCGATACTAGTTGCGAGAAGAATTGCGAATAGTTCAATCATAATACGCATTGTAAAAAATCTTTTGACTTTTAATACTTTCATTAAGATTACAGTTAATTCATCATACACCATAGCTGGAAATCTCGAGACAATGATTAATGCTAAACCTAAAGACAACAAAACTGCTCCACCGACATATGAAAGATATTGTAGCCAAACTGCATCAATCGTTAAATCACCTAGGATTAAAATATCCCACAAATCTATGACAAATGATAAACTAATAATAGGAACTAGTATAACTGCATATTTGATATCTTTTTTATAAAATAATGCAAACAATAGTACTGTAACATTAACAATAAAAGCCGCTAAACCCCAAGTACTACCAATCAGTTTACTAAAGTTATAACTAACTGTATCCCATGCACCTACACCAAGCGTAGATCTAAATAAGATGTTTATTCCAAAACCAAGAACAAAAACACCAAAAAGATATAAGAAAATGCGTAATGTATAATTATTCATAAACTTCTGATTCATTGCAGCCTCCGTTGGTTTTACCAACCAATACACATTATAACACAAAAAAAAGCTAGTTTTTTATTAAATATTTAGTAAAACTTATTGATTTTTAACATAATCTTATAAAAATTATGATAAGATATATACAAATCATATGGTGGAGGTTAATCATGGATTTGTTACTTAGTATACTTGGCATAGGTATCGTCATCTTCTTTGTACTATCAATGACGAACGGAGTAAAAAAATATGTAAAAATTAAACCAGTCTTATGGATTGCTTCTAAACATAAGATTTTTGGGATGACTGCAGCATCTTTAGCACTCATCCATTTTGTAATTGCAATCATTAACGACTCATTAAGACTTACAGGTCTTTTAACACTGGTTGCATTACTTTTAACTAGTGCATTTGGTATGATGTTTTATAAACTTAAAAATAAGAAGTTATATATCCTTCATCGTATCATGGGACCTATAACGTTTGTATTAATCATCATTCATATCATATTAAATACAACTACGTAATTTAACAAGGATTTTATCCTTGTTTTTTATTATATATAAGTTTGGTAGTGATAAATTGAGAACTATATTGAAACATGGTCATATGGCAAAAGTATATATCGAAGATGAGTTCGTGTATAAAACATACGATGACTTTTATCCAGAAGAATGGGTAGATAAAGAAATCTATATACACGATATTTTACTACGCAAAACAAACTTAAATGTTACAGAAGTTGAAAAAGTAAATGCGCATGAAATTAAAATGCCATTTTTGAGTCAACAAAATCTTGGATTCTATCTCATGCGAAATGTAGATGAATCACTTATTGATGATTTTGTAAAACTACAGCATGAAATGCATCAATATAAAGCACTCGAACTTGAAAATGCACATATCGTTTTTAAACGATGGATTGAAATGAGTCAATTAAGTAGAGATATTAAACATATTGCACATAATGTTTTAGACACCATTGAATATGAGAATTATTTATGTCATTTTGATTATCAACCTTCTCATGTTGTTATTCAAAATAGTGAGTATTATATTATGGATTGGATACATGCAAAACTAGCGAATCCAATATTAGATATCGCAAACACCTATGTGAATTTAAGACTTGATCAATATGATCTTGCACACAAATATTTACAAAGAGTTACATCCTTACTAGATTACAAGAAAGATGAAGTATTCTTTGCGGTGCCTCTTATGGCTGCCATCAAAATGATAGAAACAGATGATATTTTCGAACATAAGGTTTTGACAACTCTTGTTTTTGATCCAAAAAATAAAGAAATCACTAAATAATACTATTCGACTTAATATTGCTTTTTTATAAATGATTCCACCCATATAAAGGTGGAATATTTTTTTAGATTTCATAAAAAAGACTAATTAACGTTTCAAAAAATGTTATAATATATGAAAATGACGTAGGAAAAATATGTGGGGTGAAACCATGGATGTTATTCTTAGTGTAAAAAATTTAATCAAATCATATAAGAACATTGTAGCAGTTAATGATATTTCTTTCGAAGTTAAAAGAGGAAGTTTGTTCGCTTTTTTAGGACCAAATGGAGCAGGAAAATCTACGACCATTAATGTGATTACAACACTGCTTAACAAAGATTCTGGTGAAGTGTTATTAAATGATAAAACAGAAGATAAATATTTTAGAGAAAAAATAGGTGTTGTTTTTCAAAATAATGTTTTAGATGATGTCTTAACTGTTAAAGAAAATTTAATTTATAGAGGTGCTTTATATCTTAAAACAAAGGAAAAAGTACTTAAAAGATACGAAGAACTTTCAGAGTTTTTAAACCTAAAAGAATTTGAAAATCAAAGATTTAAAACTTTATCTGGAGGGCAAAAACGAAGAACAGAAATTGCTAGAGCTTTATTTGCAGATCCTGAACTATTATTGTTAGATGAACCAACAACAGGATTAGACCCTGAAACAAGACAAATTGTCTGGAAAGTTATTAAAAGACTTCAAGAAGAAAAAGGAATCACTATTTTTCTTACGACACATTATATGGAAGAAGCAGCAAACGCTGATCATGTAGTCATTATTAATAAAGGAAAAATCATGGTTCAAGGTACACCAGCTCATTTAAAAGAAAAGTTTAGCTTTGATAGAATGAAAATCGTACCGTTTGATAAAGAAACTTTTAAAGATAAATTAAAATCATTAAAAAGAACATATGAAAAAATTGCAGATCAGTTTATTATTACTGTAGAAGATACAACTGACACATTAGCGTTAATTGAAGAAATAAAATCACATATTAAACAATTAGAAGTCGTTAAGGGTTCAATGGATGATGTTTTCATCAACGTTGTTGGAAAGGATGAAGTTTATGTATGAATTTATTGCGTTAGTTAAAAGACACATGCTAAAATTTTTAAGAGATAAAACAGCTGTTTTTTTCTCATTTTTAAGTGTCATCATCCTTTTGACTTTATATTTTCTATTTATCGGTGAAAATTATGTTAGTGAATTAAGAGATCTTCAATCAAGTGGACTTGTTACTAGTGGTTTTGTAGAGTTTGTGAAGATAAGCAACATGATGGGTGGTATTTTGGTCATCAACACCATCTCATTATCATTAGGTATTATGGGTAATGTCATCACTGATTTAGAACAAAGATCATTAGATGCATACTTAGTTACACCAGTTAAAAGATATAAGATTATTTTTAGTTATTATGTCTCAGCAATTATAGTTACCATATTTTTCACATTTGTCATGTGGGGGTTTACGATTGTTTATGCAGGGATAGTGAGTGGCTATTGGTTTACATTTGAAGTTATCTTAAAAACTTCATTATTATTGTTATTCTTTACATTCATTTCATCATCATTAATGATCTATTTAACGACACTACTTAAATCAGTCAATGCTTTCGGAACACTATCTGGTGTTTTAGGTACTTTAATTGGATTTATTTGTGGTATTTATATGCCATTAGCTATTTTTTCTCGTGGTATTCAGTATATCTCATCCGTTTTCCCATTTACACATATGACAATTTTACTCAAAAATATTATGCTAGATCAATCTTTAACTACATTACAAACGATTGTTCCAGCGGATGCATTTGAAACAATAAAACTTTATTTTGGTGTCAATGAATTGGGTGTTTTTGGACAAAACGTTGATATGATTTGGTTGATGATTGGATCAGCAGTTATCGCACTTGTTTTACTATATTTTGGATATTTCAATATGAGTAGAAAAATCAAAAACTAGTTCATAATAACACATTCTCATTTAATGAATAAGTAAATATAAAATACTTAAATATATCTTAATTTGGTCATGATATTATTGCATATAATATCATTATATGCTAAATTGTATGTACATATGGAGAGAAATACAAATGGCAAATTTTTTTAAACATGCACAAGAAAGATTGAAAAATAAATATAATTTAGATGTTATTCATGACATTGTTTTAGGCAACAGTGAGCGTGTTTTTTTGTATGCTGATAAAACTGAATTAGGTCAAATAACACTTCATGTGATAAGTAATTCTTTAGAATTGATTGGTTTACCTCATCAAGAAAGTATTACAATTGATCGATTAATGCATCTTATTGATTATGAAAATAAATATGCTGAAGTTGCTGGACTTTCTAGATATAAATCATATATAGAAAAAGAATTATTAGATTTTAGCAAAATTATGAATATTACATTTCCTATTAAATATAATAATCAAAGAGTGTGGATTCATTTCGATGGATTTAAGGTTGAAAAAAATAAAGATGTTTATGCTATTTTTGCAAGTAACATTACTGAACTTATGGAACATGAAGAAGCATTATATGAAAAAACACATAAAGATTCTTTAACACAACTTTTTAACAAATACGCATTTGATTTTCATTATGGATTAAGATATCAAATGAAAGATTTGCACATCTTATATATTGATATTGATGACTTCAAAGAGATAAATGATACATTTAGTCACCACGTTGGTAATGAAACATTACAAAAATTAGCTTCATTACTTAAGCGCTATGAATCAGAAAACAATCGTTTTTATAGGTTAGGTGGAGATGAGTTTGTTGGTATGTTTTTCAATGAAACACAAGAAGTATTAGATGTTGCAAATGATATTCTATTACGTACGAAACAAATCGTATTACCTCAATCCAATAGAAGTTTTACAGTATCCATAGGTGTCATAAAAGCTACACAAAGAGAAGATTTGGTTAGAAAAGCTGATGATTTATTATATAAAGCGAAGAATAATGGAAAAAACCAAGTTGTATTTGATATTGAAAGATAAAAAAAGCGATTCTTATTTAAGAACCGTTTTTTTATTTAATAGGAAATTATATTTCAACCTTTTATCATATTTATAAAAAATGGTAAAATAGAGGTATAGAAAGCATTTGAAGAAAAGGGGGACTTACATGCGCTATAAAGCCATAAAAACGAAGTTATATTTAAATGAAAAAGCGGAACCATCAAATGACTTATGGCATATATAAAGCAGCTAAGTTAATCATTGAACATGCTAAAAAAGAAAATGTCAAAGAAATCATCATTGGATATAATGAAGGATTTAAAGATGCGAAAACAAGTAAGAAAAATAATCAGTGGTTTAAATCAATCCCAATCGCACGATTAAGAGATCGAATCATATCTTTAGCAGAAGCAAATGATATGTCATATCAAGTTATCAATGAGTCATACACGTCAGTGGCATCTTTTATTGATCAAGATGCATTTCATCAAAAAGAGCATTCTGGTAGAAGAATCAAAAGAGGACTTTATGAAAGTAAAAAAGGCATCTTAATCAATGCAGATTTAAATGCCTCATTAAATATGATTAGAAAATGTAAGCCCGATGCCTTAGGGACAGGTTTTAAAGGTTGGAACACGCCTAAACGAACTTACCTATTTGGGTAAGAATCGTTTTAAAGGAGTAAATTTTAATTACTTATGTTCTTACTCTTCTTTTTTAGTTTCTTTTAACTTTTGATAAAACATTTTTTTGACTTCTTCTGGACTCATAAATGGTAATAAATGAGATTCATCAAAGTCTTCAAGTTTACCTTCATCGATTTTTTCTCTAATGAGATTGATTGTTTCGCGAGAAACAAAAGGTAATGCATGCTTAATGCTTTCTTGATCATTTTGTTCAATCATTTGATTAACTAACTCATTTAATTTTTGTTTTGATAAAAATGGATAAAGTTTGCGAAGGGGTACTTCAGTAACTTCTTTTGATAAAATTTTTTCTGCAAGTTCTTCTAAATCTTCATCGTTCATAAATGGTAAGTATTTGTATACGTTCATAGTTTTATTCCTTTCTTATAAATATATGATGTTTTGTGTGAGACCATTTGTCTCTCTTCAATCGTTAAATATGGATATAAATCATTGATATCATCTTTATCGCTAGATATGATATATCCCAGTAAATATATGCGTTCTTCCATATTAAGATGTGGCCACATAACTTGATATGGAATGTTTAATTTACCTTGAATGACAAGGCTAATCAATTGTTTTCTTTCTTCAATATTGAATAAGTGAAAATAAGATTTAAAATCACTTTCAAGTTGATCAGACTTGATAAAGTTTGAGAATACAGCTTGTCTGGGCAGTTGTACTATTTGTTTTTCAATATCGTTTCTTGAGATAGCTGCATCATCAATTAGAAATTCAATACCAATATCAAATAGTTCAGTAAGAGAAATCATAACTTCAATTGAAGGTAGGCTTTTTCCTGTTTCCCATTTACTAACTGCTTGACGTGACACATATAACTTGCTAGCGAGTTCATCTTGTGTCATGTTTTTTTCTTTTCGTAAAGATTCAATCGTTTGACCGATTTTTGTTAAATCAAGCATAAGTACCTCCTTTACACTTTTATTTTAGCACAGTTCTAAAGGAATAAAAGCAACCTTTAGTTGCATGTGTTTTTACAAATAGAATCGATTATTTTTTAAAATATGTAAAAACTATATCACTTTATACCAATTAAGAGGTGTCGTTTGTTCACTTTACGTTTTCTTTACAAACTAATTACTCATTCATGATATCTAAAGATTTCTTTAATCGATATAATATGAGTGAAAAAATTAAAGGAGAACAAAAAATGAAGAAAATTAAAGGTTTAATGTTAGTTTTAGTCTTTGGCTTAACGTTAGGATTAGTAGCATGTCAAGCTCAAGAAGAAGAATTCAATACTGATAGCAATATCACAGTATATACAAGAGATACTACTTCAGGTACAAGAGCAGGTTTCATGGGTGGTATCGGATTTGATGAAGCAGAATCAAGCGATGATGTTTTAGTTGAAGGATTTGTTATTAAAGATAATACAGGGATTATGACTTCCATGCAAACAGATGAGTTTGGTATTGGTTATGTGTCACTTGCAAGTTTAACAGATGAGATTAAAGGATTATCATTTAATGGAGTTGCACCTACAGTGGATAACGTTATTAATAATACATATGACTTAAAGCGTCCATTTAACTGGATGGTAAGAGCTGATGGTGATTTTCCTAGTCAAGATGTTGAAGATCTAGTGCATGCATTTATCGCATTCTTAGGAACTACCGATGCTGCAGATATTATCAATAATGCTGGTGCAGTTGCACTACCTGCAACAGAAACTTGGGATGATATTAAAGCAGATTATCCAATTACTGAACAAGATAATAGTGGAGTTACAGTAAGATTTGGTGGATCAGATTCCATTCAAAAAGTCGCAGAAGCATTAACACAAGCATTTAGTGCTAAAGCTGGTAACTTCGTTGCAGATCATGATCATACTGGTTCTGGTGATGCTTATAAGAGAGTTGTTGGCGATCAAAAAGATGAATCAGTAGGTAAAGATGTAGGATTTGCATCAAGACCATTCAAAGATTCAGAAAAAGAAGTTGGTGGAGTTGCACTTCCAGAAGCACAATATGGTCAACTAGCATGGGATGCAATTGTTGCTATCGTTCATGTGAACAATCCAATCAATAATGTTACTGCAGATGATTTAAAGAAAATCTATGAAGGTACATATACTAAGTGGTCAGATTTAATCACAGAATAAAGCTAAAAAACTTAAAAAGATAAAGACCTGTAACAGGTCTTTTCTTGCGTGTAAAGGATGAGAATATGCAACAATTAATGAATTTAAGAAAATCAAAAAACGGTAAAAATAAAGTCATTGATTTAATCACAAGAAACTTTTTGTTTTTTCTTGCGATTTTATCATCATCTTTTGTTTTTATTGTCGCTGGCGTTATTTTACTCAAAGGTATAACACCATTTATCAGTGATAACGGAGGATTAGGATCTGTTAATCTATGGAGATTTTTAACAGGAGATACATGGCTGATTGGTGAGTCGTTTAATTCAAACCTATATAGTGTAGGATTTATAATTATCAGTACACTGTTTATCGCTTTTTTATCACTATTATTAAGTTTTCCTGTAGGTGTTTTAACTGCTTTATTTATCGCAAAGATTGCACCTAAAAGGTTAGCTGAAACGTTAAGAACAGTGATTGAACTTTTAGCATCAATTCCTTCAATCATTTACGGATTATTTGGTGCAGGGTTTGTATTAAAATTTGTTTATAATTTTAGTGCTCTACTTGGTTATCAATCAAAAGGTGGAAACTCGATGTTAGCAGCTGTGATTGTCTTAGCAATCATGACGATTCCTACGATTACTTCAATTAGTGAGGTAGCTATCAGATCAGTTGATAAAGAAATTATCCATGGATCGCTTGCTTTAGGTGCAACACCTATGCAAACCAATTTTAAAGTTGTCTTAGCTGCAGCTAAATCAGGGATTTTTACCTCAGCAATTCTTGGTATAGGACGTGTCTTAGGAGAAGCTACAGCAGTTAGCTTAGTTGCTGGTGGTAGACGTTCTGGCTTGTCTTTTAATATTTTGGATACAACATCAACCTTAACAACTACAATGCTTGAAGGTATGAAAGAAACCGTTGGATTAGATTATGACATTCGTTTTTCTGTAGGTATAGTTTTAATGGTAGTGATTTTACTCACTAATTTAATCTTAAATACGATTAAAAAGAAGGTAGGTCATGTCCATGTTAAGTAGAAAACAAAAAGAAAACTTATATAAGAGTATCACATATGGTGCATCATTTATTTCACTTGCAGTTTTATTACTCATTGTAGGATATGTGTTTTTAAATGGGTTCAGATTATTAAACTTAGATTTAATCACACATAATTATACAGCAGTGACATATATCGCAGATATAGATGAAGGATTTGAGTTAGGAAATTTTGAAGCAAATAGAGATTTTGATGAAAATACATTCTATTCTGAAAAATGGGGATTGGCATTGACCAATGATGAGGATTTGCAAGGCAAAAATGTCATTGTCGTTACTTATGTTCATCCAGATTCACCATTACATACTTTAAACAATAAAGGTGTTGGTGATCCTAATTTGGATTTAAGAACAGATTATGAGATCATACGTATTGCCTTTGATGGTGCGGCAAGCGCACTATCAAGTAGAGGGGCACAAAATATGATTACACTTCTTGATCAACAAGATGACATCAGAGAATTAGAGTTTGCGACAACAGGTGGAGGTATTAGAGGATCCATCATCACAACACTCTATTTAATAGTTTTAACACTTGTATTTGCACTACCGATTGGTATAGGTGCAGCTATTTACTTAAATGAATATGCAAAAAATAATAAATTCAACCGCATGTTAAGATCATTTATTGAAACATTAACGGGTGTGCCATCAATTATATATGGTTTAATGGGGCTTGCAATTTTCGTGCCCATTACCATCCGTTTGACATCAGCAACCACAGGTAACTTAATTTCAGGTTCGATGACTTTAGCTGTAATATTATTACCAATCATCATTAGAACAACAGAAGAAAGTTTAAAAGTCGTTCCTGATGATTATAGGTTTGCAAGTTTAGCCTTAGGTGCAAGCAAAACACAAACAGTATTTAAAGTGATTTTGCCAAATGCATTTAGCGGAATATTAACAGCTACTTTACTTGCAATTGGTAGAATCATCGGTGAAAGTGCAGCATTAGTATTTGCAATCGGCACATCCATCAAAGATGATGTTTACTTAACAGATCGATCAACATCTTTAGCAGTTCATATATGGTCTATGATGACTGATGAACCTGCAAACATAGAACTATCATCAACGATTGCTTTAATCATCTTGATGATCGTGTTAACATTAAATATTTCAATCAAATTGATATCAAAAAGAGTTATGAGAAAGTATGGTGTAGTTAGATGATAACAGTAGATAATAAAAAAACATTTGAAATAAAAAATCTAGATTTATTTTATGGAGAGAAACAAGCATTACTTAATATTGAACTACCAATCTATGAAAAAGAAGTTACTGCTTTAATTGGCCCTTCAGGATGCGGTAAATCAACATTTTTAAGAACACTCAATCGTATGAATGATTTGGTTGAGTCTTGTAAAATAACTGGTGATGTTTCATATCATGGAGAAAACATCTATGATCAAAACACTGATGTGATTGGTCTAAGAACAAAAGTAGGTATGGTTTTCCAAAAACCAAATCCATTTCCGATGAGTATATTTGAAAATATCGCTTATGGACCAAAATGTCAAGGTATTAAAAATAAGCAAGAATTAAATGAAATCGTTGAAACAAGTTTAAAACAAGCCGCTTTATGGGATGAAGTTAAAGATAGACTTAAAGAAAGCGCACTTTCATTATCAGGTGGGCAACAACAAAGATTATGTATCGCTAGAACAATCGCGATGAAACCAGAAGTTATTTTGATGGATGAACCAACGAGTGCACTTGATCCGGTTGCTACCGCAAAAATTGAAGATTTAGTGGTAGAATTAAAGAAAGATTATACAATTGTTATTGTAACTCATAATATGCAACAAGCTGCGCGTATTTCAGACAAGACTGCATTCTTTTTAATGGGTGAACTCATAGAGTTCGGAGATACAAATCATGTATTCTCTACACCTGAAAATAAAAAAACCGAAGCGTATATCACCGGAAGATTCGGATAAAAAGGAGAAAAACTATGACTTTAAGACAACATTTAGAAGAAATGATTGAAGAATTAAAAAAACAAGTTGCAGAAATGGCAGATCTAGCATTGAGCAATCTTAGACAAGGCTTAGACGCCTTCAAAAATAATGATTTAGAACTTGCAAGAATTGTTATCAAAAAAGATGACGAAGTCGATCAATATGAAGAAGAAATTGCTAAACAAGCATTAAAGATTATTTGGAGAGAACAACCTGTAGCAAGCGATCTTAGATTAGTTACAGGTATCTTAAAATTAATTACGGATTTAGAACGTATCGGAGACCATGCAACAGATATCGCTGAAATGACATTACACTTAGAAGGTAGTTTAAATAAGCGTGTATTACCACTGACATCTAAAATGGCAGAAATCGTTGAAGAAATGGTTTTATTAAGTATTAAAGGTTTGGTTCATGTGAATGAAGAAATCGCACGTGAAGTCATTAAAAAGGACGATCTAGTTGATGATTTATTCCAACAACTGATCACAAAGATGACAACTGAATTAAAACATGATAAAATTGATGCAAATGAGTTAATCTATGTGCTCATGGTTGCCAAGTATTTCGAACGTGTTGGTGATCATGCAGTAAACATCGCTCAATGGATTATCTTCATGGTAAAAGGAACACACAAGAATACATTGTTATTCTAAAGGAGGGGCATATATGCCAATGATATATTTTGTGGAAGACGATCAAGCCATTCAATATGTAATCGAAAAAACTATTGAGAATGCAGGATTTAATGGCCAAGGGTTTTCAACTGGAGAAGCATTTATGGAAAACTTTAGAAAACAAAGACCTGATATGGTTTTACTTGATGTTATGCTTCCAGATACATCTGGATTAGATTTACTGAAGTTGATTAGAAAAGTAGATGATAAATTACCTGTGATGATGATATCTGCTTTACAAAATGAAATGGATAAAGTGATTGCGCTTGATTTAGGTGCTGATGATTATATGACAAAACCATTTGGTGTCTTAGAATTAACATCACGTATTCAAGCAAGACTAAGAAATATGCAAGGCGATCACATATTAACTTTAAAAAACATAAAAATAGATGACAAAAAACACATCTTTTCGATTGAGAAAAAAGATGTATATTTGACAAATAAAGAATATGATATCCTAAAATTACTTTTAAAAAATCAAAACGAAGTGGTTTCAAAAGAAACGATTTTTAAATTTGTTTGGGAAACAGACTTTATTGGTGAAACAAGAACTTTAGATATGCATATAAAATCACTTAGACAGAAATTAAAAGCGAATGGTGCAGAAGCTAAAATCACAACCGTTCGTAGTGTGGGGTATTTCATCGAATGAGAAAAGTTGTCATTAGAAATAACATTTTGCTTTTACTAAGCGCTTTTATGTTGTTTTTTGTGATTGTCTTTTTCGCTTTATATCAATTTGAAAAGAGACATCAAACATCGATGATGTCTTTTTTGTTAGATGAAGTTGTTGCTAATTATGAAAATTTTAATGATACTGACCAGGTATTTGTTTCTTCATTTGATCAAAGCCAAAGAAGAATCACAATTCTAGATAATCAGGGATATGTGATTGCAGATACACATGATGATGAAGTTGGACAAGATAAAAGTCAAAGACCAGAAATATTAGATTTAAATCAAGTTTATTCAAGACAATCTGATACCATTGGTGTTGACTTATTGTATATGGCAAGACAACTTGATAATGGTACATACATTAGAGTATCTATACCTTTAGAAACTCAAACTACAGCTTATAGACAAGTATTGTGGGCGCTTGTGATAAGTGGCTTAGCTATTTTAAGCATTTACTATTTTGTATTAAAAAAAGTAAATCAAAATTTAATGAAACCATGGGATAAAGTCAAAGAAGGTGTCATCAGACTTAATCAAGGTAAATACCAAATGATGACTTTAAATAGTCCATACGAAGAAATTAATGTCATGTTACATGAAATGAATCAAATCAATTACGATACTTCTAGATTTCTAAATCGAATCAATAGCTATCAAGAACAATTAAGATATATATTAAATGAGATTAAGCAATCAATCTTACTTTTTGATAAGAACAAAAAATTGATGTTTTTTAATCAAGATGCGAAGCTGTTATTCGATTTAAAAGATGAGTATATCAATCAAGAAGGTTATAAATTTATTAGAGATATAGAGCTTAATAAAGCGTTAGATCAAGTTTTTGAAAGTAACAAAGCATTCCAAAAAGATTATCGTAGTTTAGATAGAGTTTATGATTGTTATATTTACCCTCTTCATAAAAAAGAAGAAGATGAAGGCTTAGCAAGTATTTTAATGGTATTAAAAGATGTTACAGAAGAACGTCAAATTGGACAAATGAAAAGAGATTTCTTTTCACACGCTTCTCATGAATTAAAATCACCACTAACTGCAATTAGAGGATATGCTGAACTTATTTTATATGACATGATTAAGGAAAATGAAATCAAGGAAAGTTCAGAAAAAATCATTAATCAGACAGAGTTTATGTCAGCACTTGTTGAAGATATGCTTATGCTATCCCGCCTAGAAAACATTAAAGAAGAAAGTTATCAAGATATTTATTTAGACCAGATTTTAGATGAGGTTTTAGATACCCTAAATCAATCATTAAAAGATAAACATATGGAACTCGAAGTGCTTAAAAAAGAACACATCAGTTATTATGGTGATCCATTAGATTTCTCTAAACTATTTAAAAACTTAATCGAAAATGCCTACAAGTATAGTGATAACAATAAAACAATAACTATAGATTTAAAAACACAAAAAGATCAAATTATTTTTATAGTTAAAGATCAAGGCAAAGGGATTCCAAAAGAACACCAAAGTCGCGTTTTTGAAAGATTTTATCGAGTAGATAAAGGCAGACTAGATGGTGGAACAGGGCTGGGTTTAGCAATTGTTAAACATATTGTTATTAAGTATCATGGCAAAGTAGATTTAAAATCTAGTCTTTCTGAAGGCACAACAATCAAAGTTTCTTTGAAGCGTTAATAAAAACTTTATGATGTATTTTTGTTAAACTATATGTGATAAAAACAAAGGAGCTTTTTATGTCAAAACTATATATGTTAACAAAACCTAATTGTCCAAATTGTAACAAATTAAAACTTTATTTAAAAACAGTATTAAACAATAAATATCAAGATGATATTACCATTGTAGATAAAGAAGAAGACTTTGAGTTTTTTGTGGAAATGGTTAAGAAATATATGGTATTAGCACTACCAGTAATGATTAAAGATGATGATATTTTAATTGATATGAAACCAGAACTTATCAAAGATTTTCTTAAAAAGCATACGGGAAAATAAAAAAAGAGCGGTTTTACCGCTCTTTGCTATTTATAAATGGCAGGGATAACAGGATTCGAACCCGTACTAACGGTTTTGGAGACCGCTGTGCTACCATTGACACCATATCCCTAACAGCATGTATAAGTATAGCATAAATAAAGATTAAATTGCAATTGTTAAAAAAGAAAAAAAGACGAAAAATTATTTTCCGTCTTCTACATCATCTTTAAAGATTGCTTGTTTTGATACGGTTATTTCCTTTTCTTGCTTTCTTTGTAATCTTAGTCTTACATATTTATGGAAGAATAAGAAGTAAGTGATAATAACAACTACTAAGACATAAACCAACATGATTCTCCACATAACACCGTTATAAGCTGATAAGTCGTCTTTTTCAGTGACTAAATTAAATGCAACAATATCATCATCAGTCAGTCCGTCACTTCCAAAATCATCACTTAATCGATATGATTCAGGATCAACTGAAAAGCTACTATCTTTATGATCGTCATGAACTGCATCTCTATATTCTTCATTTGATGCTACGAAAAATGGTATATCATCGAAAACATAGCTACCATTATCATTTGTTTCACCGTTAGAATACTCCAGTGTTACTGTGTCAATTGATGCATACTCTGCAGGAGCATTTTCATCCTCATTAGGGATAAGCATATAATTAGGTGCATCAAATAAAAATAATGCAGGCACGTTATAAATACTAAATTGTAAAACTGGGTCAAAAATAATGCTACCATTATTTTGATATTCTTCATTTACAAGTAGTGTTTGATGAGATAATGTAACTGACATTCTAATAATTGGATTTTCGATAACTTCATCATCTTCAACAATTCTAATGTCGTTAATCACAAACATCAATCCATCATACTTTTCATCACCATATGATATACCTATCGCATATGCGGATAAGTTGAATTGATAATCTCCCTCATCGCTTATATATTCATAAATTTTTGGAGTTTCTTGATAATAATCTATGGTAAGTGATGTAATAAGTCCTTTTAATAATTTATCATCATCATCCATATTTTCTCTAACTTCAGTATCATAATATTCTTGTAGTTTTGCTGTATACGCTAATCTAAATACAACAACCGAAATAAATACGATTGCAAGTACATAGATTGATCTACCTATCCATTTCATCATGTGTATCACACCTTTCGTAAAGTATGATACACGATATTTTATAAATATACAACTAAAATAAAAAAATTACATTATTTCACTTTACAAATATGAAATTTATTGTATAATAGAAATTGCGCTATGACATGGCGGCCGTGGCGAAGTGGTTAACGCATCGGGTTGTGGTCCCGACATTCGAGGGTTCGATTCCCTTCGGCCGCCCCATAATAGCTTAGTAGGCCCATAGCCAAGGGGTAAGGCAAGGGACTTTGACTCCCTCATCGTTGGTTCAAATCCAGCTGGGCCTGCCATTTAAAAGATAGAGAAACGAAAATTCGTTTCTTTTTTTCTTTTTAAAGTAAAAAATCTTTATTTTCTCTAACATGAAATAGGAGGAATGAAAGATGAAAAAACTACTTATTTTTATGACATTAGTATTTACAGGTTTTATGATTTTGCAAGAAAAAAGTTATGCAAGAGTTGAAGCATTACCAATTGGAAGAAACTATTTAGACTTATCAACATTCTTTGAAATCGGCAGCGAACCAAATCTATATCAAAGTCATACTGAGTTTAAGATTAAAAATGGCTCTACATATACTTTTGTTATGAGTAAAAATGCTGTATTAACTTGGTATGATCAGATTGAGAATTTAGAAGCTGATATCACAAGTATCCCAAGTTATAATCCAGTATCTTATGCATACGTTAAAGATGATATCAATCAAAGGGTATACATAGAATTTACACCTGATGCGGATTATCTATTATTTGAGAAAATACATGTGGACGCAATGAATTTAATCTCACCATATGAACTCATTTTGTATGAAGGCACTTATGAAGAATTTTTTGGCTTTGAACCATACATTAATCCAAACGAATCACTAAAGTATTATGGTCAAATTAAAGTTGACTACGACTATTTACTTACAGCTGAAACGATATCTTCATATCTTTCTGCTCAAACACCAGAAGGATTAACACTATCTAAAGAAATATCTCATGACACATATTCAACAAGTGAAAAGCTGCCTGGACAATATGAACTTATTTATGAAGCAACACATAACCGGATTACTAAACAATATATTTTATCAGTGCTAGTAGAAGATTTAACTGCACCTGTTTTATCAGTTTCTGAACCTATAAGAGTTCCTTTATCAAATAAGGTAGATGTAAACACTTTAAGATCATTAATTACAGTTACCGATAACGTTGATATATTGACATATCAACATCTATCGATAACACAGGATACATATACTCAAGCAACAACCGTTGGGACATATGAGATTACCGTCGATGTTTATGATTCAAGTTTAAATCATACATCTCAAACATTTTCGGTCGAACTATATGATAATCTAGGACCAGAAATAAGTGGGCCGTCACAACTTTATTTATATGTTGGAGATACACCACTTTCAGATACAGATATCCTATCATATTATCAAATAACTGATGATGTTGCAGTTCAAACTAGTAGCACTCATATTTCACATGATGAGTATGTCTTAAATCCAGAACCTGGTATATATTTAATAACGATATCCGCAACTGATACATCAGGTAATACATCTACAAAAGATGTTTATATTCATGTGATTGACAATCGAGGTCCTGAGTTTAATGTTAACGACACATATATCATCACCACAACACCTACTCAAGTTAAATCAGAAGATGATATCATCTCATGGCTATCTACTGTTCTAGAAGATGAAGGCATTCATGCGACAAACATATCCATTGATCATAATGAATATCAATTAAGATCATCTAAATCAGGATCATATTATGTTTATATGAATTATCAAGTAGATGATCAAACATATCAAACCAGAGTGCTTATAGATGTAATTGAAACAGCAAATTTTAATATGTTATATTTATTAGGGATCTTACCGATAGCAGGTGTTATTTTAACTTCTATTTATATATATAGAAAGAGAAAGCTAAAAATCTAAGATTATTTCAAAAAAGAATTGACACTTTTCTAAAAAAAAGGTATAATTCTTTTTGCGCGGGTGTGGCGAAATTGGCAGACGCACTAGACTTAGGATCTAGCGCCTTACGGCGTGCAGGTTCAACTCCTGTCACCCGCACCACTTATTTAAAAGAAGCGACTTTGTCGTTTTTTTATTTGAAATGCCGAAGTTTATAATCTTTTTAAACTTTGTTAAATATATGTGAAATTTCGAGAAAAACTTAAAAAAAACCCCTAAATGCGTTATAATAAAATGTAGGAAATGCTCATATCCAAAATGGAGGTTAACTATGTTAAAGGTAGGAACAAAAGTTCAGGGTTTTTCTTTGCCTGACGCTTATGGAAAAATACATAACCTAAAAGATTTTTTAGGTAAAAAAGTAGTCATCTATTTTTATCCAAAAGATAACACTTCTGGATGCACAACTCAAGCTTGTGCATTTAGAGATCAATATGATGCATTTAAAGAAAAAGATATCGTCGTCATTGGAATATCCAAAGATAGCGTTAAAAGTCATAAGAAGTTTGTAGAAGATTATGACTTACCGTTTATCTTACTCAGTGATGAGGATATAAAAGTATGTTCATATTTCGGAGTATATGTTGAAAAAAGCATGTACGGGAAAAAATATATGGGTGTGAATCGTTCGACATTTGTCTTAAATGAAGAAGGGATTATCACTCACGTGTTTGAAAAGGCATCTCCAAAAGAGAATGCAGCTGAGATTTTAGAAGTATTAAGTTAAATACTAGAATCAGGAGGAAGTATTCATGGTAGCTAAAAAAGTTATTAAATCAATGGATGGTAACGAAGCAGCAGCATATTGTTCATATGCGTTTACAGAAGTTGCTGGTATATATCCAATTACACCATCCTCACCAATGGCACAATACGTTGACCTTTGGGCTTCTGCAGGTAAAAAGAATTTATTCGGCATGCCTGTGAAGATTATCGAAATGCAAAGTGAGGCAGGCGCTGCTGGTACAGTGCACGGGTCATTACAAATGGGTGTTTTGACAACAACATACACTGCATCACAAGGTTTATTATTAAAGATTCCTAACATGTATAAAATCGCTGGTCAAATGTTACCAGGTGTTATTCATGTTGCGGCTAGATCAATTGCTGCTCAAGCATTATCAATCTTTGGTGACCACCAAGACGTTATGGCAGCAAGACAAACAGGGTTTGCATTTTTAGCATCAACATCTGTTCAGTCTTCAATGGATTTAGCAGGGATTGCACATTTAGCAGCAATCAAATCAAGTATTCCATTCGTTCATTTCTTTGATGGATTTAGAACATCACACGAAGTTCAATCAATCGAAGTTCTAGATTATGAAGTATTTGATCGTTTATTAGATAAAGAAGCTGTTGCGAAGTTCAGACAAAAAGGATTAAATCCTGAAAGACCTGTAACTCGTGGTACAGCTCAAAGTGATGACGTATATTTCCAAACTAAGGTATTACAATCATCACATTATGCACAAGTACCTGACATCGTGAATGAGTACATGCAAGAAATCTCTAAGGTGACTGGTAGAGATTATGCTCCATTTACTTATTATGGTGACAAGGATGCGACTGATGTTATCATTGCTATGGGTTCTGTGTGTGAATCAGCTAAACAATCAATTGATTATTTAATGGGCAAGGGTAAAAAAGTTGGTTTACTAACTGTTCATTTATATAGACCATTTAGTACTAAATATTTCCTTGACAAAATGCCTAAAACTGTTAAGAGAATTACAGTGTTAGACAGAACAATGGAACCAGGAGCAACTGGCAACCCATTATACTTAGATGTTAAATCTGTTTACTATAATTCAGATGCTGCACCTATGATCTTAGGTGGCGTTTACGGATTGTCATCAAAAGATACAACACCTTCAATGGTTGTCTCAGTATTTGAGAACATGGCTGGTGAACAAAAAGATCAATTTACAATAGGTATTGATGATGATGTTACACACACATCAATTACTTATGATAAGACTTTAGACTTAACTGATGCTAACACAACAGAATTATTATTCTTCGGATTAGGTTCTGATGGTACAGTTGGGGCTTCTAAGAATATTACTAAGATTATCGGTGATAATACAGACTTATACTCACAAGCTTATGCGTCTTATGACTCTAAAAAAGCTGGTGGTGTAACACGTATGCACTTAAGATTTTCTGACAAGCCAATTCGTTCAACTTACTTAGTTAACTATCCTAACTTCGTATCATGCTCTACAGATACTTACTTAACAAAATATGATATGTTAAAAGGATTGAAACAAGGTGGAACGTTCTTACTTAATACACAAACACCTGCTGATGATATCGAAACGTTATTACCTAATAAGGTTAAACGTCAATTAGCAATTAAAAAAGCTAACTTCTATATCATTAACGCTGTTGATTTAGCGTATGAAATTGGATTAGGTCGTCGTATCAATACAATCATGCAATCTGCATTCTTTAAGTTAAATGAACACTTAATGGACGCTAAAAAAGCGAATGAACTTATGAAATCATATGCTAAAAAGACATATGGACGTAAAGGTGATGCAATTGTTAAACTTAATGAAGAAGCAATTGACGCTGGTTATAAAAACATTGTAAAAGTTGATGTTAAACCTGAATGGGCAACATTAACTGATGAAGTAGAAACTTCAAATGATAACCGTCCAGATTTCGTTAAGAAAATCGCTGATATCGTTAATGCAATTGAAGGTGATTCACTTCCTGTATCTGCATTCTTAGGTTATGAAGATGCACACATGGAAAATGGTGCTTCAGCTTATGAAAAACGCGGTATCGCAAATTACGTTCCTGAATGGAGAAGCGAAAACTGTATTCAATGTAATCAATGTGTATTCGCATGTCCACATGGCGTTATTAGATCGTTCTTAGCTGATGAACAAGAATCAGCAAACGCACCTGAAGGCGCAAAATTCATTGACGCTAAAGGTAAAGATATGGCAGGATACAAATTCTCAATTCAAGTTTCAACACTTGATTGTACAGAATGTGGTGTCTGTGTTGAAGTATGTCCTACAAAAGAAAAATCACTTGCAATGGTACCAATTGGTGATGAACTTGCTAAAGGTAGCCAAGAAACTGCAGATTATTTCTTCAATGAAGTTACATATAAAGATTTAGGAGATAACAATCCTAAGAACTTAAGTTTCAGACAACCATTATTTGAATTCTCTGGAGCATGTGCTGGTTGTGGTGAAACACCATACATCAAAGCACTTACTCAACTGTATGGAGATCACTTAGTGATCGCAAATGCAACAGGATGTTCATCAATTTATGGTGGTTCATTCCCTGCAACACCTTATACTACAAATGCTGAAGGCTTTGGTCCAGCATGGGCAAACTCATTATTCGAAGATAATGCTGAGTTTGGTTTCGGTATGAGAATCGCTTATGAAACTGTAAGAGATAGAGTACAAACATTATTAGCTGACCATATGGATGAAATGCCTGAATCACTTCAAGCATTAGCTAAAGAATGGATTGAAAATAGAAAAGATGCATCAATCACAAGAAGATTAAAACCAGAAATGGTTAAAGAACTTGAAAAGATTGATAAACCATTTGCAAAAGACTTACTAGACATCAAAGATTACTTTGTGAAAGTTTCACAATGGATCGTTGGTGGTGACGGATGGGCTTACGATATTGGTTACGGCGGTATTGACCATGTTATGGCAAACGCTGAAGACGTTAATATCTTAGTATTAGATACTGAAGTTTATTCAAACACTGGTGGTCAATCATCTAAATCAGCTCCAACAGGATCAATTGCTAAGTTTACAGCTGCTGGTAAGAACACGAAGAAGAAAGACTTAGCTGCAATCGCTATGAGTTATGGACATGTTTATGTTGCTCAAGTATCATCAGGTGCTTCACAAGCTCAAGTTGTTAAAGCAATGAAAGAAGCTGAAAGCTATGATGGTCCATCAATCGTTATCGCATACTCACCATGTATCGAACATGGTATTAAAGGTGGATTAACAAATTCTGCTGCTCAAGGTAAATTAGCAGTTGAATGTGGATACTGGCCAACATTTAGATTCGACCCAAGAAGAGAAGTTGAAGGTAAGAATCCATTCCAAGTTGACTCAAGACCTCCTGTATGGGATAAATATCATGATTATCTACTTAATGAAGCAAGATACTCACAACTTGCACAAATCAACCCAGATCATGCTGCTGAATTATTAGATAAGAATATGCAAGATGCTAAGAAACGTTGGAAGATGTATCAAAGATACCTTGCAATGGATTACTCATTAGATCAAGAATAAAAAGTAAAAATAATGTAAAAAACTGTATGATGCTATGCATGATACAGTTTTTTTATTAAAAAAGTTTTGACTTTTTGATAAAAAAGATTAAAATAATATAAAAGAATAACAGAAAGGAAATTTATACATGAGACAAACTTTTATTAAAAAGTTTTCTTTTAGTATCTTCATGCTACTATTTATCTTCACTTTAGTTGCATGTGACACTGGAGAAGACCCAATTGATCCTACGGATCCAACGGACCCTGTAGACCCAATCACATATGTGGTGACATTTGATTCAGATGGAGGTAGTTCAGTTGATGCAGTTACTGTAGATGAAGAAACAGCTGTATCAGAACCAACTGATCCAACAAAAGAAGGATTTACTTTTGTTTATTGGTATCTTGATGATTCGAATGTTGCCTATGATTTCCAAACTTTAGTAACAGCTGATATTACATTAACAGCGTTATGGGAAGAACTTGGACCAACTGATGAAGATTTAATTCAAGAAGACATCGAAGCACTTGAAGCAGATTTTTACTTAAATGATTTCCAACTTAATGTTCCAATTAGAGGAACAGTTAATGGTAGTAGAATTTCATGGAAGAGTGATTCAGCTAATGTTTCTGATGCAGGTATTATTTTACCTTTAGCAGCTGGTTCGACACCAGAATCACAAACGATTAAAGGAACTTTCACTTTAGGTGATGCTAGAGTTGAACACACATTCACTGTTAATGTTCCCGTTTATGAAGAAGTAGAGATTGCGACATCAAGAACTGTTCCATTTACAAACTTAACAACAGAATATGAAGTTTTAGATGGAGATATAGATTTATTCTTCGAACAAGATGGATATGTGCCTTATGTTAATGTTGTTGATTTCTTAGGATTACTTGATGGATTTATTGATCCAGAAGTTGAATTTACATTTACAAAAGGTATTGATACATTAGAGATTTTCTATCAATACTATGATGAAGAAGAAGATGTAACATATGACCTTATCGTAACTTTAAATGCTGCAGATAATACGATTACAACAAATGATCCAGGATTCTACTGGGCATATGTATATTCAACAGAAACCAATTATGGTAGACATATCGAGTACGATAATGACAATCCTGATGCATATTTTGATGAAGGAGATGATATTGTATATGATTTAGACTTATATAATTTAGATATGGCAGTCTATGAAGATGATATTTTACTTCCTTATTATATAGTGAACCAATTATTTGCTGGTTCAAGCTATTACAATGTTTATTACAGCTATGATGGTTTATATGGTATTTATGCATTACCAGAATCATCATCAACTGAATATAGAACCATGAAAGCATCATCCATGAACAATACGGATATGCCAGCTGATTTAGTTGTTCATAACTTTAATGTTTTAGCATTCAATATGGATTATTTCTATGGCTTAAAAGATATCATGGAAGTTGATTCATATTATGATTTACTAGAATCTAATCTTGATGGATTATTAACTGATGACCCAGAAGATTTTGATAACGCATTATTTGAAATGATTTTCAAACAAATTGATGAACTTCATACAAGCTATGGATATCCATCATACTTTAACAAGACTACCTTTGCTGGACCAAGTTTAACATCTGTTGGACAATTAGGACCAAGAGGTATGGATTGGTACCAAGGTGGCGGTACTGGATTCTTTGATGTACAAGATGAAATTGAAGCAAAATGGGGTTCATTGAATAACCGTCCTGAATATTGGTTCTTAGACGATGCAAAAACATCAGTAGTGATTACTCTTGATGGATTTGTTACAGCTGATATTGAAGAAAGTGCAACTTATGACGCTATGATTGCATCTGATGTGTTTGATGTTGCTGATATTACGACATTATTACCAAATATTACTGCTGGTAATAAATTCTTCTATTACAACTCAAGTGATGATAAAGACCAAATGATGGAAATACTCATTAAAGGTGCATCGTTAGCAGATCTTACTGCATATGGTCAAGCACTTGAAACATTTGGTTATACATATCAAATGGATGAAACAAACACGAATAGTTCAAAAGATAATGGTTATTATGAAATAACTGTTGGGGATGTTACTTACATGGTGCAATTAGCATTTGATGAAGGTTATGATCTATTCTATGTGAGCATCATCGATAATACACCAAATACATTTAGTGATCCATGGGCATTATATGTTGATGTTGAAGGTTTAGTTAATGCAGATAGTGCTGTGTTCTTAGAAATGGTTTTTGATAAAATACTTGCAGAATCACCAACACTAGAAAATGTAACACTTGATTTAACTTATAATACAGGTGGTAATGTTGGTGCATTATATAGAGTTGTGGGCTTTGTTACTGATCAACCATTCAAAGTGAGTGGTATTGACGGAGATACAGGTGGTGCATCTACTAGTTATGTTTTAATTAATGGTACACCTACATATCCTAATCTTAATTGGTCATTATTAACTTCAAAAGTAACATTCAGTGCTGCAAATTCACTTGCAACAATCTTTATGGAAAATGATCTAGGACCAATCATGGGTATTAAATCTGGTGGCGGTGCTTCATCAATTACACCAATCCTATTACCTACTGGTACTGCATTTACTATGAGTTCTAATAATATTAGTGCTTATAGAACAGGAACTGGAACAACTGAAGATCCATTCGTGTATCATAGTGTTGAATTCGGTGTTGATCCAGATCATGTATTAGATATTTCTGATCTTTATGATGAAGATGTAATCTTACAAATATTAAATAGTTAAGAAAATTAGAAAAAATTGCAAAAATTTACAAAAAATGCAAGAAATAGTTTAGAAAGGTTTTAATATAGTACCTATAAAAACGTTTTCAAGTACTTTTTTCGCTTGATATTGTACTTTTAAATATTTTTTGGTATAATTAAACATAATCAATTTTCAAAAGAAAAGGAGAGAGAAAAATGAAATTTCCAAAAAAATTGCTTGTTGTATTTATTCTTCTACTAACTGCACTCACTGTAGTTGCATGTGGTGAAGACGAACCAGAAGTTGTTGATGCTAAACCAACATTTTCAGGAACTAGCGCTGTAGCAATCGTATTATTCGATGAATTTGACCCACTTGATGGTGTTAGCGCTACAGACGAAGAAGACGGAGATTTAACTGCTGATATCGTTGTTAAAACAAATAACGTTAACAATGAAGAAGTAGGTAACTACACTGTAGTTTACGAAGTTGAAGATAGCGCTGGTAACGTCGCTACTGCAACTAGAAGTGTAACAGTTAGTGATCGAGCTTTAGAAGATTACCCACTTGCTAACTATTTAAGTGGTGTTGATTTATCTAAATTACCTGCTGAAGATAAGGATATCCTATTCGCAGCAGCTGAACGTTATCTGTTAGAAAACGTATATGGTGGTGTTCCACTATACACAGGTGCTTCAAGAGTTATGTATTCAGAAAGAACACAATTATTCAGCCCAACCTACAATGGTGTTATGGGATTTGGTGTTAATTTCTCACAATTTACAGAAGATGATTCAAATGTATTAATGTACGGATCTACTTTTGGTAATGCTGGTGAATACACTTGGAGAGCTGCTTATAGTACAGACCCAACTTCATTAAACCCATGGAACGCTGATGATTCAGCAACTTCAGATTTTACTGATTTATTCAAGGGTGGTCTATACAATTTCTTCTTTGATTCAACAAAGACTGGTTATGAAATTCTTCCAGAATTAGCTGAATCATTACCACAAGCTATTGGTGGTGAAGAAATCAATGGTAAGACTTATGCTAAAAAATGGACAATCACTTTAAGAGATGATCTAGAATGGAAATTCCATCCAGATACTGACTTATCAGGTTTAACTGGTGATTATACTACATTAGATGCTAATGACTACCTATGGACTTGGAAGTATGCATTAGATAATGACTGGTTCAGAGCTAGAACTGGTGGTGGCGACTTTGTATCACAAGGTATTAAGAATGCTGCTGAATACTTAGAAGGCTCTGTAACTTGGGATCAAGTTGGTATTAAACTTCTTGATGATTATACAATCGAGTTAGAATACTCTACTGAAAAAGCTGCATTTGACGTATTATACGGATTTGCAGGTGGCGTATTAACTCCAATTAACCAACAATTGTTTGAATTATATGGTGATCCAACTGATGGTGGTACATACGGTGAAGATCCTACTAAGGTAGCTTCAAGTGGTGTTTACTACTTTGAAACTTGGACTCCAGGTCAATTATTAGTATTTAAGAAGAATGAATTACATCCAGATGCTGATATGTATCATTTCACTGGACGTCAATACACTTATATTGATGACTCTAACCAAGTATTCCAAGAATTCTTAGCAGGTCGTCTTGAAAGTGCATCAATTCCTTCACCTGAATTACAAAATTATGCAAATGACCCTAGAGTTAAGGTTGCACCAGATCCAACAACTTGGAGATTACAAATCAATGCATTTGGTACTGAAGCAGCTAGAGATGCATATATTGAAAACACTCCAGGTAACGTAATTGATGAAACTTACGTACCAGAACCAATCTTAATGTACACTGAAATGAGACAAGCATTGATGTATGGTTTCGACCGTTATCATGCAGCAGTTGAAGTTGTTGGTACTTACTTACCAGCATTTACATTATTTACTTCAACTTACTTCTTAGATGGTGAATCAGGATTATCAGTTCGTGGTGGTGAAGCAGGTTCTCAACTTGTTGAAGACTTTGGCGGTAGCTCATATGGTTACTTCCCAGACGTTGCATTAGAATTATTCAAAGAAGCTGTAGCTAAAGGTATTGCTGATGGTTACTATACTGCAGGTACTGCAAGTAACTATGAAGAAGTAGAATTACTATTAACTTACGCTTCAAGTGGTAATGTTAGTGCTCAAGCTATGATCGCAAACATTAAAGAACAATATGAAGAATTATTAGTTGATGATGAAAACTTCGTTAAGATCATTATTACTGTTCAAGACGTTGCATTCCCTAACAACTATTATGACTATATGATGACTGGTGCTACTGACTTAGGTATTGGTGGTATTAGTGGTTCATTATTAGATGCTCCAAGTTTCTTAGACGTATTTAGTGATGATAACCGTGGTGGATTTACTCTTAACTGGGGTATTGATACTACAACTCCACTTATCCCAGTTGCTTATAACAACTTAGATGGTGAATTAGTATACGAAAGATGGGGCTACAATGCATTAGTTGAAGCTCTAGTTGGTAAAGTATATGTTAAAGATGGTATTGAACAAACTGTATTCGGTAACGCTGAAGATCTAATGGTTGCTTACTTAGACATGAGTGGTGAAGTATTCGATTCATCTTCTGATGGTGCAACATTAGCAGAATATGTACTTGGTGATACTTTAGAAAACATTAAGACTGACGAAGGTTTTGATGCTCTAGAAGCTTACATCGCTGTTACAGAAAGTGGTAAGAGCTACTTATTCGTAATCTCAGTTGAAAACAATGGTTACGAATTGTATCAACAATTAGCATTAGCTACTGATGCTGACACTGCTATTCAATCATTAATCGGATCTTATGGTAACTACACATTAGTTGAAGCTACTGGTCCACTTACTGATGCTGAAATCGCAGCTAACGCATACATTGCAGATTCTTATGGTTACACTACTCTTGCAGAAGTTGCTGCAGCTGTAGGTGCACCACTTGAGTATGCAGAAGTATATGCTACTGACGTTAACACTTGGTCAGATGCTGTTGTAGTATTACACATTGGTGATTACTACATTGGTTGGTACTGGTTATAACAGCCCAGTAAAACCATAATCTAAAACTAGATTAAGTATAACTAAATAAGTATAATAGGGGAGCCATAATTAACACTTGATATATGGCCCCCCTTATTACGCTTTTAATATCTAATTTATGTGCTATCATTATTATATTTATTCTATTTTCGGTAATAAATATGGTGTAATAACACATGAATTATGATATAATTATAAAAAAAAGTAAGGAAGAGATGAAATGACAAAATACATTATTCAAAGAGTCATCTGGATATTTGTAATCCTCTTCACGACATTAACAATTACGTTCGTGCTGTTGAAGTTGGCCCCAGAATATCCACCGACTAAAAATGAAGATAAAGACACATGGTTAGAAAAACAAGTCTCTGACGGATACTATATCGTTGAATACTTTGATAAAAACGATCCAGATGAAGTTGCTGAATTCAACAGAATTAGATCTACAAATCCAGATATCAATGAAACAGTCTTTACAGTTGAACCTGTGAAGGATAGTAATGTTTTAAAGATATTTTATCGAGTTCCGATACCTCAACAGTATCTGAGCTGGTTAGATAATGTCGTTAGAGAATGGGATTGGGGTACATCAACAAAAGTTAGAGTAAATTATCCCGCATTTAAAATTATTGCTGAAAGAATGCCTATAACATTCTCTCTTAATTTGGCAACTTTAATTTTTTATCTACCATTTGGTTTTGCATTTGGTATTATAGCTGCACTAAAAAAGGATACGATTGTAGATAACATTATGCAGATTGTTGTCATGGTTTTTTTATCAGTACCATCATTAGTGTTTATATTATTATTGATTATTCTATTTAGTTATCAAACCGGTGGTTTATTACCATCGAGATTCCCACTTGTCGCTTTACAAGGCTTTTGGGAAATTGCTGAAGGTTATATAATTCCTGTTATTGCTGGTGGACTACCTGCGATTGCTGGTTTAACACGTTTACTTCGTGCTGAACTTTCTGAAGTTTTAACATCAGAGTTCGTTTTACTTGCAAAAACAAAAGGTTTAAGTCATACACAAGCTGTCTTAAGACATGCGATTAGAAACTCTTTAGTACCAATGGTACCAATTATCATTAGTTCGTTTGCTGCTTTACTAGGGGGTTCATTCATTCTAGAAAGAGTTTATGGTATTCCAGGAGTTGGTCGTGTAACCCTACAAGCGCTAGCTTCAGGTAACTATGATTATAATGTTATCATGGCATCAAGTGCTTTCTATGGAATCATTGGTTTAACAACTGTATTAATCGTTGACTTAACTTATGGCATCATTGATCCACAAATCAGAATGGGGGCTAAGAAATAATGGCTAAAGAATACACAAAAGATTATTTTCAATTAGTCCAAGAAGACGAAAGATTACTTGATAAAGAACTCAAGACAAAACAATTGAGTTATTTTCAAGATGCAATGTTAAGATTTACAAAGAATAAGTATAACGTGATTGCAACCATTATTCTAGCAATCTTTATCCTTATGTCTATTTTTGTTCCAGTATTGACACCTGATCGTTATTATAAGCAAACAAATTCAGAGCTTAAAATATTACCACCAAGACTACCATTAATTGAGAAATTAGGTATTTTTGATGGTGTTCAACAGTATTTAAATCAACCAATTGATTATGATACTATTGATCCTGAGACTGGATTAGGTTATCCTACTGATCGTTTCTTTGTTGAATATATTTTAATGGATACACTGACAAATGATATTATCGTTGGTAGTGATAGAAGTCCTAAGTTCCTTGGTGGTACGAATGAACTTTACATTAATGATGAAAAAATATCATATGCATTTGCTTTAGGTAGTACAGAAGAAGATGACCCATTAACTGAAAATGTTGAGTATATTGAGTTCGTATTCGCAACTGGTACAACGATTGAAGTTGACATCAATGAATTTTCAACATCAGGCACATTAGTTGTTTATTACTCAACTGGTAATGCTGGTGGAGACTTTGATTCATATGATGAATTAACTGTATTAGGTACAATTGATTCTGCTGGTGTTTCTACAATCAATCCTATGGATACACTTACTGAAGTATCTAATGGCTATTTAGTATTTAGACATTTATTAGATGCTGAAAGTGAAGGCGGAAATGAATATATTTCATTTAACTCAATAAGTGTTTTATTTAACGATGAAGTTGTTCATGAGTTTTCTGGTTATCCACTTGCAATAGCTCCAATTTTCACTATTGATTCTAATTTAGAAAACGGTAGATATTTAAGAAAAAATGCAACTATGCAAAGAGCATCATTTGTTTATGACTCTTATGCAGCATTACTTAGAGATCGTCCAGCAATTATTGGTGAATCTGAATATTTAAGAATATTAGAAGAAAATCCAGGTATGCTTGAAACTGCTGAATATAGTGATCAACCAAATCAATGGACATTTGCTGATGGTTATCCAATCAGTTCTGTTACTGGTATTGAAACTAAAGTAGTTCCAGGTACTGGTAAGACAAATACAAACTATTTCGTCATGCTTGACGGACAATACGCATTAGAGTTTGAAACACCGCCATACTTTATTTTTGGTACTGATGTTTTCGGTAAAGACTTATTTACACTTATATGGTTAGGTCTTAGAACATCGCTATTATTAGGATTCTTAGCTGCAGCAATTAACATCGTTTTAGGTGTTATTTGGGGTGCTACAAGTGCTTATTATGGTGGTCAAGTCGATATGCTTATGGAAAGATTCTTGGATATTTGGGGAAGCTTCCCGCAAATTACCATGATCGGTATTATTACCGTACTCATCGGACCGGGCTTTATCGCCTTGCTTATCTTCATGATTTATGATGGCTGGATAGGCGCCGCGAAGGTCACCAGATTCCAGTTCTACAGATATAAAGGTAGAGAATATGTCCTTGCAGCGAGAACACTTGGTGCAACTGATGGACGTATCATCTTTAAACATATCTTACCTAATGCTTTAGGTACAATTGTTACACGTGTAATTTTAAGTATTCCATCTGTTATTTTCTTGGAAGTTAACTTGTCATACTTAGGATTCGGTATTGGTAATGGTCAAAAATTAACCATTGGACCAATCGAATTAACAGGTACATCAATTGGGGTAATCCTAAAAGATGGTCAAGAACAAATTCTTTCAGGTAATACGTGGTTAGTTATTTATCCAACATTGATCGTTGCAATCCTAATGATCACATTTAATATGTTTGGTAACGCACTTCGTGACGCACTAAATCCACAATTGAGAGGTAGTGAATAATGAGAAGAGAAAAAATATTAGAGGTTAATAACTTAGCCATATCTTTTAAGACGCCTAACGGATTGGTTAGAGCAGTTAGAGATATCTCATTTGATTTATATAAAGGTGAAACTTTAGCAATCGTTGGTGAATCTGGTTCAGGTAAATCTGTAACCAACCGTGCAATCATGGGTATTTTAGCGAATAATGGTAACATCGATGAAGGTGAAATTTTATATCGTAACCAAGATTTAGCAAAACTTTCAGAAGAAAACTTCCACAAAATTAGAGGAAATAAAGTTGGTATGATTTTCCAAGATCCACTATCAAGTTTAAATCCTACGATGAGAGTTGGTAAGCAAATTACTGAAGCGATGCTCGTTGGTGGCGATAGAATCAAAAACCGTTTTAGAGATTTATATCATAACGAGTTCCATGATTACTTAAATCAAGAGACAAAAATAAGACTTTTAAAGAAAGATAAAGAAGTTAGAATTTTCGAAGTTAATCGTGATGAGGATTTATCTAAAGAAGAAAAGAAAGAAAAGATTCAAACGATTAAAACAAACACACATAACAAGATCGCTAAGCTAAAAGAAGGTCTTCCTGAATTAAAAGCTAAGTATCTTGAAGCTAAAAAAGAAGCAAAACTTCAAATTAAAAAAGAAGTTGAAGAAATTAAAGCTGAAGAAAAAGAATCTTATGCTAAATTCAAACATGATGTTTTAGATAAAAAAGCTCAACTGAGTGGACTTGATGCTTCAAATCCTTCTTATGATGCTGCTAAAAAGGCATATCAAGAAGCAAAAGAAGCTTTAAGAAACCATAGTGAAATGTATAAGAGAAAGTTCAAGGTTACTAAAAAAGAAGCATATGAAAAAGCAATTACGATTATGCGTGAAGTTGGTATTCCTGAACCAGAAAAACGTTTCACACAATATCCTTTCCAATTTTCAGGAGGGATGAGACAACGTATCGTTATCGCGATTGCACTTACTGCTGGTCCAGAATTATTGATTTGTGATGAGCCAACAACTGCGCTTGACGTAACGATTCAACAACAGATTCTAGATCTTATCAAGAAAATAAAAAAAGAACGTGATTTATCAGTTATCTTTATTACGCATGACCTTGGTGTTGTTGCGAATATGGCTGATAGAGTTGCTGTTATGTATGCTGGTAAAATTGTTGAATATGGTACTGCAAGTGACATATTCTATGATCCAAAACATCCATATACATGGGCGTTATTATCAAGTGTACCTGACTTAGATACAAAAGAAAGATTATTATCAATTCCTGGAACACCTCCAGATATGTTGTTCCCTCCAAAGGGAGATGCATTTGCTGATCGTAATAAATTTGCACTAAAAATTGATTTTGAAGAGCAACCACCATTCTTTAAAGTATCTGACTCTCATTATGCAGCAACTTGGCTTTTACATGAAGATGCACCTAAGATAGAAATGCCAAAAATCATCAAAGATCGTATTGTCAAATACATGGCAGATGCTAAAGATAGAGAAAAAGCAAATAAGAAAACGGCAGGTGAAGAAAATTGAGTGAAAAAAGAGAAGAAATCCTAAGAGTCGAGGGATTGAAACAATATTTCAAGGTTGGTTCTGGCCGTAATAAAATGCTTAATAAAGCTGTTGACGATGTTTCATTTACGATTTATAAAGGTGAAGTATTCTCATTAGTTGGTGAATCTGGATGTGGGAAAACCACTACAGGTAGAACAATCATTAAACTTTATGGTTCATCAGGTGGAGAAGTTCATTTCCATGGTACAAGAATCATAAGTGATGTTAAAGCTGCTAAAGAGTTACATCAAGCAAACATTAGAAGAGCAAAAGATACAAAAGCTATTGAACTTGAAAAACTTCAAAAAAGTTTAAATAATCAAGTCATTAATAAAGAGTTATATACTGAAAAACTTAATGAAATCAATGCACAATTCCAAAAGGAAAAAAATGCATCTTTAGATGTTTATCGTCAAGCTAAAAATGATCGTAAATTCGAAAACATGATCGCAGATGACGCAGCAGAAATTAAGAAGAATGTTAAGACATATCCTGAGTATCAAGAAATTAATGACAGATATGATCAATATGCAAAAGAATTAACTGAAGAAGTCAGTCAACTTGAAAGTAAAGTTAAAGCTTCAGAAGCAAGTTTAGCAAAACTTTCAAAAGATAATAAAGATGCATATCAAGAAGCAAAAGAAAAACATCAAGAATTAGTTAATGAATTCAAAAATACTCAAAAAGAATTAAAATTAAATGATTTAAGACGTAAACAAGATCTTAAAAAGCTTGAGTACAGTCTTGTTCATAGAAATAAATTATTAATGAGAAAGATGCAAATGATTTTCCAAGATCCAATTGCATCACTTAATCCAAGAATGACAGTTAAAGAAATTATTGCAGAAGGATTAAGAATTAATGGCGTTAAAAATGAGAAAGAAATTGACGAAAGAGTCAAAGAAGCTTTAAAAACTGTAGGTCTTGTCCCAGAACATGCAAGTCGTTATCCACATGAGTTTAGTGGTGGACAACGTCAACGTATTGGTATTGCCCGTGCTCTTGTTGTTGAACCATCGTTTATTATTGCTGATGAACCTATTTCAGCGTTAGACGTATCGATTCGTGCACAAGTAATCAACCTTCTTAATGAACTTAGAGAAGAAAAAGGTATTACCATCATGTTTATTGCGCATGACTTATCTGTTGTTAAGTACTTTAGCGATCGTTTAGCAGTTATGTATTTTGGTAAAATTGTAGAAATTGGGGACAAAGAAAAGATCTTTAATAACCCACTACACCCATATACATTATCACTTATGGCTTCAATTCCACAACCAGATCCACTTTATGAACAACAAAGAGGTAAAACTGAAAGATATAATCCAGGCAAAGCCCATGATTATTCTAAAGAAGCACCTACATTAAGAGAAATTGAGCCAGATCACTTTGTGTTATGTAACACAGAAGAATTCAATAGATATAAGGCACAAACGAAAGCATAATGAAACCTATTCGATTTATTTTGTTGTTTCTCATTTTATGCTTAGTAGCGTTTTTGCTACACCTTTGGATCTATGGCACAAACTTTACATTGACGAACATCGCGAATGCAACTTTTGTAATAGGTATTATTACCTTCTTACCAACAATCATCGCTATGTCTCAGTCATATAGAGTCTTTGATGGCTTTAATTTTGCATTTAGAACCTTACTATCAACAACATTTAGAAATACGTATCCAAAATTTAACGATTATAAAAAAGAAAGAAGTACAAAAATAAAAACCAGTATATTCTTAGAGGCATTTATTGCCTCTGGGATACTGATTCTCATTAGTATTGTACTTACTGTGGTTGTACTATCATGAATGATGTCGATAGAATTAACCAGCAGTTCTTAAATTTATTTTTAATCTATATCGCTGTTTTGATAGGATTAATCATTGGTGTAGTCGTCTCATTTGTATTTATCACAAATATAGATATAGCTTATGGTATATTACTTTTAGTCTTAGTTGCAATGATTATTATAACAGGACTTTTTAAGAATAAACTAGATCAAATTACACATATGTCATATTTGATTAAAATAAGAACAAGTCAAGGAGAACCTTTAGCGATTCATCATATGCAAAGTTTTCCTGATGTACAAGCTGTATTAAGAAAAAATGATTATGAACGGTATCAAGATAATGAAACTTATACCATTTATTACAAATTAGACAAAGATCCAATCAAACAGATTTTTAGAAATTACATGTTAACTGTAATGGTTCTTATAAAAAATCGTAATGCAGAGTTTTATTTAGATCGAGTTGATAAAGAGATAAACAAATTAAGAGATGAAATATTTAAGGAAAAGAAGAAGATTAACAGGTTAATCATCACTCAAATCAAAGAGATAAAAGAACTCGATGATAAAACGAGAGATGAAATTAAAGAAGTCATTTTCATTAGAACAAAAAGACTGATTATATCAACTTTAAATGTTGGTCTATTTCAATCACAAAAAAAAGCTGTTATGCTCTATTCAGACACATACAGCCCAAGTTTGTATTATAAATATCATCTTGATGAAATTAAAAAAATACTATAAAAAAGTGCTCATTGAGCACTTTTTCTTATTTTATTTGTTATCTAAACGTAATTTAATATAGACTTTAACAGCTAGCACGATACTAATGATTAAGGCAATTAATGAAGTGACTAATCTGTAACTACTACGATTTAAAGATATGAACACAACATTAATACTAAATAATCCTGCAAATATAATCGTACTTAAGATAAGTAGAACAAACAATAAGTTATAATTACCTCTGAAAAATGATTTTGTAACAGGTTCACCTCTACCTTTAATGAGTTGAGCAGATGGAGAAATACCAGAAGCAACAATCATAAATCCTAAAATTGATATGCCCATTTCAAGCGATGCGAGCTCATCATATCTGAATGTGAAAATATTGATTGAAACAAAGGATACGATTGCTAACACGATAAATAAAATCGAAATGGTTGGATCAAATAAGAATAAATCATATTCATGTTTTTTCTCTTCTTTGACTTCATATGTTTTTGATTTAAATAAGAAAATTTCAAACACTAATGCTTCAGCAAACAAAATTGCTTCAGAGTTAAATCCACCAAATATCGTTGTTACATAAGATAATGTCTTATAGTTTTGAGCTGAGAAATCGAAGACTAAGTTTGGATTTCCATATAAAATATTATTTCTGATAATTTCTGCGGTATCAAATATTAAGACATACTTGTACATGAATAAACTGAAGAAATATGCAACAATCGTAAAGAATCCAAGAAAGATTAGTATTCTTACTGTTGTTTTGGTTAAATTAAAACTCTTGTTATTTTGCCATAGCATTAAAATCACAAAAATCACAAAGAATATAACAGTTTTTAAATAGATGAAAATGTCTGGTAAACCATAACCTTCTAGAATCGGAGAAATATATATATTTGAGATAATTGTACCGATATCAAAAAGTAATATGGTGCCTACTAAAATAGTTAGTAAGGACAGTTTGTTTAGTTTTTTATCAAGCATAATGAGCACCTTTCTTTTTTGTATTGAAATTATTTTGCTTTATTTATATTTTATGATATCATGAAGATATCAAAATGTCCACGTTTTATATCAATTATATAATTAAAAAGGACTTCATACGAAGTCCATTTTTTAAGGGAGTAACCTTTTTTGATAATATCTGTGGATGGCAGTCCAAATACTATCAAGCGCGAGGTTAGCGCTGTATTTTGGGAGAAAAATACATTAATTGCAGTATGTCGATGTATAAAAGGTCAACAACTACACATATATAATAACATAAAAAATTGAAAGTCAATGTAAATTTACATAAAATTTTCATTGAAAACGTTTCCCTATTTTCAAAGGATAATATTAGCATATAATTAGATATATTTATATAAATAGTTTATAATAGTAATGGTAAATTAAGGAGGAAATTATGGCAAAATTAGAAATAAAAAACCTTCATGTTGAAATCGAAGGTAAACAAATACTAAAAGGTGTAGATCTCATGGTAAACTCAGGTGAAGTTCATGCGATTATGGGTCCTAATGGAACCGGTAAATCAACACTTGCAAGTGCACTCATGGGACATCCAAAATATGAAATTACAGCTGGTGAAGCATTTTTAGATGGAGAAAATATTTTAGAAATGGAAGTTGACGAAAGAGCTCGTGCAGGCTTATTTTTAGCAATGCAATATCCTGCAGAAGTTCCAGGCGTTACAAATAGTGATTTTATGCGTCAAGCACTAAAAGCAACTTCAGGTCAAGAAGTTGGATTATTTGACTTTGCAATCAAATATGAAAAAATGGTTGAAGAACTAAAAATGAGACCTGACTTAGCACATCGTTATTTAAACGAAGGTTTTAGTGGTGGTGAAAGAAAGAGAAATGAAATTCTTCAACTCAAAGTATTGAAACCTAAGTTTGCAATCCTTGATGAAATTGATTCAGGACTAGATGTGGATGCTTTAAAAATTGTTGGTGAAAATGTAAGTGGTATGGTTAACGACGAGTTTGGCTGTATTCTAATTACTCACTACCAACGTATATTAGATCATATTACACCTACAAACGTACACATTATGATTGATGGTAAAATCGTGATGAGCGGTGGAAAAGAATTAATCGAAAAAATTGATAAAAATGGTTACGAATGGATCAAGGATGAATTAGGTATAGAATTTGAAGTAGAGGAAGCATAATGGAATCAATTGTTATTAAGAATCATGAAATAACATCAAACATTCCAACAGGGTTTGTTTTTGAAAATCAAAAATTAATCATTCCTAAAAATAACCATTACCCAGATCCTATTAAAATCACAATTGAAGATGATAACAATGAAGATTTAACGATTGTTGTATCTGAAAATACAAGTATTAAAATTATATTAGAAATCGCAAGCGAAGATTTAAATGAAAACACATATAAATTAAACTTGATTGCAAAAGATAATAGTCAAGTAAAATATTTACTAGTGAGTGAATTAAAAAGCAATAAAGCTTTGCTTGACCACTATTTTACAGCACATAGAGATGCTAAACTTGATTTACTTGGTGGTTTTGTTAGCAACATCATTGAAGCGAAAATGCACGTCGACTTAATTGGAGAAGGTGCAGAAGTCAACATGAGAGCTGTTGCTGTTTCATCAGATGAACATAAACAAAATATAGATGTATTAATCGTTCATAAAGCTCCAAATACTTTTGGAGATATGACAAATATTGGTATCGCCAATAAATCAGGTAGAATCCTATTAAACGGTGTTGAAAAAATTGAGAAAGGTATGAAGAATGCAAATGCTTTCCAAACCTTAAAAGGTATTATCACATCAGATAAAGCTGTTGTAGAAGTGAATCCTATTCTTCTTATTGATGAATACGACGTTAAAGCTGGACATGGCGCAACGATTGGTAGAATCGAAGAAGAACAACTTTATTATTTACAAAGTAGAGGATTAAATAGAGCTGAAGCTGAGAAACTTATTATTAATGGATTCTTAAAACCAGTGATTGATGAAATTGATGATGAACCATTAAGAGAAAGATTTGTAAATCTCGTAAACTCAAGAATATGATAGATGTAAAAAAAATAAGACAAGATTTTCCTATATACAGCAAAGAACCCAAATTAACTTACTTAGATTCTGCAGCATCATCACTAAAAGTTAAATCAGTGATTGATCAAGTGGATAGATACTATCAATATTTAGGTGTTAATGTGCATCGTGGTGCATATGACCTAGCTTATGAAGCAACAAGATTATATGAAGCATCAAGAACAAATGTTTCTAAGTTTATAGGTGCAAACGAAGATGAAATTATCTTTACAAGAGGTACAACATCTGCCCTTAATATGGTTGCTTATGCATATCGTGATATTCTAAAAGAAGGTGATGAAATCATTACTTCAGAACTAGAACATCACTCATCAATTCTTCCATGGATGATGACCGCTAAAAAAACGGGTGCATCCTTAACCTATGTTCCTTTAACAAAGGAAGGTAGAATTACTGTTGAGTCGTTTAAAAAGGTTTTAAATGATAATACTAAGGTAGTTGCATTAACATATGTATCAAATGTGATGGGTTATCAAACACCAATCGAAGAAATCACACGTTTAGCACACGCTAAAGGGGCTATAGTTGTTTTAGATGCTGCACAAGCAGTTCCACATATGGCTGTGGATGTTAAGGCTTTAAACGTTGATTTTATGGCTTTTTCAGGTCATAAGATGTTTGGTCCATCCGGTATAGGTGTCTTATTTGGTAAAAACCACCTACTTAACATGCTAGAACCTGTTGAATACGGTGGAGAAATGGCAGATCAAGTCTTTAAAGATCACGCAACATGGAAAGATGCACCTCTAAGATTTGAAGCAGGAACGCCAATTATTAGTGGCGCGATTGGACTCTCTGCAGCAGTCGATTATATTCAAAAAATTGGATATGATAATATCCATGAGCATACATTAGCATTAAGAGATTATACTATCAAAAAATTAGAAGATATTGAAGGCATTACCATTTATAATAAGCATGCTGATATATCAACCATAACATTCAATATCGAAGACATACATCCACATGACATCGCAACGATGCTAGATCAATATCAAGTCAGTGTCAGAGCAGGTCATCATTGTGCACAGTTAGTCTCAAGGTTCTTAGGTGTTAACTCAACACTTAGAGTATCGTTTCACATTTATAACGACTTTAATGATTGTGATGTTTTAGTTTCAAGCATTAAAGCAGCAAAAGAATTTTTCTCATCATTTTAGGAGGACAAGATGAATATAGAACAACTTTATAGACAAGTCATTATGGATCATTACAAAAATCCAAGACACAAAGGATTTATTGCAGATCCATCTTATATGACCGTACATTTAAATAACCCAAGCTGTGGTGATGAAATGACTGTTCAACTCAAAGTAGAAGGTCATCAAATTACAGATATTAAACACCAAGGCACAGGATGTTCTATATGTTGTTCAAGTGCAAGTGTGATGAGTGAAACTTTATTAAATAAAAACATCGATGATGCTACACAAATTATTCATGAATTTTACGAGCTGATCAAAGGATATCCATATAATCCAGATATTCTTAAAGGAGATGCAATTGTATATCAAGGTGTCTCACAGTTTCCCGCAAGAATTAAATGTGCAACATTAGCGTGGAAAGCAGCTGAGCAAGGATTATTAAAAATAAAGGAGGATGAAGCAAAATGATGGATGACAATAAAAAGAAAATAGATGCCATTGTTGGTGATTATAAGTTTGGATTTAAAACCGAAAGTAAGGCACTTATCAACACTGGTAAAGGTATTAATGAAGACATTATTAGAGCTATTTCTAAATATAAGAATGAACCAGAATGGATGTTAGAATTCCGTCTAAAAAGTTATAAGAAGTTTTTAGAGTTAAAGAATCCATCTTGGGGACCAGATTTATCTTTCATCAAATTTGATGAAATCACATATTTCTTACGCGCAAGCGAAAGAGCTGAAACAAGCTGGGATGAAGTACCTAAAGAAATTAAAGATACTTTTGAAAAACTTGGTATTCCAGAAGCTGAAAGAAATTATTTAGCTGGTGTATCAACACAGTTTGAAAGTGAAGTTGTATACCACAATACAATGAAAGAATTAGAAGACTTAGGCGTTATTTATGTGGATACGGATACAGCACTTAGAGAACATCCAGAACTAGTTAAAAAATATTTTGGAACAGTGATTCCATATAGTGACAATAAATATGCTGCATTAAATAGTGCAGTTTGGAGTGGTGGGTCATTTATTTATGTACCTAAAGGTGTAAAAGTACCTAAACCATTACAATCATATTTTAGAATTAACTCAGAACAAATGGGTCAATTTGAAAGAACATTGATCATTGTTGAAGAAGGCGCATATGTTAATTATGTTGAAGGCTGTACAGCACCTACATACTCAAAAGATTCACTTCATGCAGCAATCGTAGAAATTGTTGTGCATAAAGATGCAACATGCCGCTATACAACCATTCAAAACTGGAGTAATAACGTTATAAACTTAGTAACTAAACGTTCATTTGTCTATGAAAATGGACACATGGAATGGATCGATGGTAACATTGGTTCAAGCGTTAATATGAAATATCCATCTTGTGTACTTTTAGGTGAAAGAGCAAAAGGAACAACCATATCAATTGCCTTTGCTGGAGAAGGTCAAATTCAAGATGCTGGTGCTAAAATGATACATGTAGCTCCAAACACAACATCAACGATTATTTCTAAATCAATTAGTCGTGGTGGTGGATCAGTAAACTATCGTGGTAAGGTTGATTTCGGTAAGAAAGCTAAAGGTGCTAAAGCACATGTTGAGTGTGATACCATCATTTTAGATGATTATTCATTTAGTGATACCATTCCAACAAATGTTGTTAAAAACAGTGATGTTTTCCTTGAACATGAAGCAACCGTATCAAAAATTAGTGAAGAACAATTGTTTTATTTAATGAGTCGTGGTTTAACAGAAGAACAAGCGACAGAAATGATTGTTATGGGCTTTATTGAGCCTTTTGCAAAAGAACTTCCTATGGAATACGCAATTGAATTAAATCAACTCATTAAACTTGAGATGGAAGGTTCAATCGGATAAAAATGATAAAAGAGGTATTTGTTTAGAATAAATACCTTTTTTTTGTACTCTTTTTAGCGTAAAATAGACATAAGGTGATATTCATGAAGAAATTATTTGTTGTTGTTTTACTCATTTTAATCAGTTTTGGATTATCTTCATGTGTCAGACAAATGTCATATGATGATCTTTTGCTGCAGTATCAACAAGATGTCAATGCAAGAAATGATATTTACCAAAATTATATTGACTTATATAATGATTTATCATTTGAAGTTGCAGACTCAATTGTTAAAGTTACAAAATCAGTTTTAGTGAATCAGTCTAGTTCAATTGGCTCAGGTTTTATCTTTTATGAGGATGAAACAAAGTATTATGTGTTAACAAATTATCATGTTATAGATTCAAATGATTTTCAAGTTGTTTTAACGATTACGGATAATTTTGGTAGGAATCACTCAGCACAGCTGATTGCTTCTGATCCTAATTATGATCTAGCGCTTTTATCATTTTTTAAACAAGATGATAAGTTAGATGTCTTATATTTCGATGACGACTCACTTAATTTTAGAGATCCTATATTCGTTGTTGGATATCCTAATGGACAAATCAATGGTATTACCATGGGTGAACTGATTGATGTGGATCAGATAGATGTAGATTCTGATGGTACATCAACCATCGATTTTGACGTACTCATTGTTGATGCACCAGTTAAAACAGGTAGTAGTGGTAGTGCTGTTATAAATGATGCATATGAAGTTGTAGGTGTGATATTTGCTGGGAATTTTTTAAGCAATAACGACGCATCGACATTTGCATTTGCAATTCCAACAGAAAAGATTTTTGAATTTTTTGAACTCTATGAGTTTAATTATGAAGAGGTGGTGACTTCCTCATGAAAAAAATATATATTGTTTTTGTTTTAGCAATGGTTCTGATCTTACAAAGTTGTGGCATGATTGTCATTGAAGAAGATACTGATGAGTATCGTTTATTATCTGATCAATATAATGCTTACATCATGAATGATGTAGTTAATTTTGATGATTTTAGAGATATCATGAATGATGCGACTAACCAGACAACATTATCTGTATTTATGTTAGAAAAAGAAACCTTTAACCGATTTAATAGCGTAACTGATAGAAAATATGGTACAGCTACAGTTATATATTTTGATCAAAATTATTTGTATTTGCTAACAACTTTTGAAATGATTGACTTAAACAGTCAATATATCAATTATTATGTTCATGATGCTTATGGAACTGAGTATGAAGGTGAAATATATGCTGCAGATTCAAGTTTTAACTTAGGTATCATTCGAGTTGAAAGAACGGGCATCTATTATCCTAAGGCTAAGCTTGCTGATTATTTACCTCTAACTAATGAGATGGTATTAATGATTTCTAATGACCATCCATCACAAAATATCCACAGATTGGGCTATTATTTGAATCAAAATGACCAATCGTATGTAGAAATGATTAGTTCTATGAACGCAAACGGAAGTCCGGTATTTAATTTACAACTAGAACTTATTGGTATTCAATATTTATATGGAGATGCATATATTCTTTTAATTGATTATCAAACTATATACACATTTGTAAGTGACTTGCTTCCAATTTAAAAGGTGGTTTCATGTATAAATATATCATTATTGAAAGTAAATCAGGAATAGAGCAATATGAGCCGATGATTGTATCGCTTTTTTCAGAGTTTATTGACATTAGAGATATCGATGTTTGCAATCATCAATTATGGATATATTTTAATCATGAGATTGATCTTTCTTTAAAAGACATCATCATAAATCTTTCGCAAGATACACTTGTTGATTTTAGACTTTATGAATCCCATCCATATGGGTCTAAAGATGATTTAAAAGAGCAATCTGCATTTATAAAAGAAAAAATGGCACAGATTAATTTTAATACTTATAATTACTTAAATGATCATATCATCATGTTGCATTTTGTTAAAACATTTGA
>SWCB01008888.1_pt1 | contig 44323 bp, 48 predicted proteins | sample 4692901 | NCBI WGS metagenome assembly SWCB01 (sample SAMN10267276, study PRJNA491770) | bioreactor metagenome | isolation source: DHS bioreactor inoculated with subseafloor sediment | place: Japan: off Shimokita Peninsula | collected 2006-08 | reverse complement strand
TCTTACTGGAATATTGTCTAGAATACTGCACTCCGCCATGCGCATATTTATTGCCGTGATTTCTTTATCACATTTAGGCGTTGTGATGTAGTGGGTTATGCAGCCACATAGGTTACATCGATGAAACTCAACTTCCTCATCACCCCAGATATAGAAAACTGACTTTTCTTTTGTAAATAGAACCTCCACATCTTTGGGACTATAGTAAGCCCAAGATGCAGAGTAGCGACGGCAAATAGAACAATTACAGTTTGCCACTTCGTTTGGTGTGTAAGACGCAGTGATTTGAATGTTTCCGCAATGACAAGTAACTTTCATTTCAATACCTATACTTAAACCATCGAAATTAAAATATAAAGATCAGTAAAAGACAGCCTAAAAAGGCAGGCAAACCCGCGATAAACATAATTAAACCGAATTGATAATTTTGTCTTTTCTGATTTTCAAAATCCGTCTCAAAGTCATGACCTGCTACCATCTCCTTGGCTTTCTTAGCTGTGGGATCAAGTTCCCAATTACGACTATCATTACTGCCTTCCCAAGTTAAACCTGCAATACCCCAAATAACAATGACAACAAAAAATAAGAAATCACTCAGGCTTGTTGAAGCAAAAAACGCAATATATTTGGAGAGCAGAAATACAACCAATGCCGCCAATATATTAGTAATTAAAACCATGTTTAAGAGTTTTTTCATAAGTTCTGCCTTTGCATTTTCGCCGTTAGGTTACCTGCTATCCTAGCTCTTTATGTATGAAAACTCATCACTGATATTAATCTGTATGATGTCGATCGCAATATCAATTCAAATTGATTATGCATGGTGGGTTAACCATTAGAAATCATACTGTTAGTGGCGAGTGGCGTTCCAAAATAGCTTGTTCAGACATAACCTAATATTAGTGAACCTCGCTCTCATTGTCTTTATGGTGAGGCTGGTTGTTGGCCCACTTCATCGCGATCACCATAATTGGAACCAGAAGAATAATAGAGAATATAATCCACTGGAAGTTGTTGACTCCCGCAACTGACATGGCCTGAGTTTTCAACTGTCCGCTTAACAGTAAAGCGATTTGTTCTGGGCTCGGGTTAATCATTCCCTGCTGCAGCAAATCGGCTGTCATTTGTTGGTGTAGAACAAAAGTCTCGCTGCTGGCATTGTAGTTTTCGGCTAACTTGCTGACCGAATCCACGGTTTCAATATACATCAACCGCGAAAATTCAGTGATAGCAAGTAACGAACCAAAGTTACGGAATAGATAAAACCAGGTAATTCCTTCGGCCACCTGATGTTTGGGAAAACTACGTAAAATATGAACAGTCAGGGTGATATTGAGAATACCCACAGCCAAGCCTTTTAGCAGTAAGGCTGGCCAGAGATCGGATACACCACTGTGGGCATTGCTGCCAGCAAGCAAAGCACACGCTAATAGCATAATTGAGACGCCTGCTGGAATAACGTTTTCTGGGTTTCTCTTTGGGTTGCAGGTGGCTATCAGCGCAATGATCAGGCCGCCAATCATACCGGCAAAGCCAATCATTTCCAGCTCGCCCAAATGCTCATGGCTATAATGCATGACTTGGGTGACATAGGTTGAAACCAGAATCGTGGTTCCCATGATCACAAAGCCTGCCACCGCAGCATCGAGCATACCCACCTTCCCATGGGGACTGGCTAGAGCCTTAAAGCGAAGATATTCTCCTTTACCCCAACGGCGTCGCATAGCAATGATCGCTGCTGCACCGATTACGAGGGTCAGCAAGGTGAGCTCGACGATCTCCGGATCGCGAAACCAGTTAAAGCGTTCGCCTCGCAGTAACAGATAAGTTACACCGCAGATAAAACCGCTTAGCAGTACCGCCTGCAGAAAATTAAAGCGGATTTTCTGGCGCTCATCGGGGCAAGGCCAATGGCCGAATCGCGCCCAATAGAGCATGCCAATAAAGGGGATTACCTGAACGGCAAAAGACCAGTGCCAGAGGTTGTTTTCGGCCAAGTGAGAGAGGAAATAGGGATAGATACTCAGGGGAATCAATACCACACTGAGCAACATCACACCTTCAACAAAAGCAATCGCACGATAACCCAGATTGCGCAATACAATGGCATGGGCAAACAGTAGTAAGAAGCTAGCAGAAACGCCGTGGCCGAACCAAGCGATCATTTGCGGGGCCGAACTCATCCACAGGCTGCTGATCAGGGCGCAGATCAGGCCGATCCCCGCACCGAGCCGGAACAGAGCACGATAGCCGATACGGTAAGATAGCCATGCTGCTAGAGGAAAAGCCGTCAACTGCCCGAACATGTTCAGGGTTTTGAACCAAGAGGCTTCGTCTGCTGACAAGCCTAATGTTCCGGCCATTTCTGCCGCTCCGGTGGTATAGATCTCAGCTGCTATCCCCTGAGGGAAAAGAGCCAGCAAGGCCAGAGCAAGAATTGCAAAGGGTTGAATTTTCATCATTAGGCCTTGTCGTTGGTATCAACTTCGACTTCGGCAGACAGACCGGGAACGATTCTGCCGCGAAGCTCATCAGGTAGTTGAATAGAGATCTTAACGGGTACTCGCTGAACAATTTTGACGAAGTTGCCAGTGGCATTGTCGGGCGGTAGTAGACTGAATTGTGCGCCAGTGGCAGGCGAAGCACTGATCACATATCCCTTGAGCTGGTAATTAGGAAAGCTATCTAAGTTGATATGCACTTCCTGACCTGGGTAGATGTTGGTGATCTGATTTTCTTTGTAATTAGCCTCTATCCAGATATCGTCGATTGGCACTATCGCCAGCAGAGGATTACCTTTGTTGACATAGCGTCCGGCACGAACCACTCGGTTGCCGACGATACCGCTGATTGGTGCTCGAAGCTCGGTATCTTCCAGATTCAACTTCGCCAGATCCAATGCAGCGTCGGCTTGATCGCGTTGGGCGATCATACGCGCCCGCTCGGTTTTCAGGGTAGTTAGCTGCTGCTTGGCTGCTGCCAGCTGTAATTTGGTGGCATCAAGATCGGCACTAGATTGCTGCATCTGGGTCTTTTGGCCGTCATAGCTTGATTTTGAAATCAGCTTTTTGCGCAGCAGATCGGAAAAACGTTGCCACTCTTTATGCTGGAAGTCTGCATCGGATTTGGCTGAAGTGATGCGGGTGGCCGCTTCATTGATATTGATCATTTGCAGTTTTATACGCTCATTAACATTATCCACAGTCGCTTCAGCCATCGCGAAGGCGCTTTTAGCCTGATCCCTAAGGGCGATGTAGTCGCGTTTGTCGACTTCAGCCAGCAGTTCACCCGCCTGTACATACTGGTTATCGGTGACATAGACCTTGGTCACGACACCTGCAACCTCGGCGCTGATTTGGGATATTTCTCCGTGTACATAGGCATTGTCGGTTGCCACCATACCCGGCGCTGGTGCTAGGTAATAGTAAAACCCTGCAACAGCGCACGCTAGCAAACTTGCAACTACGCTTTTTTTTATCATTGTTTTCATATTCATATTCACAGCCATAATTAACACAGTACGGTACAATATCTTGTAACGACGGATTAAAGATTAAGAATTGTTCGTAAGGTCCCACTGTGAAATCTCACGGTGTTCGTGACCATTATCGAGAGTAGAGATGAGCGGCATTGGTGCCAGTAAGAAATAAAGCGGCAGCAATAAAAAACTGAACATGAGGCAATGCAGAATTATTATTTTCATCATTTTATTTAATTATGATACTATACGGTACAGTATCATAATGCGCTATCATGGGGGTTGCAACCCCTAACTGAAAGAAATAGTACTAAGGAGTATCATTACAATGCGTCCGTCAAGTATGAAAAAACGTCAACGCTACTTGGACGTTGCGACCGAGCTTTTTCTTGAACAGGGTTATGAAGCGACCGGTTTGGATCAATTAATCGAACGTTGCGGCGGTTCCAAACTCACCCTTTACAGCTATTTTGGTGATAAAAGAGGCTTGCTAAAAGCAGTTGTCCATGAAGTTACAGAGCAGTTGGGCGAAGTGTTGAAGTTTGAAGCAACTGAGGAAGAGGAACTTAAAAACCAATTGGTTATGTTTGCTTGTAACTACATGAAATTCATATACGCTCCCAAAATGTTGAAATTGTCTCGTTTGGTATTGGCAAACAATCAACAGGAGCCAGAGTTAGTCAGTTATTTTCTTGAACGAGGAGCTCATCATTCTCAAAGTACCGTGCTGGCATTTTTGGAGCAGCAAGACCGCTTGGGCCGGTTGCAGATTGACGACGCGTTTCTGGCTTGTGAGCAATTATTGGGGGCACTTAAAGGTAACCGTCATATTGAGGCGCTGTATACCGACCGAGTGATGAATGAGCAAGAGATGGCGCGTTATGCTGAACACGCCATTAATGCCTTTTTACGCAGCTATCAATGACAAGCCACTCAAAGATGCAATACATCTCATACTGGCAGGGTAGCGACTAATCAATCCAACAAAACTCGCCCTTAGGGAATGATTCAGCGTATCTACTTCTGTGTCAAAGGTGTTTGAAAGGGAATGCCATTCCTACACACATTTTCCTTGAATTAAATACGCTGATATCACTCTGAATCCTGCATCTTGAGGTGACTTGGGTATACACATATTCTGCTCAAACAGCTTCAATGTTCTTGCCCTAATTGGCCCTGTTCGCATTATGTCTTAAAGTTCATTGAACTCATCTAGCCAGTTGGTGAAAGAATCAGAGACTTTTTTAACGGTGCAAAGGCCATGGTCAAAAAACCATACGGGTACATCTATTTGCTTACTTGCACAATCGGCAAGTTTGAAACAAAACATGTTTCCCTTACAATCAGATGCAAACAAAATATGCCCTTTTGGCATACCGCCCATTTCATATAACTTTGATAGTGAAAATACATCTTCTAGGCTTAAAAAATCTTGTACTTCAGAAATATCGGAGCCTAAATCACAAATCTTAGTTAACACATTTGGAGTGTGAACCAAGCCATATGTAGATATTAAATATTTGTATGAGTCAGGTAACAAAACATTTAATTTTGATTCCAGCTCTTCAATGTCATGATTATTTATTGGAACCATGGAGTTTTTACTACCCCAGTTTTTTACAAATAGATCAATACTATTCATTTATGAATACTCAATGACTTCTAACGCTTGTAATAAGTAGCACTATTATATACCCAAGTCACCTCAGATGCAGGATTCAGAGTGACCTCAGCGAGTTTTATTGGACTCTATACGGCGTTGCTTATTTTCAACACACTTAACCTGATAACCGTAATAATTACCTAAACTGCTAAGTAATAGTGTCCAGTTTATTGTTTGTTATGGCAAGTAGCGCTCAACTTGTACACGCTACTTGCTATTGAATGGCTGTTAATAATTTGAAACTGCAAGCTTTGATTCATTTACGCCATCTTGTCCCGTGGCTTCATCAACTTGTTGTAATTTACTACGAGCTGACATAATCCCCATTTTTACTTCTTGCCATATGTAATATATACGGCCATTAGCAACCTCAACCTCTAGTGTCGAAGTGTTTTCAGCTTCTGATTTAATTACATGCTTGCCTTCAGGTAATTCGGTATAAAGATATGTATTCGCTGCGGTGCTACCTAATGGCTTATCGTTAACGTCAACATCCATTGTAATAGCAGCACCAAGTGTTTCATTTCGATAAATGTAAACACCAGCGACATCCGATGGAGCCTCAAATCCTTTTAATTCAGCGTCTTTCGATGAATCAGCCATTGGTACACTTGCACAGCCAGTCATAAAAAGGGCCAGCCCACCCGCCATTAGTAATTGCTTAAACATATGAAATCCTTATCATCAAATATTAAATTTAACCAACACTGCACATCATTTAGATACCAGTGTTTGGCAATAATACCTTAAGGTTATCTCATATCTTTCATCGGCTTACAGTTTTGCGAGCCATAGTTGATAACACCCATAACAAGAATAACTGCGTAAAATTATGTGGGATCCGCGAGTGCTTAAAATTAACGGTTAACGAAACACAAAGCCACGTAGTTAAAACACTTGGAATGCAGTAAGCATTATCGAATGCTTACCTGAAATATCAGGGTCTATTTGAACCACCCATTGCAGGCCCGCATGATGGGTGGTGTAGGGGGGAGGGTTAAAGACCCTCGGCTACCCGATCACAAAAAAAACCAAGCACGTGAATACTTGGTTTAATATGTTTTTCAAAAAGATTAAATCAGAAATGTGCGCTTTTATGTTTGCATCGGTAAATATCAGCATATACCGATGTAGGAGCTCCATCTTGTATCGATATTATCTTCGTTATTTGATAACGATTACCTGACATCATGTAGGTCTCGTTTGCCAAGTTAGTCATAACAGTTTCAGGAGACGTTTCTTTAACAAAATGTGAACCAATAAGTTTGCATGTGGAATTTTCAATTTCTGCAAATAATATGGCCTTAACCATATGAGCACCCGGCAATAGCTGCGTCATTTCCGATGAGACTTTAGCTTTGTCTGAACTCTTACCACATTGGTAAATTGCAGCGACAACACTTGAAGGGCGTTTTTTCTTCGTATCTAAAACTTCAATTATACTAAAGTGATTTCCGCCACTTTTATAAGTCACATTTTTTAATTCAGGTTCAATATTATTGGGATGTGCACCTTGTATTGTATGTGTTTTCAGCAATTCACATCCAAGAAAATTAACCGAATGCTCTGATATTTTAGATATGTTTTTTGCAGCTGGATTAACAGGAATTTTCTTCGTAACACAACCAGTAAGAGACAGGAGTATAAACGATAAAGTAATTAACTCTTTCATAACAAAAACTTATAACAAACCAAGTGGCTAATAGTATCATCAATATGAGAGAAGTCTAATAAAAGCAACTTATCGCATGCAGAACACTTTTGTTTGAACAAAAAATAAACTATAAAGCTAAGTATCAATGAGTTAACTCAATTATGAACTATTCATATAACCCTTACGAATTCCCATAAAATACCTTTGTAGTTCATGAAGTAGACACGTACCTTACCTTCTGATCTAATGAATTCATCAAAACACAAAAGATTGAAAATAAGATGCATGATATTTCAATACCATCTGCATTGCTCAATAAATACTCGATGTTGTCAATGTGTAGTGCCATACCTGTGGTTGATGAAAAACTCAGCGATTTTATTATTTAAAGCCAGCATGACCTTTAACTGGCTACTTCAAACCGTATGAAGAACATTAGAAGATCAATATCAATACCTTTAGACAGTGTGTAATTTTGTCCTACTATATTCGAGACTGAGGATTCCCAAAAATGTAATGCGCGAGAATTTTCTATTAGCACCCGAATTTGCCAATTACCCGATATTAATCGTGTTACCAACTTAAACGCTTTTTTACCAACACCTTTTCCATTGAATTTCCGTAGCACAAAAAATTGTTCGACATCATTAATCGATGGATCTGAAGGATACTTTCGGATCAAGACAAAACCAGCTAATTCCTGATCAACATAAATAAAATAGGGGAGGTGACATTCACTTTCCCAATAAATATCGAACTGCGATTTATTATAGCCAAAGTGACCATCTTGATTGGGTGATAAATCTAAAAAATCTGACATCTCATAAATATAATAATGAAATAAATTTTCTAATACATTGCGATTATCTTTATCGATTGTAACCAATGAAACGTCCATATTTCCTCTGCCAGTTAACGCCTGCAACTTACGAATTACTACAAAATACCATAATTCCAAAACTGGAGTAAAACGTGTTACTTAATGTTTTTAAATGGCTTTTCTAGCGATCACCAAACCATGATTACTTGAACCTAAAAGAGATGGTTCATCACACGTTTTTAGATGGTAGCTCAACCACGTTTTATATTGTTCTGGAGTGAATTTATTTACGCCTGACGAGATGTAACGTCCAAAGCCATCAGTGGCTACATGGCGTAATTTAGTAAAACCATGTTCACTTACAAGGTGTTCCATTTCAGATGGAGAAGCAAAGTAACCCACGTTAAAAAAGCTATTGGCTAACTTATTTGGAACCAAACCAGATTCAAAGAGTGTGGATAAAACCTCAGGAGTAACAAGTTGCGGGAATTGCTGAGCAAACATACCTGCCACAAAATAACGCGAGATATAGGCAACAGCTAAAACACCACCTGGTTTTAGAATTCGATGGGCTTCTGAAATAGCTTGGTCTCGCTCTTCTTGTGTTTGCAGGTGGTACAATGGGCCAAGAATAACGCAAAGGTCATGTGAATCACTTTCAATAAACGGAACTGAACAAGCATTACCTTCGTAAATTGAAAGTGTTAAACCTTGTTCTGTTGCTTTGCGTTTTAAGATATTAACTTGATCAGGTACGAGCTCGATCGCAGTTGTATCACAACCCATTTTTGCAAAATTGAGAGAGTACCGTCCCGTTGCAGCACCTTGCTCTATTACCTTTATTTCTGGTGTAAGATACTCCTTCAATGCATGCATTGTCGTATCAAATTCCATCTGAGTAATGAACTGTCTAGTAAGACGTCCATCTTCGTCTACACCTGTATATTGATCTATTAATTCTTGCAATGATGCCTCCTTTTTTTGAGACCAGTTAATATTTTTTAGATTTTCAACGCAAATCATTCCATTTGGTTAAATTATGCTTCCTGAAGGTGAACCAATAATAAAATGCCATCGTTAATCCAAATAGAACACCAGTAGCTAATGCTGTTATTACAGCGCTAGATAGCTTCATACCATCAGTTTCCCATACAGAAAACCACATGATTACTCCCCAAGACAAACTAAAAAAAGTAGATGAAGTAAGAAAATTAACAATAAAACTGCTATAAAAAGGAGGACGAAAATTTGCACCTAACCGCCTAAATATGCGATGTAACGGTGGATTATAATTAGACTTCCAGATTCCTGCATTACGCAACTCGTCATGCGCTGATCTAAGTCTACTTTCATAAGACATAATTAATAATTCCTTTTAAAATAGTATATCTCTCAACGCTTACTGACTGCCATTTTAGCTCGTTATGTATGGAAAATAATACAAAATGTGTCTGAAAATTCACCACTAACATCAGTGCATATGATATTGATCATGTTGTTGATTCATATTGGTTATGACTTGCAGATTAACCAATAAAAATCATAGTTTTAGAGGCAATGAAAAATGTCTAAAGAGCCGTTGATAAAAGCTAGCGGTAGGGGGGCAGACATATGGCAAAATAATTACGGAAATGCATTGATTGTAATTGGATCAAGAAAGGATAGGGGAGGCATGTCTAAAATAGCCAGAACAAAAAGACAGTCAAAGGAACCACCAAAGAACCGCGGAGCAGTTAATCAGTAGTTCTCACTTTAACAGTAAGCAGGTGTTGGTTGTTAGTGTATGCATCGATGAGTGTAGTCATCGCCCTGATTACTTGTAATATGGTTACTAAATTCCGCCAAATAACCCTGCAACTAAACTGATCACTGCATACTCTTTCATTCGGTCACCCGAACTATTCTTATGTTTATCAATCGCACTATCAATTGTATCGGCTCTAATTCTGTCACCACTCACCACGAAATCTTGTAATAAGAGTTGTCTTTTCTCTTCTTCAAATGTCGGTGAACTTACATCAATATAAGTGAACGTTTTATCATTTGTAAAAAATTGCAGTTCTTTCATTTTTTCATCTCATTTTAATGGTTGAAATTAATGCTCATCAGTAAAAAATAAATGACCTTAAATTGATTTTTGCTTACTGACGCGAACTGTCTAAGAGCAGCATTGATAGGAAAAGTGATAGTCAGTTATACCTATACATTGAATTTAACGCTTTCTACCCCGCGATTTTGCGGACGAATAACGACTGTTTTTGCAAGCTTGTCGTGCCAGCCTTGTTTCTTACTATCCCAACCGACCCACATCAGCCCTAAGCAAAGTGGAAGAATTGAAATAAAATAGCCAAAATATCTAATAATATATTGTTTCGTTGTTGGTCGTTTTCCAGTATCTGCGTCGACAATAATTGCTTTAATTGCCATTTTCCCTGGCGTTGCTGATTTATAAGTCCAGAAAATAAGAACAGCTACTAAAGGGAATATATAATTCACGATTACATCTACAAACCCTAGTACAAAATCATCTGAATACAGATATGAATCACCATAAAACATGTACATGAGAGGGGCACTTATCATAAGTAAAATAATGGTATCTATTAGTGTTGCACCAACTCGAGCCCAAAACCCTACATATTCAAATTTGCTTTCTGTTTGTTCGTTCATATCAATATAATTCCGTTTAATCCCACTAAATAAAGCTAAAGACAGTCATAATCATCAAAGTTGGTTTACAAAACATTCATTATCTTAAACAGCGACTTAGCAACTTAACGTTCACTGAAAGCCATTCTAGCTCGTTATGTATGACAAATTATACAAATCATGCCTAAAATCTCATAAATAATATCAGTTTATACGATGTTGATCTCGATATTGATTATCATTCACTATGAATCAAAAGCTAATCACAAGAAAAATCATACCTTTAGCCATCTAGTTAAGAGAAAAAGCAGCTTAGCTGTGTGAAGGGCGGTTAATGTTTGCTTTATGGTAAATAGAAATAAAGTTGATATATTGCTCATTTCAATAACCGCAATGAATACCATAGCCCATTGTGATTGTTGATAAGGTTACAAATTCCATTGTGTCTTCGAAACTTTCAGGGAACTATATTTTTTGCAAATTTGAATGCGGTTTAAGGAAAAATGAAGCCAGCGAAAGCTGGGTAGGGTAGAGAATCGCCAAAGAAAATCTAATTTCACTTAATGGATAATGATCTCTTCAAACAAAGTATCAACTAGACCAACAGATGTATCTAGACAATTCAACAAAGCCGACGCAGGGGGGGGGGATTGCATGAATAGTTGGACAAAAGATCAAAGAATAGAACTAAAAATCAAGAATCTGTTTGGTTGACGTACCACACCCACTAACCTTACAAAGTGAAGGGACAATACCATTTCGGCATTTAAAGTAAGGGATTATAAATAATGAATAATAAAAAGACTGTTATTACGGCAGTTGCTGCCGCTATCTCGCTTGCGATATCAACACATGCCATCGCGACGACTTGTGATAATGCGGGCAGCCCTAGCCCTGACACTGGTAATACGGTAGATATTAGCCAGCCAATCTATGCCACCAGCAGTTCAAACGCTTGGGTGTATACAGACAAATATGAATACTTCCCTGATATGGCAGCGAAAGCGTTTGATAACATCGCTAGCAGCTCGCAGCATTGGGCAGAAAATACCTACTGGCGGCCCAAAAATCAAGAAAACGAATGGTTGGCACAAACTTTCCCGCAGCCTAAGCGCATCTCTGGATATACAGTAAAACCTGCCCACCAGAATATGGCCCCTGAACACTGGCAGTTCCAAGCCAGTGTTAACGGCACCGATTGGGTCACTCTAGACGAGCAACAAGGTGTCGAATTTACAGCAAGTAGAGACAAAATTACTTTTGCTATAACCGCTGAAAAAATAGCTGATTACACTCACTACCGTTTCTACTTTCCCTCTAACAGCAAAGCGATTGGCGTCAGTGAGATTGAGCTGTTCGAAGCCGAAGCATGTGAACCAACCTCGCCAGTGACTGACATAAGCAGTATTGCTACCTACGAGTTTGAACGCCCTTGGTATGAACAATCCAGACAAGGATCCCATAGTTGGTATATAGGCATGGATTACGCCCTGACGTATAACGGTCAATTGAAACTCTATGATCAGCTAGAAGGTGCGGTTGTAACTGGCGATCAAAGTGTAAAAATTCTGCAAATGGACAGCGGCTTGCCAGATTATCCAGGCATATCTGGGGGCCTGGCTTCAAATGGTTATTGGCATTCAAACACAGTATCCAATATTCTCTATGGCTGTCTTGAGGAGGATGATTGGAATTCATACCGCTTTGTTCAAGGCTGCCAAATTAACGCTGACAAATATGCGGTCTCCTCGAACCAATTCCGAAGCCGAAATATCGAATATCAAAATCAGCCTCTGGAACAATTTGCCAACGATATATTTAACAGCAATACACCAGATATAATGGCGATGGCCGTCGCCAATCCAACGAGCATTGCTCGTAAATCTTACGTTCACGGCGTACGGGTAGGTGATTTCATTTTTGATTCACTCGATATTCTCGCCATTAGCGCCCAACCAGGAAGCTACACCGATACTAACGCCACTATTGGCGGTAATTACTACAATGCCATTGTAGTAGGTAAACCTTCCGCGGGCACAAACTACTCAACCGTAGCCGAGATAGATAGCGATGCAGGAGAACGTTTCAAACCCGATATTGTGACTACCACTAATAAAGGAAGCTCCGCGAGTAGCTGGGCGGTTCCTTCAGTCGCGTCTTTTGCCAGCAAAATGCTCTCTGTTGCGGTACACAACCCCCACCTTGCGGATATCAAGCATCCGGAAGCGGCAAAAGCCATCATTATGGCCGGTGCACATAAACAAGGATTAACCAAGCAGGCCGATCCATCAATCGAAGATAGCCCTTTGGTTCCTTATGTTTGGAATAACATTCCGAGTAAGCCGCTCGACAGGGTGTTTGGCGCAGGCCAGTTTGACCAAGGCAACAGCTACCTGATATTTGATGCCGGTAAACAGCAAGCAGAGGCCGCTAACCAAAAAGAAACCGGTTGGGATACCACCGAAATCAGAGGTAACAGCAGCGAAACGAGTTACCACTTCACCTTGGCAGAAAATATCCCAGAGTTTTCAACCATACTGACCTGGAACCGGAAATTGACGGTTGAAAATGTGAAGTACACCAGCTACATGGCTGACCTGTCACTCGCGCTTTACCGAATCGACGCACAAGGCGAACAGCTTGTAGCGACAAGCGATGACACGGCGAACAATGTCGAACATATCTTTATCAATTCAGGGTTGGAAGCAGGTAACTACCAGTTACGTGTAACACTGAAAGATGATGTGGGATTAGAAAAGATTCGCTATGGCCTTGCTTGGCAAAGTCGTGACAACTGGAAAGCGGATTCTATCTGGTAAGACAATTTAGACCGAGAAAGCCAGCGATAAGCCAAATACCGTTCACTTCACTTAACGTGAACGGTATTGTTCTCTTGTGGCTTTGTTGCCGCATTTACTATAAGCGTACTCTAAGTATTTAGATTTCTAGCTAGTCATTTTTATTTCTCAAACCTGCTTCTAGTGCTACTCCTTTCGTCTTAGCTGCTTCTTGGTACGCTTCAAACACATCTCCATCCTTACGGCCTGACAAGTGGAGCAAACCATGAACCACTAGCATGAAGAATGAGATTATGATGACAAAAATCGGAACTAAGCCTAATACGTCAAGTTTGAACAATACAAACCCAAGTACTAAAAAGATTGCTGAAATAATTACTATGGACTTGCTACGTGAATGTTTTTTCATAGGAAAACTATATAAGTAGAAATTTTGTACAGGCTACAAGCAATTAATTGCACATACTTTGAAATAGCCGACAAAGATAGAAGCTTATAACGCCGAACATAAGTTGCACCACGGCTAACTCACCAAGTACACTGGACTTCAGACCAAAACTGCGGAGTAAAACGTGTCAACTTGATGTTTTTATAGTTGGCGCCACATTTATCCGAACAATTTCACACTATTACTTCAAATGAGCTCTCATTTTCTCATCAGTCTGATCCTTCACTCGAATTTCTATCCAACACTAATTATGCAACGACACCAGTATGGTTAATATGCACAGAAATCCCTGATAGTTACAAGGAATACACATGCATAGCAATTCAGTGCCTTACACTTTGCCAAGAAAACCCAAATCACAATTACAGTTCTTAGCCAAAGTCACATCAATACCCCGCAATCTTCTGACTAATGCTGGCACACCAGAAATCGAAGCCTTATCAGCAATGATTCTATATAGACATTTAAATCGGCAACAAAGAATTGAAGCTATGACAATGATTCGCGCGGTTCAGAACAAAGCCTTAATGGGTACTTTAATTTCAAAAACTCTGGATACCACATTCGTTAATCCACAGTGGGGAGTATGGTCGCTTAACACTCAAGAGTTACAAAGCGACATTGAATTTCATTCATCTATCGATTCGGTGGCTGGATATGTAGGCGTTGGAGCTTCAGCATTAGGTGGAAAAGATTTCATAAAGAACATCTGGTCTCAAAAACGTATGGGTAAACAGCACTGGATAATGCTTGTTATTTGGGGTTGTGTTTACATAAATAAAAAAGAACTTAAAAAAGCACAAACAGAGCTGAATAATCGTACAACTATTAACACTTCAAGGCATTACTAATAATGATAAATTGGCTAGTCAAGATCGCTTTTTATGTCGTCCTATTCTCTTTCGTTATGTGGTATTGGGAAGAATCAGATAATACAACAAGAACAGGATTGTTCTATTTCCTGTTCTTAGTTTCTTTTGGACAAAATGCATATTACTCCCACAAACTATCCAAACTACAAGAGAACAAAAAGTAGCTGAGCGCCACTATAAGTGGCGCCATAACATTGAACTTGAACTTCATTGCTCGATGCCACATCCTCGTGCAGTTACCACCAAATTTAAATTTTAGCCTGATTTCAAAAACAATAACCAATTACTTAAAATGGAGAAGTATCCTCGTAACCTTCAAATTCATTGCCACACTTTGAACATTTATAATGGCTAGTTTGCGCTGAAGTACTTAACATTTCTGTAAACAGGCCAATCACCATATTCATTGCTTTTAGATAGATATTTGATGAACCTATATCTTTAGGCTCGAAATGTTCTGGTTTGATTTCATCGTGTGGAGTAACCTTTTCACATTCAGAACAATACAAGCGATATTGGTACTTCTGCATTATGATTTCCTTTTAAACTCGAGATAGTTAGACCAAAAACATTAAGATAATTAAAGAGGATTACTACTATCTTCGATGAAAATGTAGACTTATTTAAACCGGAAAGATGGTCAACGTTAAGCTAAGTAGCGCTCCCACTAAACTACTGTACAACATACCAAAACCGCCGAATGTAATGCGTCTGTTTGAGCGTCCTGTTAGTTTCTTTGGCTTAGTTCACCTTCAGTTAGCAACTTGTACGCTAACGAAAGTGACGTTACTGTGATAATAGTAACCAAATAGCTCAGGATACTAGTCACCACTTGTGGTATTCCAAGTGTTTGTAATGGCACTAGGGCTAAAGCCAAAGTAATTGGAAATACTGCAACTACATTAAACATATATAGTGCTTTCCCAGAACTTAGGTGCCATGCATATGGAAAAGAAACACCTTTACCTATAGCAATTGCTGGAAATACAAGAGATAGGCGACACGCGATTACACCAAAAGCCACTATAATTAAAATTACTGCTAAATCTAAAAAACGAGTCATAAACGTTATCGCTATAAATGCAGCCGTCAAGCAAACGTAGTGGCCAATAAACCAGAGTTCAACTTTACCAAACTTAAACCTTCCCCATTTAGGTACAGAATCGACACCATGTAGAACGATTTTATGAACATTAATAGCAACAATTGCATTTAAAACGGTGAGAAAAACGTTATTCAAATAATGAAGAGGCTGGCTGTTAATGTAACTAAAGGCAAACTCTAAAACTAATGAAAGAGTTATTGGCAAAATAGTTGCCCGAAATAATGCTTCTTTGTAAGACTTCACATACAAAAACGAACCAACAACGGTTTTTCTAAACATATGGGTGAACTCTCTTAAAAACACTAACATTATATTCAACGATCTAAGGTCGTATATTTCACAGTAATAGCACAGCCACTCAAAGCCGACATAGCGTGATACTTGGAATAGTACGTATGCTTACTGTTGAGCATTCTAGCTCGTAATATATTGTAATTAATACAAAATAGGCTTGTAAGCTACCGCTAACATTAATGCAAATGATATCGATCATGTTATTGATACTAATTTATTATGGTTTGAAGGTTAATCGCAAAAATCATTTTTATATACTGAGTCATGCCCGCAATACCAATAACTCAGTGCTCAGGGTAACTGCCTTAAATCCCTTATTTAGATAAATTTTTTAATTAAAACGAAATTTTTTACTTGGTGCGTAGGTCTTGTAGATAAGGCCGTTGGAGTTGCGGATGAAAAGTGAATAAGCAGGAGCAGTAAGATGACAGAACAGAAGATCGTGAATTGGGTTTATCAAATTGGGGCAGGGGATGCACCGTTTACCTTATTTTTCGCCATTATTCTGATGTCGTACTTACTGGAAGATATCGCGATTGTTGCGGCTGCCGTGCTCGCGGCTAATGATTCTTTATCGTTGCCGCTTGCGGTATTAGCTGTTTTTGCAGGGATTGCGACGGGCGATTTAGCCTTGTATTACCTTGGGGTGTGGTCGTCACATTGGCGAGGCTTTCGTTACGCGATACTAACCAACCAAAGTATGCGCAGCGTGCGACGTCGGTTACAACGTAACACTAAGGCCAATATTTTCATTATTCGCTTTATTCCTGGGTTGCGTACGTTGGGTTATGCCTTGTGCGGTATTTTTAGAGTGCATCCGTTACGATTTTTGACCGCGGTACTTGCTGCAACCGCAGTATGGACAAGCGTAGTATTTACGCTTGTTTATCAGTTGGGTAGCCAAGCATGGGTACAAGCCAGCGCATACAAATGGTGGCTGATTCCGATTGTAGGGCTGATATTGCTTATCTCGAACCGCACGGTAAAACGCCGACTACAGCGAAGATTAAAACAGCCGTCATTTTCATAGTCGTTACTTGGCTACGCAAGAAACAGTTATCGTAATAACACTTATAACGATAAGCATATTTAATTTTAGGGAAGAGAGGCTAAAAGCCATGACAGTTAAGTCAGTATTGCAGCAGTCACCGATTTTGCATGAGCCTAGTTCGTCGGGGCCTGTGGCTCTTTCATCAGAGCCTCTTACTTCTGAGCATATTACAGAACGAGCGCCTTCGCATCCTCCGCAGTTGTTGATCATTGAATCGGTCAATCCGGTGAATATTGGTATGCCAGAAATGGAACCAGACTCGGGGGTGAGTGTGTCGCGTTACGAGTTCTGGCCTGCATGGTTTTTCTACTCGCCTGTGGTGATGCAAAGCCTGTGGCATGGGGTGAAATACCGCAATTTCGCGTTGCCGTTAATTGCCAACCCTGGCATTGCCTTAAGTGGCATGGTCGGTGAATCGAAGAATGATATTTTGGCGTTGGCGGGTTCAGAGGCGAAAAAATGGATATCGCCTTTTGTTACATTAACGCGTACCGATATGCCTGAATCAATGCAGTTGAACGATGCGCTGTTGGCGATGCAAGAAGAAGGTATCGAATTTCCTATCGTCGCGAAACCGGATATGGGGTGCCGCGGTGTGGGTGTGCAATTGCTTGATAGCGAAGAAGGGGTGCTGGAATATATTCACACTTTCCCGCGGGGTGCCCGTTATTTATTGCAAGAAAAAGTGTCTTACGATGCCGAAGCAGGGGTGTTTTACATTCGTTACCCCGGCGAGAAAAAAGGCCGTGTAACCTCTATTACGTTGAAATACACCCCATTTGTGGTTGGCGATGGTACGAGTACCTTGGCGCAATTGATTGAAAATGATCCCCGAGCTGGGCAGCTTAGCCACCTGTATTTTCCGCGCCATCAAGACAAATTGGATTGGGTGTTAACCGAAGGTTGCCAGTTTCGTTTGGCGTTTGCGGGCAGTCACAGCCGAGGGTGTATTTTCCGCAATGGTAATCAATACATCACAGAACAGCTAGCCGAACGTCTTGATCATATTTTTGATGATTTACCGGGTTTTCATTTTGGTCGGTTAGATGTGAAATTTCATGACATTAAAAGTCTGATGAAGGGCGAAAAACTGACTATTCTTGAGATAAACGGAGCCAGCAGTGAAGCCGCCCATATTTGGGACCGGAATACGCCATTGAAAGAGATTTTTAGCACCTTGCTGGTTCAGTATCGCACCTTGTATGAAATAGGTGATTTGCAACGAAAAGCGGGCCATAAAACACCCTCGCTATGGGCATTGTATAAAGCGTGGCGTGCCGAGAAAGCCTTGGTTGAACATTATCCCGCGACAGATTAAATCTCGTTGTAATTTAATGAATAAGAAGAGGTAATTATGACAATACCAGCTAGCTCAGCAACGCACGGTAACCCCAGTATTTCGCCTTTGGCATCGGATGTACATGTATTAGATTCTTGTGTAACAGGCAATGTGGATGTGATTGAACAAGGCATTACGTTATTAGACACCTTGAGTGACGACGATTATCAACATGTGGCCACTCCGTATGTAAACAGCAGTATTGGTGAGCATTTTCGCCATAGTCTTGATTTGTATTGCTCGCTAATGAATGAACAAAAAACAGGGATTATTGATTATGACTTTCGCCGCCGTGGGGCACCTGTTGAAGAATGCCGCACAACAGCTTTACGTGAATTAAAGCACATTAAGCAGTGGTTATTGGATCTGCGCAGTGGCGATATTTACCGCCATGTTGAAGTGAAAACCGAGGTGTCGTTGCATCAACAATATTCTGAGCAGTTAACGTCGAGCATGGCACGTGAATTGATATTTGTGGCAGCGCATGCGATTCATCATTATGCGTTAATTCGCGTGTCGGCATTATATTGCAATGCCGAGGTTAGCGCTGATTTTGGTATAGCACCCGCCACAGCGAGTTACTTACGAGGGCAAGCCTGATGTGTACAGCAACTTGGATGCTAACGCCCTCGGGCTATCAAATATACTTTAACCGTGACGAGCAAAAAGGGCGACCAGAAGCTTTGCCGCCAACCCGTTTTGATAACACGGGCACTGAATTTGTGATGCCGGTAGATCCGTTGGGGGGAGGCAGCTGGATTGCGATGAACGAGCACGGCTTATCGTTGTGTTTGTTGAATTTCTATCAAGGAAAAATGCCGCAACACCCGTTAATCAGTCGCGGGTTATTGATCAAACAGCTCGCCAATTGCCGCACTGCACATGAAGCATTAGCTACGCTGGATACCGTGCCTTTACTGCATTATGCGCCTTTCAGTTTAATGCTGTTTGATCCGGCGTTAACACAGTCACACGGCGAAGTGCTGGGTGTGTGTTGGAACGGTATTTCGCTTTCGACGATCACACCGCAAGCACCGATGGTGTCATCGGGGGTAGATTTGCACAATGTGACAGCGCACCGCCAAGGTGAATACCTGCGCTATATTGAACACGGGCTGACGGCTGAATCGCTGCGTGCGTTTCATGCCAGCCATGTGCAAAGAGATGAATCGTTAGCATTTAAGCGCAATGCATACCATAGCCACCTTTCTGCCTGTATGCACCGCGACGATGCGCATACCGTCAGTTTCACCCACATTGAAGTGACCCCGCAATTATTAACCATGAATTATCATGCTGGATCACTTTGTGCAGATGAAAGTTGTGAAAAAAGGAAAATAAATGGAAATAAAAACCCGACTTCCTCGTTCTTATTAGTCAGGAATATGATTACTGCACCAGCAGAACTCATTATTTAATATATTACGTAATAAGCATTAAACGTTAAGTTTATGCCTTTGTGAGGAAAGGGAATATATGAAAGCATTAATGGGATTACTTTTATTATTCGTGAGTGGAACTGTATTAGCTGGTGATGCTATTTATACCGGATTCTTTAGTAATAAAGCATTAGATGGTTACGACACTGTGGCTTATTTCACCGAGGGTAAACCTGTAAAAGGGGACAGCGCCTACATTACTGAATATAAAGGCGCAGATTGGTATTTTTCATCTAAACAAAATCGTGAGCTGTTTGTGAAGAACCCAGATAAATATACCCCGCAATACGGTGGGTTCTGCGCTTGGGCTGTAGCGGCGAAGAACGACCGTGCTCCGGGTGATCCACTGCAGTGGACTATCGTGAAAGATGCTAACAATACGGCTAAACTCTACCTTAACTATGACAAGACGATTAAGCAACGTTGGGAGCAAGATATTTCAGGCTTTATTGTGAAGAGCGATAAAAACTGGCCGACACTATTAGCTAATTAACGGCTATGAGTAACGTCTTATAAACAAGCATTGAAATAAACGCTCTGAAATAAACGTGACACCCCTCATTTATTAATCGCCGTGCTGACACGGGCGAGGGGTACGCATATGCCCAAAAAAGAGAAGGACTACTTATGAATATAACAACACCGACAGCGACTTCACGCCCTGCATTATTATCGTTGGCTGGGGGGCTCTCGCTTTTTATTGCTTTTATCTTCGTGCAATCGCTGTTTTTTAAATTCACGAACTCGTACGAAACCCAATTTATTTTTGGCACCTTGGCGGGGTGGTCTGGCTTTACATGGTTTGGTGCGTATGGCAGTTATTTGATTGGTACAGCAGAGTTGATTGCGGCTGTACTGCTGTTTACTCGCTTTCATGGTGTTGGCGCTGTGATGGCGATAGGAATTATGACTGGCGCGATATTTTTCCACCTGTTTACGCCGCTGGGTATTGTGATGCCAGAATTTAACGCAGCAGGGCAGATGATAGGCACAGACGGCGGCTTGCTGTTTGGCATGGCGTGTTTGATTTGGCTATCGGCCGTTGTGCTTGTTGTACGTGATAGCCGTCAGCCACAAGGTTTTTTACATTATTTTCTGCATCGCTTTCTAAATCGTTTGCCACAAAAACTACAGGGGCATTCTGGTGGTACTGATACCGAAAATGGAGATGCCGTATGAATCCGCAAAGCAGTCCGTTTCGTTTACCCCCCATAACCCCCTTTGGTTTAGGTGAATCTGTTGCAGAATGGGCGACAGGTTTAAACCAACTTGATGCGCTATATCAGCAGCGACCAGCAGGGTTAAGTGCTCATGCTTTCATGCGCTATACCCTCGATGTGCTGGGTATTGAGTATCAAGTTACTAAAGGCAGTTTAGAGAATGTTCCACAAAATGGCGCAACGGTTGTGGTGGCGAATCATCCGCTGGGCGCGATAGAAGGCGTGATGCTGGCAGAACTACTGGGGCATGTACGTAATGACATTAAAGTGTTGGCAAATCATTATTTAAAGCGTTTACCTGAAATCAGCGAGTTGTTTATTGCGGTAGATGTGTTTGAAGGCAAAGAGGCGATTAAAGCCAATATAAAAGCAATGCGAGAAGCTCATCAGCATTTGGCCGAAGGGGGATTACTACTGATTTTTCCAGCAGGCGAAGTGTCGACCTATCAAGCTGCGTCAGATTCTGCCGAAGACGTGCAGGCTATGCCACACCGCTTGATCGACAAAGCATGGAGTCGCTCGGTGGCTAAATTGGTTAAACGTAGCCAAGCGACCACAGTGCCGATTTTTATTGACGGTCACAATAGTAAAACCTTTTACAGGGCTGGAACTATTCACCCTATGCTGCGTACCTTGTTACTGGGGCGTGAGTTGCTGAATAAGCACAATCAAACCATGTCGATCGCCATTGGTGATGCAATTCCTTTTTCTGAATTGAAAGTGTTAGATCGCGACCAGAAAGTCGTGAACTACCTGCGACTCAATACCTATTTATTGAGTGCGAATAATCCGTTACAAAGCAGTGACAATACTCAGCCATTAATCAATAACCCAACGCCTCATGAATCCACTACCTATGAATCTACAGCCTACGAATCTAAGGCTCATGGATCCGTCGCTTGTGAGTCAGAGACTGAAATCGCTGGTGAACCCGTGATTGCGGTTATTCCCCCTGCTGTGTTGCAAGCTGAAATGGATTTGCTTGAGCCGAGTTGTCACCTGTTAACACAAGGGGATTTCGATGTGTACTGCGTGCGATCTGCTGTGATTCCAATGATGATGCAAGAAATAGGACGTGTACGTGAAATCAGTTTTCGTGCGGTTGGTGAGGGCACTGGGTTTGCGTGCGATGTGGATGACTATGATCCGCATTATCACCAACTTATTGTATGGCATAACACCCGTCACGAGTTGGTGGGTGCTTATCGTATGGGGCTGGTGGATGAGTTGGTCGAGAAACAAGGTATCGACGGTTTATATTCGCGTAGCTTGTTTAATTATGATGAAGCGTTTATCAATCAGTTAGGTACATCGATAGAGTTGGGGCGTTCTGTGGTCGCCGCGCCGTATCAGCGTAGTTTAAGTGCTTTACTACTGTTATGGAAAGGCATCGCGGCGTTTGTTTCTCGTCACCCGCAGTACACCCATTTGTTTGGCCCTGTCAGTATTAGTAATGACTACAGTTTGGTGGCGCGTCAGCTTATGGCCTCTTCCTTAACCGTTCACCATTATGACAACGACAAAGCGGCGTTAGTGAATGCTACTACACCATTGAAAGGCGATGGACAGGCCTTCTGGCATACCGATATGCTGTCTGCGTTAGGTGATGTCCAGCTGTTATCAAAAGTGTTAAGCCGGTTAGAACAAGGTCGGGGTTTGCCAGTATTACTGCGTCAGTATCTTGGTTTGAAAGGTAAGTTGGTGTGCTTCAATGTCGATCCTGCATTTAATGATGCTTTAGATGGTTTGATTGTGGTGAACTTGGCGCAAGTACCCGAAAAAACCTTGGGTAAATACATGGGGCGTGAGCAAGCTAAAGCGTATTTGGCTACGCATAACATTGCCAACCAACCTCCTTCGTAAGGGCTACATCACCCAGAAGAATCCACAATAGGGCTGGTTGGTGTCAGCCTTCCTTGGCATTTGGTATTGATTAATTATTACTTATGTCTTTGATGTGTTTTAGCAAGTCATCACTATCAAGCGGTGGTAGATCTAGGTTGAGATCGGGTGGGGTGACCATGGGCACTTCATCGGGAAACAAGCCTTGAGGCAGCTGGTGTGCGATGCCTCGATGGCAATCTATACAAGTACGTGCCGTACCGTACAAGAACTCGTGCTTCATTTTTTGTTGTACGTCAGGGTTCATATGCTGTAATTGGTGGCAATTTCGGCATTCGCGAGAATCGGTTTTCTGCATCGCCTTCCATACACGACGTGCCATAGTAAGACGGTGTTCTTCAAATTTCTCCATATTATCGATTGTGCCTACCATCTTGTGATAAAGCTCCATAGAGGCTTGCATCTTGCGTATCATTTTATCCACCCATGGTTCTGGCACGTGGCAATCAGGACAACCAGCCTGTACACCGCTTCGATTTGTATAATGCACACTTCTTTGCCATTCAGGAACAACAGCTTGTCGCATTTCATGGCAACTAGTGGCGCAAAAGGCTGTTGTATTGGTCATTTCCATTGCGGTATTAAAACCACCCCAGAAAATAATACCGACGAAAAAGGTAATTATTCCACCAATGGGAATTCCAAATAACCACCATTTTTTTGGTAGTGACCAAAGCTTTGCGGGTAATAAGTTGAATTTCATTTGAGCCCCGACAACATAAATTAATTTTCAATGGATAATCGAAAACAAGTAATATTCAGGCGATATTTTGATTCTAGTATAGTATTAAATGAAGTTGTTATTTGTCATCGAAAGTATTCGGGAGCGACTATGTTTCAGCTTATCGATAGGGCTATGCGTTGCTTTTTATTTATTCTAATTCTCTCTTTACCTTATGTTCATGCAAGTAATACTGGTCAATTCACTGGCTGTTTAAGCTGCCATGAAGGGATAGCTGATTTTTCTGAAGGACCGATGACTCTGGCTATTACTGCAATGTCAAAAACCTTTGATAAGCAAGGGTGTACAGTCTGTCATGGAGGAGACCCAACAGCTAAAGATAAAGAAAAAGCGCACGCTGGCTCCCCAGAATTACTGGTTGAATTAGGGGGTGCTCAGCATTTTTACCCTGATCCCGGCAGTATTTGGATAGCCGATAAAACGTGTGGTCTATGCCATGCTGGATATGTAGATCGAGTGAAAAAATCGCTCATGGGTACTGAAGCCGGTAAATTACAAGGTAACCTTTGGAGCTGGGGAATAGTTAATGATCATAATTCTAATTTGGGGAATTATGATATTAAAGATGAAGATGGTCCTGTCCCCAATATAGGTACTCCAGCATATAAAAAATATATGACTCGTCTTGCTGAACAGCACCCTGATCAATTTCCCATTGAATTATCACAAGTTCAAGATGTAAATGTTGATGATATTCCCGACCACCCCAACCTTGCTGGTATAACATATTCTAGACAGCAATGTCAGCGTTGCCATGTTGGCGTTAGTGGTTCACAACGACGCGGTGATTTCCGTGGTACAGGCTGTTCATCATGTCATGTTCCTTATGGCGTTGAAGGTTTATATGAAGGGGAAGATCCCACAATAGATAAAACAGTGCCGGGGAAACTACTTGTTCACAAAATGCAGGCAACGCGTAAATCAAAGATCACTCATAATGGGCTCACATGGTCGGGAATACCGTCTGAAACATGCCGTAGTTGTCATAATCGCGGAAAGCGGGTTGGCCCAAGCTTTAATGGGATAATGGAGTTCCCTTATGGAAGTCCGTATACCCCAACGGGTGGTAAGCAAGAAAGCCTGCATGGAAAATATTACACTGAAATTGAAGCTGATGTGCATCACCAGATCCCAAGCCGAGAAGGGAACCCTTCAGGTGGGCTTCTATGTCAGGATTGTCATACTTCTATTGATATGCACGGTGATGGCAATATTCCAGGTACAACTCTGGCGCAGGTTGAAATTGAGTGCTCAGATTGTCACGGCACGCCAAGTCAATTTCCTTGGGAATTACCGTTAGGTTATGGCGAAGAGTTCGGCGGTAAACTCGATGATAAAGCACGAGGTTTAGCCCATAAACTACCGAAGTTCATGAAGGTGGCGACAGTTTATGAAAAACGTGATGGTTACTTGCTGTCAGCAAGGGGGAATCCACTCGGTAATGTCGTTAAAGATGGCGATAAGGTGGTGGTGCACTCTGCTACTGGTTTAGATTTCAATGTGCCGGTATTAAAACAAATTGCAGACACCGATACTTGGAAAGACCCTTCAGCCAAAGTAGCAAAAATGGCCATTGATAAGCATATGGAAGGTATGGAGTGTTACGCCTGCCATGCCAATTGGGCACCTCAATGTTATGGCTGCCATATAACCGTTGATTACTCTGAAGGAAAACAAGATGCAGACTGGATTGCGAATGTGAATTCGGTGGGCAAAGATGGCCTAACACCAGATGCAGTATTAGGTTCGAAAGGATTAAAATCGGCTGGTAAGGTTTCTGAAACGCGTTCGTATTTACGTTGGGAAACACCAATTTTGGGTATTAATGGCGAGGGTAGGGTAACCCCATTAATGCCAGGGTGTCAGGTGATAACGACCGTTATCGATAAGGATGGAAATACCGTTGTTCACAACAAACTTTGGGGTACACCTGAAGGCAACGGGTTAGATCACTCTCCTGTGCAGCCCCATACCATTGGGCGGAAATCAAGAGATTGTGAATCTTGCCATAGCGATCCTAAAACATTGGGTTACGGTATTAGTGATGGTGAGTATATGAGTAATATTAATAAGCCATACTATGCTGATCTCAAAGATGCTCAAGGTAAGGTTATTCCTAAAGAAGCCAAAGTTCAGATTCAACCCATCCCTGAACTTGAGCATGATCTTTCGAAGATCGTCGATCGTGAAGAAGGTCAGATCGTTAGTGTCGGTTCTCACTGGCCATTGGCTGGTCCGCTGCCCAAAGAGATGCGTGACAAAATGGAACGTTCCGGTACTTGCCTAGGCTGCCATAGCAAACAGCAAGATGAAGAGTTTTGGAACAAAGTTTCTCAGCCCGGGTTCTTGAATAATGAGCAACACCAGAAGGCTGTACAAGAAGCAATTGAGGCGAAGGCCAAGTAATACGGGTGCAATAACGTATAGCAAAGGGTGATTGTTTGCTAACTGAGTAGGAATTATGAAAGTTAAAGTATTTTTTTCGTGGTTTCAAGCATTGAGTCTGACTATTTTGTTGTCGCTGAGTTCTGGGCTAAATGCAGAGTCTATTCATAAAAATGGTCATTTGAACTTTCAAGAGTTTGCTGAAATTTGTCTTGAAGGTGAGGCTGATGCCAGAGATGGTGCAGAATATGAGGTCTGGTGTGAGTTGTATCTTGCAGGATATGCTCAGGCTCTTGTTGCAAGTAAAACGGATGATATTTGTATATCACAAGAGCTCAATTGGTTAGACAAACTTAGATGGGATTTCGTCTATTGGTATTATCAGAATAAAGCGAAGCACCAGAACTCTTTAGCGAGTGGCATGTTGGCATTTTTCCAAGAAAAATATGGGTGTGAAATCAGTAAGCCTGAATAGAACTATAAGTTAATAAAGAAAGTTATCAGCGAAGACTAACTTTCTTATCAGTATCAGTATCAGTATCAGTAGAGTTAGGTGTGTTTTAGACATCCGTTATTTTAGCTATTGTTCGGGGAAGGCGATGACTTTTAAATTATCAGCAATGATTAACGTTGCTTCAGTCGCCTGTTGAACCTCTTCTGCCGTATATTCTGGGGCAATTTCTGTTAATCGCATCCCCTCAGGTGTTATTTCGATAACCCCCATTTCAGTGATGATCATATTAACTTGGTTGGTGGCCGTTAGCGGTAATGTACAATGGTTCAATAGTTTATGTTTGCCTTTCGCTGTGTGCTCCATTGATACAATCACTTTCTTAGCACCCACCACAAGATCCATCGCGCCACCCATGCCGGGAACCATCTTGCCCGGTATAATCCAGTTGGCTAGATTACCTTGTTCATCAACCTGCAATGCACCCAAAACGGTGACATCAACATGACCACCACGAATAATCGCAAATGAGTCGGCACTATTGAAGTAGCTCGCGCCTGCTGCTGCGGTAATGGGCTGTCCGCCTGCGTTAACCAAATCAGGGTCGGTATTGGTAATATCAGCTAAGCCTGCAATGCCGAGTAGCCCGTTTTCAGATTGTAAAATCAGTTCGATATCACAATCAATTTCGTTGGCAACAAGAGACGGCATTCCGATGCCTAAATTAACCACATCACCATCGTTCAGCTCTTGTGCCACACGCCATGCGATATTGCGACGAATTTGATGCTTATCTAGCGCCATATTATTTTCCTCCCTGATAAATATAATCAACGAACAAACCCGGAGTATGAATGCACTCTGGTGCTATCTGACCTACATCCACGAGCGCTTCAGCTTCGACTATGACTAAGTCAGCAGCGGTTGCCATTAACGGGTTGAAATTCTGAGTGGTCTTTTTGTAAAATACATTGCCTTTGGTATCGACAATAGAACCCCGAATAAAGGCTAAATCAGCACGAAGGGGCTTCTCTAATAAGAAATCTTCACCATCTACTGTGATAACTTGTTTGTTTTCCGCAACGAGTGTGCCTAAGCCTGTTGGTGTTAGAATGCCACCGAGACCTGCGCCTCCCGCCCGAATTCTTTCGGCTAATGTACCTTGTGGCACTAACTCAACATCGAGTTCACTGGCATTCATTTGGTTGCCAGTTTCTGGGTTGGTTCCAACATGCGATGCGAACAGCTTCTTGATTCGGCGTTCTGAAATAAGTCGACCTGAACCTGTAGTTGGGGTGCCAGTATCGGTGGTGATCAAGGTGATATCTTTGATGTTATGTGCAAGTAAAATATCAATTAAGCCTTCAGGGGCGCCATTTGCCATGAACCCCCCGATCATGATTGTCATGCCGTCATGGAGTTTGCTGGCGATAGCTTCTGCTGAAATCATTTTTTTCATGTTGTGTTCCTTCTTACATTTTAGGCTTATTTCGAGCAACGACGAACGATAACGGCTGTTCCCATACCACCGCCTATACATAGCGATGCTAATCCATACTCTTTGTTTTGACGTTCTAACTCATAGATAAGGCTAACGAGAATACGGTTGCCTGATGCACCTAACGGATGCCCAAGTGCGATAGCTCCACCGTTATGATTGGTGCGATCCAATATCCATTGTGGGTCGACATCGTGTTGTTCGGCTAATTGTTTAACCACGCCAAGTGCTTGCGCCGCAAATGCTTCATTTAATTCAAAGTACTCAATGTTACTCAGCGATAATTGGGTTTTATCGAGAACATTCGCAATAGCGGGTACAGGGCCGAGCCCCATCACGGCAGGTGAAACACCCGCTTGGCCGTAACCCACAATTTCAGCAATAGGTTCTAATTGGTAACGTTCAACCGCTGATTTAGACGCCAGAATAATCGCCGCTGCACCATCATTGATTCCTGATGCATTACCCGCTGTTACTGTTCCATCTTTCTTGAAGGCTGGACGTAAGTTAGCGAGTGATTCTGCTGTGGTGTTCGTTTTTGGGTATTCATCGGTTTCAATGCAATTTGTCAGGCGACGGTGAGTCACATTTACGGGCTCTATTTCAGTTTTAAAACCATGACTTTCTAGCGCTATTGCGGCTTTTTTTTGGCTAGAAAGGGCAAAGGCATCTTGTTCTTCTCGCGAGATATTGAGTTTTTCAGCGATATTTTCAGCGGTGATGCCCATGTGATATTGATTAAACACATCGGTTAGCCCGTCTTTGATAATACTGTCTTCAATGGTTTGATTTCCCATACGAATGCCAGTACGTATTTGATAAGGCTGTAAAAAAGGGGCTTGAGACATGTTTTCCATTCCACAAGCCACAATAATTTCAGCATCACCTGAACGAATATGGCTAGCAGCATCCATGACTGTTTTCATGCCGCTACCGCAAATCATGTTAAGGGTATAAGCGGGCACCGTGTCGGGAATACCCGCAGCGATTGCAGCTTGTCTACCTGGCCCCATGCCGATGCCTGCACTTAATACGTTACCCACAATCACTTCGTCGATAAGCGTGGGATCAAGATGACATTGATTCAATGCGCCGCGAATGGCAATAGCACCCAGTTCAGGTGCAGAAACAGGGGCGAGAGAGCCGTTAAAACTGCCAATAGGAGTACGCTTTGCCGCTACGATGTAAATGGGTTCCATAACTTCATCCTGTTTTCATGGATTATCGAATACAGATTCAGTGTAAAAGGATGTTTGATTTGGGTGTTATAGCCATAAGCTCAAACCCGGTTTGCGAAAATGCAAACCGCTATGTGAGAAAAAGTCCGTATAGTAGAAAGAGTTAAAAATTCCTGTATATAAAAGGAGTAGAACATGAGTTATATGATTGCGTGTGCACCTTGCTGCTGGGGCGTAGAATCGGCTGATAACCCTCATAATCCAGATTGGCTGCATGTATTGCATGAAACCAATGAAGCAGGCTTTGCGGGATTAGAGCTTGGCCCATATGGCTTTATGCCGCCGGATGCCGATTCACTGAATACGGCTTTATTTTTGAAAGAGCTTGAGATTTGCGCGGGAACGATTTTCGAACCGTTATCTGATATCGATAGCCAAACTGACATACTCAATAAAACAAAAACGCTGTGTGCTTTATTACAAAAAATCGGTGCTGATAAGTTGGTTGTTATCGATTGTGTTAATGATGTACGTAGCCAGTTTGCAGGGTTAAGCGACTTAGCGCCTCGACTAGTTAATGGTAAGTGGTCGGTAATGATGGATACCATTCGCCAGATCAGTGCGATTGCTAAAGCATTTGATATTCGCGCCGTTGTTCACCCCCATGCTGGTGGCTATATCGAATATGAAGATGAAGTCGATCGTATGTTGGCAGAACTGACGCATGATGAAGTGGGACTGTGCCTTGATACGGGTCACTTATATTATGCAGGAATGGATCCCGCTAAAAGCTTGAAGCAGTATGCGAACCGTTTAGATTACGTGCACTTTAAAGACGTAAATGATGCCGTATTGCGCAGTGTTATTGAGTCTCAGGTTGGTTTTTGGCAAGCATGTGCCGATGGGGTGATGTGCCCAATTGGCGAAGGTGCTGTCGATTATGATGCTGTTCAACAAGTGTTGACTGAAATTGGTTACACAGGGTGGATAACTATAGAGCAAGAACGTGATCCCCGTAATTCCTCCACAACGCTACCTGATATAAAGCGCAGTCGTAAGTATTTAGCGAAAAGAGGTTTTGGCTAGGTTGACTGTAGTTCAGTTAAGAAGCAGCTCTTTTATATTTATGATTGTCGGTGGGTAAATTATATGATCGTTTCCGATCCTTGGTTTTATGTCACTGCAATTCCTGCAGTATTAATCTATGGGATCGGTAAAGGTGGTTTGGGCGGCGCATTAGGTATTATTGCCGTGCCATTAATGGCATTAACGATTGCCCCCACTCAAGCTGCCGCGATTCTTTTACCCATCTTATGCTTAATGGATGTCTTTGCGATAAAAGAACATTATCGACATGCAGATTATACTCAGATCAAATTAATGCTACCCGGTTCGGTGGTGGGAATAATACTTGCTGGTCTATTTTTAAGTATTACACCGGAAGCAGGTTTGAAATTATTAATCGGTGGTTTGTCGCTCTCATTTTGTTTGCAATACATTGCCTTTAGCCACAAAGCCAAGAAAAAAACGGGTGTGATATCGGATGTAATAACGGCTTGGTTTTGGAGTGTGCTCAGCGGCTTTTCGAGCACTGCTATTCATGCAGGTGGCGGACCTGCGAGTATTTACTTATTACCGCTAAAGCTTGATAAAGTCGTGCTTGTTGCGACTATGGCAGTGCTGTTTGGCATAATCAATTTATTTAAATTAGTGCCTTACACATTACTTGGTGAGTTTGATCAAACCAATTTATTAACCGCGTTCGTATTAATGCCGCTAGCCCCAGTTGGCGTAAAATTAGGTATTAAAATATTGCACCGTGTTAGCCAAGACTTGATATATAAATTGTGTTATTTCTTCTTGTTCTTATCTGGTAGTAAATTATTTTGGGATGGGCTTGTGTTTTAACGTGTAACTATGCCACGTAAAATGATGGCATTGTGTTTGTAAGCCTGCAATGGGTTCTTTTTCTAGATTCTTTCTAGTAAAAAATATGAACTCAACTGCAAGCTTCATTTATTTTCTCTTGGTTTCAGCGCTCAGCTTTACTGTTTTTTCAGTTGTAGAAAACTGAGTATTGAAAGCAAAGCGAAGAAAGCAGGATCACTCCACCCAAAACCAACGAATATCCCTTTAACACCGGCATAGAAGGTAATAATTACACCAAGAACATTGGTGATGACTAAAGCGATTAATAGCTTCTTCGCGACCACCTTTTGATCGATGTCTCTTAACATCAGACTAATAGCGGCAATACCGCCCAGAAAGATGCTGGTATGTTGTGATAGGAAATATGCGTATTGATCATTTAATTCTACGCCATACATAGGCCATATCAGGTCAGGTATAAAGAACAGTGCCAGTGCGAATAGCAGGTATATACCACCATGTAGGGTTAAAAAGGATTTGTTATTCATGGTCTTTATCTCTGGTTGATAGGGCCGTTATTGATAGCTGTTAGCGATTGATTGATGTCAAAGATGTGTCCGCGAACTTCACCTACACCCATTTGCTGTAAACGTTCGGTGTGCATTAGCAGGTATGCTTGTGCACTGGCTTCGTCTTCAAATAGATAGATGCCGCCACCCAACTTATCTTTTGCGCTTTCAGTCCAAATTTTCCAGATCATGCCTGGTTCGCGGTTAATTGATTCGGCAAGTTCTACTAAGGCTTTTGCCATATCTTCACCAAATGGACCGTTAAACTCAAAATCAACCTGTAGTAATTTTGTCATTGTTGTCTCTCCGTATTTGAGTAATACCAGTCTAGACAAGTATCTGACCAGTTACTTACCGAATGGTATGAGCCATTTTGTTGGCTGTGTTTTCTGTTGTTGGGTCTATTATTGTCTATAAAAAATAAACAGAAAAGTTCATAATATTGCCATTAACTGTGGAAAATTTAGACCAATGAGATTAAAGACAACGCTTGACCAGTGGCTGACACTGTATGAAATAGATCGTGCTGGCAGTATTCAGGCTGCTGCAACAGTATTGAACAAAAGCCATACCACGCTAATATATGCCGTCAAAAAGCTTGAAGGGCAACTGGGAATATCACTGATAGAAGTACAAGGACGCAGAGCAGTGCTGACGGAAGACGGCAAGTCACTATTGCGTCGGGCAAATACATTGCTAGATCAAGCGCATGAACTAGAAGTGATCAGTGAGCAGCTATCGAAAGGGATTGAATCTGAGATCACTATTGCGGTAGATCACCTTTGCGATCAGGAATGGTTGTATCAGCCTATGGCGGAATATTTAGCGCAAAACAGCACTACGTCGATTCAGGTAGTGGAAACGTCACTATCGAAAACCACAGAAATGGTTACCAGTGAACAAGCGGATATCGCTATTATTAATCTGCCTATTACAAATTACCCTGCAGAAGCTTTTGGTATTACGACTATGGTTCCAGTGGTTGCGGCACATCATCCGTTAGCGCAAAAGGCCTCTCTTAGCCTTACTGATATGTCTGCAACCAGTCAAATTGTGATCAGGGATTTAGGCAGCGAAACAGACAGAAGCAGCAAGCAAGATGTCGGCTGGCTCAAATCTCGCCAACGTATTACTGTAGATAATTTCGATCATGCTTTTCGTGCCATTGAGCAGGGTGTAGGATTTTGTCGCTTACCAGAGCACATAGTGAAAAGTCGTGCGAACGATAAAATAGTGGTACTTAAGATTGAAAATGCTGAGCGCTACCAAGTACCTCTGCACTTAACCTTACCCAAGGGGGTGAAAACTGGGCTAGCAGCAAAATGTTTTTATAATATGCTGCAAAATGCCGCCAGTAAGAGAATGTAAAATCAGTAATAACTCAAATAGACGGTGAAGAAATGTATAGCTTTGAACAACTTAAAATATTTGTAGCCGTGTGTGAGTGTGGTTCTTTTTCGGCAGCTGCCAGGCAGTTAAAACGCGCACAATCGGGAGTAAGTCAGTCTGTATCTAATCTTGAAATCGCACTTAACCAACAGTTGTTTGACCGTAGCCGTAATGTTCCAGTGCTTACTGCACAAGGTACGGCATTATTGCCAATTGCGAAATCTATTTTGCATCAACAACTCCACTTTGATCAAAAGGTAGCATCGCTCGATCAGCAACATGAGCACGAATTAGTACTCGCCATTGAAGAAAGCTTGGTGGATGCAAAACTGTTAGAAAAGTTAAGTGAACTTGCTGAGCAATTTCCTATCACCAATATTGAGATAGTTTCTGCTTCTACTTTTGATGTTGAAAAAATGGTGAGTGAGGGTTCTGCGCAAGTCGGTATTATTTACGCCGATGGAAAGATGCAAAACGAAATGGACTTTTTCACATTGGGTTATAACCGCTTTATTACGGTTGTGTCACCAGCCCATCCACTATCACGCTTAGAAAGCGTGAAAGATTCTGACTTAAGGAATTATCGTCAGATTGTGCAACGTTCTTCGCAAGGTAAAGAGCTCTGGTTCAGCTATGGAATAAGCATTAAAGCTTGGTATGCGAGTAACCATTTGATGCTACTTCATCTTGCTCAGCAAGGTATTGGATGGGCGGTAATTCCTGAAAGCTTGGCTGCTTCAGCTATACGAGAAGGAAAGTTGGTATCGCTAAACCTAGAATATGAACCGAATGGTTGGATCAACACAATAGATTGCATAACCTCGAGAAGGCACCAATCTGGCCCTGTACTTCAAGCGGTGTGCTCAATGCTTAAAACGTACATGAAAGGCGAAATATTTATGTGATTGTTGGCATGATTATGACTGTGACTGTTTTTTTTAATTATTTTTCTGTTCGTTTTTTATTACCATTTTTCTTATAGGTTTAGAGTGATGGATATAACCATCACTTTGATTGTTAACGTTTTACTTCATGAGTCATTCTTCTATTTAATCCTACTCTCAATCCCATACTGTTTTGTTCATGGTTACTACAGGTGATTCTAATATTCCACTATTGTTGCATCTACAACAAAAAGAAGTACACTTCCCATATCGAAATATTGTTGCATGGGTAACAAAAATGAAAAAAGATAAAATTTATCAATACGCCATCTATGTAGTTCTAAGTATCACCATTGGGTTTTCTGCTTTTCTTATCACTTCTGACAATGTTGCTCCTTTTACAACTCAAGCAAGTATGCAGAAAACGGTTGCAAATATTGCCCCAGAAGTAACTGGCGTTGTCACGCAGGTAAATGTTGAAAATGGTGAAACAGTAAAAACTGGGGATGTATTGTTTTCAATTGATAGTCGCAGTTATGAATTAGCAGTGCGCCAAGCACAGGCTGAGTTGCACCAAGTACAAGAATCGAATTCGGCAAAGTGGCAAGAACTACAAGCGGCTAACCAAACATTAGCACAGCGAAAAATTGAATGGCAGAACGCCAAAACAAAATTGACACGCTACCAATCGCTTTTATCTAAAGGGTTGATCACTCAGCAAGAATTTGATGATGTGCAAATGAATGACAGCGTTGCTGAAAGGGTTGCTCAATCGGCGCACGCTGATAGTTTACGTATTCAAGCAGAGCTTGCGACAGAAGATAATAATGCTGCGGTTGAATTGGCAAAAGCCAAGTTAGAACAAGCAGAGCTGGATTTATCGCATGCGGTTGTTGTCGCTAAAATTGATGGCACTGTGAGTAACTTACAGCTTCAAGCGGGTACCTATATGAATAAAGGTACCGTCGCCATGTTTTTGGTTAATGAAGCAAATAGTTGGTTAAAAGCCGATTTTAATGAAAAAGGTATTTCACACTTAATGGTCGGTACTTCTGTGCTAATAGCTTTCGATGCGATGCCCGGCCAATTGTTTGAAGGGCAGGTTATTAACCGTGATAGTGCTATATATGACGCATCTAGTCAGAACAGCATGTTATCAGACGTTACCAATGACAGCCGTTGGATTCGAGAGCAGCAAAAAATCCGTACACGTATTCAGGTTGATGGTGTCGACTCTGCATTAATTTCAGGCTCTAAGGCGAGTGTTATTGTTAAAAATGGCAATGGTTTGATTGATGCTATCGGTTATAGCTGGATTCAGTTAGTCGCTTATTTTCGCTATATCTATTAATTGTAAAGAGTGTGTATAAGGGGATGCTATGTCAAAAATAATGCCTAATTTGAGTACTGGTGGTGGCTTTAGCGCTAGCACGAATGAAGCGCTTAGAATCGCCTTTACCATCACTATTTGTATGCTAGCCGGGAAGCTGTTGGATTTAGATTCAGCCGTATACCTTGCGTTATATCCATCAATTGTGATGACCAAAGCAAAAGATTATTCCTTTAAAGGGCTAGTTAAATTGTTCATGCCCACTTTTCTTGCTGCATCAACGGCATTGCTTGTCGTTGAAGTGTTTCAAGACCATCCTTTTATTGTGTGGACAATAAGCCTTATTTTTATCGATCAGTTACGACGTCGTGCAAATACACCTGCAAAGTTAGGTGGAATGTTAATGCCAACATTTAACTGGATTTTGGTTGTTGTATTTGCACAAACAACGACAATGGATATGCCAGATCGTATCCGAGAAATACTCTTATCCATGATCATTACGATTATCGTGACAAAAGTGATGGTATGGATATTTCCCATGAAAAAAGGTAATAAGCCGCCAATATTTACACCACAAAATATTACGTATCAAAACCGCTTGGTATCAATGGGGTTAATTGGCTGTGGCTTAGGTTTTTTAATGATTGTGGATTTGATCTCAGCCACGTTCTGTATGGTGCCTGTTATTGCCGCTGCCACGCAGTTTTCACGCAGTAAATTCATTGATGTTGTTGAGCGTCGTTTCATCACACAGGTTGGCGGTTGTGCTGTCGCTGCTATTTTTACGTTATTAATGGCTGGGCATCAAAACATCATTGGGTATTACGCATTAGGATTAGGGTTGACTGTCTATATAATCGCAAAACTAATGACAACCTCTGAAGGTGTATCAAGAGATATTCATGGTGATGCTTTATTGGCCACTATGTTACCGATTCAGCTGTATATCGGAAATAATACCCTAGGTTTGGAAAGTACCTTCTTACGAGCATGGGAACTTACCGTAACTTTAGGTATATTATTTATTGTATATACCCAAGTTACCTCAAGATGCTCGTTTCAGCGAGAATTTGTTGGGCACTAGGCAAGGCACTTATTTATAGACCTAGTCGTTCTACGTTGAAAATAAGTAACACCGCATAGAGCCCAACAAAACTCGCCCTTCGGGAGTGATTCAGCGTATCTACTTCTGTGTCAAATGTGTTTGAAAGGGAATGCCATTCCTACACACATTTTCCTTGAATTAAACACGCTGAGATCACTCTGAATCCTGCATCTTGAGGTAGCTTGGGTATATCATCTTACCAAATCGCGCGTGAATCAAAATGCTTCGTTAGCATAACGTCGCAACATTTATGAAGTATGAGATTACCATGACCAAGCCAATTACAATGATTCCTGAGTTAGAGAACAACACATCTTTTATGCTGGGTTTAGCCTATAAACAGTTTAGAACCATTGCTAACCAAACATTGGCGGTAGAGTGTGATATCACATTGGAAATGTTGGGTGCATTGCGCGTACTGGCGCATTTGGGTGAAGTACCTCAGCAAGCATTAGCAGAAGCATTACGCCGTGAACGCTCGGTAACTAAGCGTTTAGTGGATAATTGCATTAAACGTGGTTTGGTTGAGGTGCATAAGAGTGAGCTGAATAAGAAAGCCCGTTACCTTGTATTAACCCCTAAAGGGGTTGAAGTGAAAGACAAAGCGCACCAGCAACTGAGTGCGCTTGTCGACGATTTTTACTCACCGTTAACAAAGGAAGAACGAGGGTTGATTCTGTCTTTATGTAAGAAGCTTATTCGCGATGATATCTTTTTGACGGGGGAATGACGTTTCCATCGCTTTGGTATAAATTAACCATGAGTTAAAGAAAAGGGGCAATATCCATCTGCCCAATGTGCTTTGTATGAATTAAATCATTAGTATTGCAAAAGCACTAAACATAAATAGAACTCCCAGCATTAAAAGAGCACTATCTACAAAAGAACGTTATTCATAAAGAACGCTATCGATTAAAAGCGTTGGGCTAATTAAAGCGTAATATGCAGGGTACGCCGTATTGATTGGCAACGCTTTTTATCTAAAGGATCATTGAGGTAAATACCTTTATCTTCGGCACTTTTGCGATAAATAAGGGCTTTAGCTCGGTCGCCACTATCTAAACGGTCATATTCTTTTAATGTGCGAATTTTAAGCAGGTTGTATTTAGAAGAATCACCAGAGTCGATATTTTTACAATATTCCATTGCTCCAGCATTTGCACCTAGTTTTGCAGCATCACTGAATAGGGCTGCTTGAGATGAAAACGAACTTAATAAAAGCGCACTAAGACCAAGAATAGGAATATATTTTTTCATTTGATTCTCCGAAACATTAATTATCAGACAGGTGCAGTTTGCCCAATTCGGTGAACCTTTATTTACCTTTATACGCCATCTCACGAAAGAATAGATCAGTGATTTTGTACTTATCCATAATAATATTACTCAACAGGGTATTTTAATTTTAGTGCTCGGCTTACTTTCATTTTTACCGATCGCCAGTGAGTTTTGGGTACTTTGGGGGCGCAATTCAATAAGTGTTGGAATTCTTGTTCTGAAGGTTGTACTTCACCACCATGAGCGAGAATAATGGAATCTGGCTTTAAGGCGATAATTTTACGTAATGAATTACGGTAACGATTAGGATAAAAAACAGGAAAGGGCGGAATATAGTTACCTTTTACTTTTACCATTAAATCAGCGACATAAATACGATTGCTTGGAACATGATGTAACGATATATCCCTATCTGTATGGCCTTGAGTCGCATGTGCTATCCAGTCAGGAAAGTTGGGTAAGGCATCACCATCGTTAAGCTTATAGTCTGTTTTTAGCTTGCTCGAATACCAGATATTGCGGCGTGGTTTCTTCATACGTTTTGCCACCCACTTGGCGAGTAGCATGTCGGTTAAATGCATGATTACCCCTTCAAACCCGTTATACCATTGACCTGGTACATTCGCTGCTGCAATTTTACAGCCTGTTAAAGTGCGTAATTTATGCGCCGCCCCTGCATGATCAGGGTGCATGTGGGTAACAATGATCAGGTTAAGATCGCTCATTGGCCTTTGTAGTGTTCTTATAATAAAGTGCTTTAAAACAGGTATATCCGCTCGGCTACAGCCATCGAGTAATAGCAGTTTATCTTTATACTCAACTAAGTAAATGGATTGAATATAGCCGTCTAATTTATGTAGTTTCATCGTAAAAGGGGCACACTTTAGGTTAATGATTAGTTGAACATTTATAATAGCCCTAAGACTGCATATTGCCCAACTGATCTGACCATTAAGGTTTTAAATAGTATCTGACTGTACTAAAAGACTAAAAGACTAAAAGACTAAAGAGATAAAGGAAAGAAGGAAGGGGAATAACGCCAACCAGATGGTCAGCGTATTTTGAATATCTTGAGTGCTTAGCGCAATCAGGATAATCTATCGACGACGAGGTCCACGTGATCTTTCTTTATGGGCAGAAGCCGCTTTTGCTTGAGAAAGCTCAATCGATTCTACAGTCAACACCATTGGCTCTCGTGGCAAGATGCCTACTGCAAAAGTACGCTTACGAGGCGGTAATGAAAACTCTGCTTCGCTTGCTCTTGGCATACGCTTAAAGCGAGATAGATAAAAGTTTTCTAACTTCTCTCTAGCCCATTCTGTTTTACGAAAGAATTTAACGCAACCTTCTAGGGTTGGGTTGGTGTTAAAGCAGTGAAAACGCATAGCAGTTCCAAGGATCTCCCAGCCATAAAAGTCGATAAGTTCTGTTAGTAAAACCTCTAACTTAAGGCCATGTAACGGGTTGTTTTGTTGTTCTTCTATCATTGCGATTCCTAAAACGGGTATTTATAGCGTGATCTCCGCCTATTATACTGTGTACTTGGGTTGAATGAATACAATTTAATCCACTATTCATCAGCAATCGCTATCTGTACGTTTCACCGACTCGTACTGCGCTATTACTGACTTATTCAAATCACTAGCTTGCTCAAAAGATAAAATATCCGTATCAAACTCTCGATCCTCTATTTCTTCGTTGGCTGATGATTATTCTCATAATTCGAGATTTAATGAGGTTAATAACATTTAAATTCTCACTGGGTGGGAATTATGTTTGTGTTTTACGTTAAAGAAGATTAAAAATGTCTGAGAAGACAACATCGAGTAGATATCTCTTGAGCCCAAATCAACGGTTATTACAAATTTTACTGACGATCTCCTCATCTCCTGCGCCACTATCAGCACAGATGATCAGTGAACAGACAGATACGCCGGTTAGCTCGGTATATCGATATATTGCGACGCTGCGTGAATGGAACTTTATTGAAGAACAACCGAGTGGTAAGCGCTATACGGTTGGTCCTGCTGCACTGCAACTCATGCGTAACTTTCACACGTTTTCGCCCTTGTCGGAAGGTGTTAGACCTGTACTAAAGCGCTTACAAGATCAAACTGGCGAGATGTCGGCCTATATGGTGCCCGTTGGGTTTAATGCTTTATGTGTCGAAATGGTAGATAGCCCTTATGCGTTAAGGTGTAGTTATCAGCAAGGCCAAAGCCAGCCGCTTATTTTAGGTGCTTCATCAAAAGTAATATTAGCGCAATTTAATGAGAAGCGATTGCTTAGTACGTTAACGCATTTCGGCATTGCGGATGAGCATGAAAAAGCAAAGTGGTTTAATGAATTGAGGTGTATTAAAAAAGAAGGTTACGCGTTAAGTACGTCTGAATTTGATCTGGGTGTATCCAGTGTGAGTGCCCCAGTGTTTTTGAATAAAAAAGTGGTGGGTGCGATTAGTGTAATGGCACCTACAGAACGCATTAATAATAAAAAAAACAGCATCGTATTTGCTGTATTACAAGCTGCTCGAATGCTGCCTCCTGAATGGTAATGCAATAGTCCGGCTATATTAGGAGGCACAATGTTTTTTAAACAGTTAAATCAGTGGTTTGTTCGAGTTATTCCTAATAGCTACCATAGCTCAACATCTTTCCGTTCTTACACTGAACAGTCTCAGGTTGGGGCGGTGTTGTTTGGTGTCGCTTCAGATTTGAGCCTTGGTCGTTTTCGTGGCCGTTTAAGCGACAGTGATGGACCTGAAAGCATCTGCCGGGCGCTAAAGAAAGAGTATAAAGGTTCACCTTCTTTTCCATTGTATGATGCGGGCATAATTGATGAACTAGATGGGCTTGAATTCAATGAATTACAAGCTTTGCAATATCAAAAAATAGTCGGTTTTTTCGAGAAAGGGCATTTCCCTGTCGTATTAGGTGGTGGGCATGAAATATCTATTTCTAGTTATCAAGCACTGTCTGATTACGTTAATCAACCAAAACATATTGCACATCAGATTCATGATAATAATGAAGAGAAAGGGCGTCAGGCTCGAGTAGGGGTTATTAATTTTGATGCACATTTCGAATTACGACCAACATTATCACCAAAAGTCGGATCAGTATTCCATTCTATTGCGAGTTACTGTACAGAACATCATCGTCCTTTTCATTATTTAGGCTTAGGTATATGCAATCGAACTAATTCACAATCATCATTTGAATATGCTGAGCAATTAGGTTGTCATTGGCTATTAGATAAAGAAATGACGATGCGGAATAAAAAGATTGTGCAGAACAAAATTGATCGTTTCTTGAGCGAGATTGATTATATACATATTAGTTTTGATCTGTCGGTTTTTTCTGCAACTGTCGCTTCAGGTGTTAATTTGTCGCGGGTTCAAGGGGTTGAGTGGTCGATTGTTGAGTATGCGCTTAAGCGAATTATCAGCAGCGGAAAAGTGAAAATATTAGACGTTGTTGAATTAAACCCAGAGTTTGATTACGAAGATCAAACGGCACGCATAGCGGCAAAAGTCGTGAGTACCGTTTTAAGTAAACAAGCCATGTTGTGAAAAGTGGCGATCTATTATTAGCCTGATCACTCAGAGCTTTATGCGCAGTCTGGCAGTACCTTTATCTGTGCTGTTATTAACCTCGTCATGAACACTTTCATTAATTCCTGCATTTTCTAAAGCCGCGGGTACTGCACAGCACAATAGCACTTCATCGTCATTGATTGATGAAGTGTGCTCTGTTTGATAAGCAACTTTACCGGATACAAGTTTGGTTTTGCATGCGCCACACTGACCACTTCGACAGCCAAATTCTGGTGTTAATCCATGTGCTTCTGCAAAGTCGAGTAATGAACCGTCTTCTTTTGACCAAGCTTGCTCTACGTTGGAATCGGTAAATTCGATGATGGCTTCTGTTGCTGCTGGCAAAGGTTTGAATAGGCGAGTGGCATTGTCTGCGTTTCTTTTGAGTGACGCGGGCCCAAATTCTTCAGCATATATTCTGGCATCACTGATTCCGAGACCACGTAATAGTTCGTACGTGGCTTGCATAAAACCGGTAGGGCCACATAAATAAACGTCGTAATCATCCAAGGGTAATATTGCTTGTAATAACGCTTTTGATATTCGCCCATGATGATGAAAGTCTTCACCGTGTTTAAGATGTTTATCTATTTTCCCTAGAGACCAGAAGGCTCTGATCTTTCCGCCCGAAGATTCGCTTATTGTATTCAGCTCTTCAAAAAAAGATCGTTGTTCTTTATTTTTCGCTGCGCCGATAAAGGTGATATCGCGAGTAAAGTGGGTACGCATACCTTCCTTCAGTGCATGACGCACCATTGATACCATTGGAGTTATACCGACACCCCCTGCCAGTAATACTGCGGGACGTTTTTCTGTGGTATCAAAAGTAAAATCCCCACAGGGAGCCTTGGCATAAAGGGTATCTCCAATGTTTAAATTATCATGAAGATAATTCGAAAAAATACCATCGGGAACATTGTTGTCAGTTGAGGTTTCGCGTTTTACGCTTATACGATAATGTGGATCTGTTGGCGCGCTTGATAGGGTATAAGTACGGATCTGTTTCTGTCCTTTAATGTCGGCTTTAACCGTTAAAAACTGACCCGGTTTGAATGTGGGTTGCTGGTGTTCATGCGCTTCTAAATAGAAAGAGGTTATTACGCTGCTTTCTTTTATCATCTTGGTGACACTATACGGTAGCCATTTACTCTTAGCTTCTTCGCTTTTATGTTCTTCTCTGTTATGTGGATTTGCCTGTTGACGTTTTTTTGCCGCTTCCCAAGTATCTGTTAGTAGCGTGCTGGGTGAGAATTGATCCAGTGTCCAGCGTAACGGTAATCCGTGACGAATCCAGCGACCATGATTGATGCGAAATGTCCATAAGCGTTCAGCGCCTTCAAAGTATTTTGTTTCTGGGCTATCCCATAGAATTTCAACGGTTCCGGTCAGTGTTAACAGGTGACCATTTTCAAAATCTACAAACAATAAGCCTGCCTTTGAATTTTCAATGAAATTGCCAAACGTGTTGAAATGAAAATTCCCCGAATAGTCTGGAATCGTTAATGTTTTGTCATTATCGACTCGAATAAAGCCCGGCTTTCCTCCGCGGTGAGACACATCAGCACCCTCACTGGCTAAGGTGCTGTCTGGGTTATGGTTGTCGACATAACTCGCGACAAAGAATGTGTCACTATTAGCAATCAATGTTTTGGCTTGTTCGTCGAAAGCGTGGATGTGTTCGATGCTAGGTGTTGGTAATAGGTTAGGGTCGAGCATTTCGAGTTCGCGAGTTTGAATATATTGCGGGCAATTACCAAAGGCTTGATCAACATGAAGTTGAAAGCCGTTTTTTGAGTGCTCAGTAACATGGGCTGCTAAGCGATTACGTCGTCGAGTGGTTAATTCAATACCCAGCAAGCCTAATCGAGCTCCCTTCTTAATGGCATCAGCCAAAGGATCGCCAACAACAGGTACAGTGTTGATTGTTAAGATCCTGTCGTCACTAGAGTACATGAAGCCAGGATCGTTGAATAATATTGACGCCCACGGCCACCCATCGTCATCGGCGTGCCCAACAAAAACAAACGGTAATTGATTATAAAATTCACGGTGCTGTTCTGGCATAAAATCACGGATAACTTGGCGACCAAAGCGCTCCATTTTTTCACGCACCCCAAGGCGACTTTGTGCTGCTTGCTCTCCTTGATGAAAAGGTGAGTCTTTCTGTTGGTGTGACGCGTTCTCTGTCGATGATGAATACGATGGCGTTTTCATATTACGTATCCTGCTTATTATTAGGGTATGGGGGGGGATTACCTGACAATAACGGTGTGAGAGTGATTGTCAGGCATGTCGCTAAGTTAAGCGTTTAAAGCCATAATAACTAAACAATAGTATTTAAGCCCACGGCACTTGTTTGCATTGGAAGAAAGCCTAGTAGATTTTCAAAACGTGTTAACCAAGTACGAATATTGGGATACGCATCAAGGGAAATATCCCCTTCAGGTGCATGTGCAATATAAGTGTAATTAGCAACATCGGCAATCGTTGGGTTGTCGGTTACCAGCCAATTACGGCCTTCCAAATGGTTCTCTAGTTGGGCGAGTATTTCATGTGCTGTAACCGTGGCTGCTCTTTTATCGAGATCAGCCCCAAACACATTAATGAGACGTGCTGTAGCGGGTCCGGAATTCACTTTGCCTGCCGCAACAGAAAGAAAACGTTGTACTTTAGCGGCCTGAACAGCGTTTTTCGGCAGCCATGTGTGCTTGTCGTCATATTGAGTGGCCAAATAAACAAGGATAGCGTTTGAATCAGAAAGTGTAATGTCTCCATCATCAATGACAGGTACTTGACCAAAACTATTTTTTTGCAAAAAGGCCGTTTCCTTATGTGCACCATTGGCGAGATCCACATCAATAATGTCGGCTTCCAATGCAAGAAGGGATAAGAATACTTCTACTCGATGTGAGTGGCCTGAAAGTGCGTGGCGGTATAGTTTAATTGCTGACATAAATTTCTCTCCAGTATAGGTAATCATCATTGTGTTGCTGATGGGGTAAGTATCAGTGTTAATGGCTTGTTGATAAAGAGTGTTTCCATTGAATGATTGTCAATGCTACATTGACAGTTATGGACACTTTAGATGGCATGAAGACAGTTGTTGCAGTGGTTGAAACGGGTTCATTCACCGCTGCAAGTGAGCGTCAGGGCTTATCGAAAGCACTGGTGAGTAAATATGTAGGTGAGGTCGAAAGTCGCCTAGGTGTACGCTTATTTAATCGCTCAACCCGACGTTTGGCACTGACTGAAGCAGGGCAGCGTTACTATGATCAGGTGATTCCTTTGTTGGAAGAGTTTGAGGCATTGGTTGAT
>SWCB01000219.1_pt1 | contig 44380 bp, 52 predicted proteins | sample 4692901 | NCBI WGS metagenome assembly SWCB01 (sample SAMN10267276, study PRJNA491770) | bioreactor metagenome | isolation source: DHS bioreactor inoculated with subseafloor sediment | place: Japan: off Shimokita Peninsula | collected 2006-08 | reverse complement strand
AAAAAAAAAAAAAAAAAAAAAAAAAAAAAAAAAAAAAAAAAAATATTCACATTAACAAGTTGAACTATACAAATATTTTTTTTATCAAAGATAATGTTTTTATCATCTTCAGTAATAGTAAAATCAAATACTTTTTTGAAATCATCAATCAGTCTGTTCGCTCTTGATATTAATGGCATCATAAAATCTAATTGAACACCATTCTCATTTTCTTGAGCTACAGCAAAATACAATTCAAATTTAAATCTATCTAAACCATCTTCAGGAAAATCTAAATCAATTTGATTTAAATAGTACTCAAAACTAGTTTGGTTTTGATATGTAGTACCACTAGAATCCCTATAATAAAAATCTGAAGTAGTTGCATTAAATTTAAAATTATCGACTTCTTTAATGTACCCATCCAAATGGTGTCTCATTGAAAAAAATAAAAACCGTTTCCCATTTTGAATCATAGATTTAATTCGTTCAAGATAATAGCTTTTTTCTCTTTTTTCTTCTTCTTTAGCAAATGTATGTTTATAAGCATTTTTAATAGCTGGAACTTGTGTTTTTTCAGAAGCATTCATTAGCACTACAAAATTATCTTCTGTTAATGTCTTTAGGTTTAGAGGTATCTTATCTCCTTTTTTCCCACGTGTACTAAGTTTATATACTTTTTTCTTACTTTCTTCACATATAGCATCCTTTGAATACTCATTATTAATATCAAAAATTATAAACTTACCTCTATTGGTTTTAGCCTTTTCGATAATCTTTTCATATTCCAATAATAATCTTGTTAATGTATTTGATTTACCTGAACCCGTATTACCAAAAACACCTATATGGGATGGAACTAAATTATTTACATTAACTTCAATTTTCTTTCCGATATCAAATAAGTCATTCCCAATAGCAAGTGTATGCTTAGAACCATCATTATAGATATATGTAAAATCAATTTGTTCAAGTAACTCAACCTCTGCAGATACAATTGGCAACATTCTTAATCCTTGGATAAATTTATTGTGATCAATATAGCCTTTAACTTGGAGATCAAGAAAGTGTGAGTCAACTTGCCCATTTTTATATTCCGAAAATTCACCAACTACTTGACAAATGATTGTATCAAGTCCTACTTTAGTTTTTAAAAACCCATTTATTTTAGGGGCGTTTTCGTATGTCCCGTTTTCAATTAGATATGGTGGTAATAGTTCATTAAGCTTTGCTTTAACATGGAGTCCTCTAACTTCTACTATTCTTCCGATTGTTTTTCCCATAGATTTTTAACCATCCTCTCACATATCAAAGTAGGATTTACTTTATTATCATTATCTTGCTGTTCGATAATCTCAACATTCTCCATGAAAACTTCTGGAATATCATCTGTATTGTTGTACTTGAACCAATAAACTGTTAAGCCAGAACTAATTGCATCGTTAATTAGAGAATTGAGATGATTATCATGTCCAGCATATCCTATAATAAACAATATTGAGTTTTTCCTTGATAATTGAGATTTCATTCTAAAGAGAATTTCAAATCTTTTTCTTTGCAAAGTCTCATCATATTTATTTTTACTTGGTAAAATCGGATTATCTAAATCACCATGGATTTTTGAAACTAAATATGTTGGTACATATATTTCTTTACCGTAATCAAATCCAATTAATTCAAAGAATTTATCGTTATTTTCATAATTGCTAGATGAAATCACATTGCATAAATAGCCTTGTTGATTTATCACTTTTTCAATAACATCATCATAATTAGTGGTATAAATATTAACCTGCTTCATTGTTTTAGTTCTGTTTTCTGATTTATTTATTAGATTATTTATACTTACAAACATCTGACTAATATCTTGAATATCTGGATGGGTTAATTCTAGTGATTTAATACTATCAGACAATTCTTTTTTAAATCTATTTAAAACACTGTTTTTTTTACTATCTGTTAATGTATCTAAATCATCTTCAAAATTACCTATTGGTCTTTGTAGATATTTTTCTAAAGTAGCGACAGTTTCTGTTAGGTCCTTCATTTGTTTTATAGCCATTCCGTTAACGCCTGCACCAAAGAAAAAATTGATATGCGAAGATGACATTATCCTTGAATTTAACTTTACTAGATTATTTAATTTTTCATTTTCCATTTGATCCACCTCATATTTTTAATAATTATTTAATAATTTTGTAACTTCATCCTTAATTAAATCAGGAATAATTGTGTTTATTTCAAACAATTCATTCATTTGTAAATGTGCAAATGCAATTGCATCTATTTCGATTTTTTGTCTAAGATATTCTTCTTCTGGGATATCTTTTTTTGTAGGTGAATTATAGCTATTCATTTCCTCTTTCCAAATCTGAATAGTTTTTGAATCAATATTGCTCTCACCTTTATACTCCCCTGTTATCAATTTCCATTGAAATGCATGTCTAGTCTCATGAAAGCATGTAACTTGAATCTCCATAGGATCAGCTTGATCTATCCACTCTTCGTTAAATGCTATGATATATCTTTCTTTTAAGAAAATAGAATTAATTCCTTTTTCCGTCATATCTTGATTATAAAAAAACTGCACGTCAGGAGTTTCTATACCTAGAATTCGTGCAGCTAAAGTCGTGCCATTGATCGCAACTTCGTAGTTATCCATGATGTGTTCCCCCTAGATATCCTCTTAAGTAAAATTATAACATATTTTCTTAATTATAAAAATACAAAAAAGGCCACACCAATTTATCGGTGTGGCCATACTTGAAAGCAATTTACTTATTCGTTTTTCGTATTTATGAATGTAACTTTATCTCCAACAATTCTTAGGATATTGTTATCAATGTTAAGCGATGCTTTAACGCCTATTGTAGCACCTTCTTTTAGGTACTCTAGAACACTTTCCATCAAACAATCTGTTAGGGATACTGGAATTAAATCTGAATCCTCTTCATTTGGTCTTTTAATATTGATTGTAACAATACCTGCTAACTTATCCAGTTTATTCACACGTCCTACTATTATTACTTGGTTTAACACACTTTTCCTCCTTGGTTTAGTTGTGACACATATTAACTAAATAAAGTTACTATAGCAACTCATTCTTTCTTTATTTATTCAACTTATCTGCAATGATTTTCTCAGCTTCTGAAAGCGTTGATTTGCCATGCATTTTATTACTAAAGGATATGTAATCATCAATGATGGATTCGATTTTACTTTGATTATCTTCAACAAAGTCAATTGCTTTTTCTGTTGATCCAGTTAGATTTGACACCCATTCACTTAGTCTTTGAATAACAGCTTGTTTCTTTTCATCTCCAGCTAGGAATATTTCACCTTTCTGTTTTGCAATTTGATTCTTTTCCTCAACAATCATAATGAATTCTTTAATTGTCTTTTGAACTGTTTCATCAAATACGATGTCAGTTGCTTTAGTTACTAAATCGGCAACGACTGCAGATGATGTCTTAATGTCTTCTTTAACTTCTTTGATTACTTCTGATAAATTACCACTTTCTTTAAACTTCGATGTGAAATAAAGAATGAGCGTTAATGCGTTAGTTACGATCAATATGGTTTCAAGTGTTGTCATTTGGTTTTCCTCCTATATGGTTATAAATATTCACTTGTGAATCCTCTAGTCTTGATACACGATGTTCTAGTACATTGACATCCTTTTTCAAGGATTTGATATCTTGTCCATGCATTTCGAGTAGATTTAGCATCTTCACATTTTGTTTTTCAATTCTTTGCAGATTAACGATGATTTCATCGTTTTTTGTTTTGTTCTTCTTTTCTTGCTGACTGAATTGTTTAATAGTCGTCAAAATCACCACAACCATTGTCACAACCCAATATATTAGATTTTGCATACGAAACACCTCTGTAATACTATCCCAGTCCACTTTGTATCATCTCATTTCTGTAATTCTCTAGGTAGTCAAACAAGGATACTATTTCATCTTCATAATTAGCTTCTGGGTTGGTTTTATAGTTCGTCTTATAATCAATCATTTTACTTTTCCACGGTTCATCAACAATCAACTCAAACGTTCCTGTCTGATTGAAATGTTCAATCATTCCTCTTAGTCTATAAATATGATAGAAAGCTTTAGATTTTTGATTAACTTCAAATACACTTTTCGAATAAATCAATAATGCATCTACTAAGTTACAAATAAATGTATTATCAACATTAGAAATCAGATTATTTAAATCATCTGAAAACACAGGATTTAAATAATACTCATTTGATTTAATACCAAGAACATTATCTGCTGCTTGCCTATGATAAGCGATTATTGAATCATCAAATTGTTGTCTCTTAATAAAATCCTCTTTTGAGAAAACAAATAGGTCATATTTTCCAATAAATAAATGCAGGATACCTCTGAATCCTTCTAATACGACTGTGACATCAATATCGCTTGTATTTTCATCTAATCCATATGCTTTAGATCCACCATAGTAAATAAGCAAAATTTCAGTATTTGGAAATACTTCTTTTATGAGATTATAAATGTCATTCATTTACTTCCTCCTCAATAGGCTCAGGTAGTGGTGGCTCTAAAACATCATAATCATCTAGTGCATCTTCAAATCCTATGACATTTTGTTTTAACCAATTGTATCCTTCAACAATTGGATTCACATCTAAAAACAATCCATAATCAGAAAATGGGATTGATATATCCACTTCCTCAATTGGATGGTTATTAGTTGCTCTTGCTTCTTTGGATAAATAGGATGCCACACATACAGTAATCTTCTTGTTTGAATAACTAATATTGAATGCAGTAATTCGGTGATAAGATGCACCTATACCAAATTTCGTATTGAACTCTTTAATAATTGCCATAATAATTCCTACTTTCTTCTCATTCTATAGATTGTAACTGAAATACTATCAGGTGAACCTACAGACATTCCTGGATTGATATATAGTGCTCCAAGATCGCCATATGCTGTGTGAACAAAATCCACCATCTTAATTGATCCATCTCCTTGGCCAGAAAGTGTTGTCATACTTTTGCCATATGCCACCCACACTTGAGTATCTACATAGCTCGCTTTAAATGTAGGAGATATTTCAAAATCAATAACCTTTGTAATCCCACTTGTTATGGTTGAACCTGATACATAACTATCTTCGATGTACTTTGCTGTTGTATTTATAGATGATCGTTTATCGTGAACTGTATCTTCAGTATTTAAATGATGGTTAATATAGGATCCATAAAGACTTGATTGAGCAGATGTTCTGTAGTAGATGTACGTATCCGAAGTATCTACTGAAGTTCCTTGAGTGGATGCAATCACATGAATTTTGTAGATGTAATCTGGATCAAACGGATAAGTTAAACTATGGTAATATGAATATCCTTGGTAGAAATATACTTGTTCCAATGCACCACCAATTTTCACAACAGAAGATATGCCTCTTGCATATAGAGTTTCACTACCATAATCAAAAGCCAACTCACCTAAATAGGATAGATTCGATGTCGTTGGAGTACTTGAACCACGTTTAACTCTAATAATAGACATTAGTAAGTACCACCATCAATGATCGATGATGGTGTTAATACTTTCGAAGTATCAATCCCAAGTTTGTAAGTAATTCTAGTTGGAGTATAGTTTGAGTCAACAACTGCAACATATAAAAGACCATCAATAATTACATTATTTGCATATTCCGTTTCAGAAGCTGCGACTGCAATCCCATCTGAATCGCCAATATAAATATCTTTCACATTACTCAAAATTGTTCTTTGAGTTTCTGTTAAATGTAGATTCGAAGCAACATGCGTGTTATATGTTGTTGAAGCAACCCCTCCAAGTCCAGCAAGTGAAATCGTTACTGCCCCTGTTGAACCATTAACGCTCGTTACAGCATCAGTTGGTGTTAGGAGTTCTTGCCAGTTAGCAAGAGTTGAGTAAGGTGATGCCTTTAGAATAAAGGATTTATTTAAGTCGGTTCTAACGGCAACGTCACCTTCCTGTGCGTTTGATAAAGCAAGCATCGCAGTCTGACTTGCAACAACATACGTGTTTGTCATAGCGATTTTTGGAACTACACTATCTGCCAGTTTCCCACTTGCATCAAGAATAGGTACATTCCCACTTCCAGTCCCAGTGTTTTTTGTTGATGCTGTTCCTAGATTAAGAGCTGTAATCTTTGTATCAATCTGATCATCAACTTTGTCTACTCCTGGTATCTTTAAGTAATCTGATTCAGCAAGTGGAACCGATACACTTGCCACTTTGTCAGCTTTTGCTATATATAAATGTTCACCACTAAAATCAACTTGTGGTTCACCAGCTTTGACAGTTCCTGTTGTTCCAGTTAATGGTCCTGTTCCTGCAGTTGTTCTTCTCTTTATTTGAATTGTAGCCATTTAATTTCCTCCTATTTTTTCGTAAACACGCTAGTGATATTATGTGTTGTATTCCCGGTTGTTAATGTAACAATCCCATCTTGATATACAACACTAAGCGAATAATCACTTGATGCATATCGATATGAAATCGAAGTATTAGATCCTACAAATAAGAACATCTGTTCTCCTGGAAAAGTCACTACCGTATGGTTGTTAATTGTCACATATATAATTGAATCTCTTAGTTCAACTGAACTTGTACCAGAAAAACGATAAGTACCAGCTGTTACTAAAGTCAATGTTCTTCTCTTTGGTAAATAGCGGCTTAATATTTCATCGTCAAGATCATCTACTCGAGTTCTGTCATTACTAATAAGCTTTCTTGAATAACTCGTCAAAGTAACTGATGTTGTTGTTTTTGTATATGCACATAAAGCCAGTTCATATAGTCCATCAGTTGTTAATAGATTTGTCATTGTTAAGGATGGATAACTACCTGTCTGTTCTTTTAAATATAAACTGATTGAGTTGTCCGAAGTATTAACACCCAAGACAACATATCCATATTTACTAGAATCTGGAGTAACTCCAATGGTTGTCTGATTTTCAACATAGATGATTCTTCCATATACCGAGACATAGCCATCACTAAATGTGATAGTGTTATTCGCTAAGGTATAACCACATTCATTTTTTAATCCTTTTAAGATTCCCACATCGCTTGAAAATAGAAAATGATATAAGTCCGAATCCATCTTTGATGTAACATTCCCACCTTCAAATGTTATTTTTTGTAATCCCATTAGAACTCACCTCCATCGATATCAGTATTGGTTATTGTTATATTACTGGTTGAACCACTACTCGTGTTTTTACTGAGCAATTGTATTTTTTCCGTTAATTTCACACGATACTCTCCTAACATTATCGTTGCATAATTCAATGAATCTTTGAATGTGATTCCTGTAATCACAGATTCGTACGTTTTACCTTTATGAATAAAAGAGACATAATCCCCAAGATAGATATTCTCAAAAGGAATGAACACTTTATTTTTCATGTCAATTGTAAATGTAATATTGTGATCAAGTTTGGATGTTACCATTTCACTTCTTGCTTTGGTTTCTAATGTTCCATAATCGTTATCCGTATAGATGTAACTCTTGGCCATGACACTGTTGTATCTATCATTTAAGTTGCCATCTTCAGTGAGCTCACCAGTTGTAAGTAAATAATATGACTTAATGGTACGATAAATCTGATTATCACTTCTTGGATAATAAACGACCTTATTGACAAGTTGGCTCGTTGAATCATTAGTTTCTACATTCAATATTGATGAAAAATCACTCTTAATTACCATACCTTGATTCACACTAACTATCCTAAAAGTGATACCAGTAATACGTCCCCTGAGATAAGTAACATCAGTATCAAAACTTAGTCCATAACCCTTAGAGACAATTTCAAATATCTTTGACATATTGATGATATTGTCCGACTCAAAACTTAGACTACCAGACACACTCGTTTCTTTACTAACTGTTAAATAAGTTAGGTTCTGTTTTTGATCTGAATTATTCTTAAAATAAGCAGTTATGACTTGTTGTATGTAATCAGCTAAATCGCCCGAGAAACTTTCTGCTGGTATATCCAAATTAAAAATCTCTCTAAAATCGAGAGACTTAATGTTTGTTGTGTAATCATCATTTAATTCTATACTTTCTAGGATGCCTATATATGAATAGATGTCATTCTTGAATACAACAATATCACCAATGGTACAGTTAATATTGGCTTTGTTCACTTTGAATGTTGAACGCTTAATAAGAACCATGTCAAGAGCGAGTTCATACTGATTACTGACATAAGCATTATCTTTATACTGCAGAGTACTACGATCTAGAAATAATAGTTTCATATTCTAAATTCCTAGATAGCCTTCAAGTACTGTTACCCTGCAAATCGATTCTGTAGCGACTCCAGGCTTAAACTCAATTTCATAATCACCATGCTCAAGAAAGATGAAGTTATCAGATTCAAAGTCTTGTAATCCATAGATGTCAGTTATTACTCCAGATTCATCCATAGTCATTTCTTGTTTACTTGGAATAGAGTTAATGGTAATGGTTATATTTTCTGCAGTTAAATATAAACGTAATGTCGATACCACTTCTCCATTCCTTTTAATCAGTACTTCTGGATCAATGACACTTCCTATCATTTCAATGACAATCGGGGCATCATTAAGTCCTTCATTTCTAATATAAACCTTACCTTCATAAGAACTGGAGTAGTAATATGGATAGGAGTAAGGATAAACCTTACCACTAGATGAACCATTAGCGATAATCTCATACGATTTCTCTTTGAGCCATAATGATAACTTTTTAAAGACAATGTTGCTTTGAATGGTGCTAGCTACTAATTCTGCTTTTGATAAGCTTGATATATCTACATAACAGTAAGCACTGAAAGCATCATTTTGATAGTGTAGTTTATACTCTTTATTACTTTTGCTGATAAAATCAACAAATGATTTATACCCTTGATATCCTTTTAGGAAGATTAATGTTTCAGAAATCTCTGATAATGGAATATTATATTCTGAACGAGAGTAAAAACGACTATACTCTAAGTACTTCATATCTAGTGAAAAACCAAGACCACTAACTTGAGAGATAATGGTCTGATTTTTATGATTAAAGTAATAGATATCACCGTATTCATTTTCTAAATAAAATTGTCTGATCATATCACGCTTCCTCCTAATGCCTTATTGATGGAATCCACATCAAAGGTCGGTGATGTTGTATTAATCGTGATGTTGTTTGTATTACTAGTTGATGAATTGGAGTTAGAGTTATTCACTGTACTCGATCCTTTTAAATTAAACGTATCAGAAAAGAAATCTCCAATACCACCAAAGAATCCACTGACTTTATCAGCTGCATTCGATGCAAAATCACTAATACCATCTGTTACTTTATTTGCGATATTTGATATCCCTTCAGTAACACTTGAAAAAGTATCTTTTACTTTGCCACCGAAGTCGCCAATTTTAGATGGTAAGTCGCCAATCCACTCGAATATTTTTTGGATAAATTCAACAATCTTCTGAACAACATTAAGTACTGGTTCAAGTACTGTCTTGAGTACATTAATGGCTGGAACCAATATTGCATTTAATACTTCACCAACAACAGTTATCAGCGGTGCTAAAGCTTCTAAAATACCAGCGAACATTTGAATTTGTGTGATTAATGGCATAAGGATAACATCTAGTATTGGAACTAAAAGATCAACTAACATAACAACTAAATCGATAATCACATCTAGGATTGGTTGTAAGGCAGTCATCAAACTATCTACAATCGCTATGATAGGTGGAAGCAACTGCATGAATGTTTCCATGAGTCTTCCTAGCAGTGCTTTGAATTCTTCACTTTGAAATAAAGCCATAGCCAAAATAGCAATTAATGCACCAATTCCTAAAGTAGCAGCATTGATTCCCACTCCTGCAAATATTCCAGATGTTCCTACAGCTTTCAGTGCCATGGATCCAGCATTTAGTAGTGGTCCGACTTTTCCTACAACAGATAACACTGGTCCTATCGAAGCTACGAGTCCAGTTAAGGTTGCAATAATTTTCTTGGTTCCTAAATCCATGTTATTCCACTTATCAATCCAATCTTTCAATGTAGGAATTACATTGTCTCTCACTTTAATAATCAGCTCTTGAATCACTGGTAAAAGGGTACTTGCTAAATCAACACCTAAACTAGATACTGCTTGTTTTGTACGATCTAGTGCATCAGTAAACTCTCCTGCTTGTGCTGCTTGTTCATTCGTTACAATTCCAAGTTCTCTTGCTTCTTCTCGAAGTCCATTTATAGCTTCTGTTTCACTTGATAGAATTGGTAATACTTCAGTACCTATTTTCTCACCGAAGAATTCATTAGCCACACCAACACGTACTGATTCATCCGCTACATTTCCTAAAGCATTTCTAATAAGCTCGAATGCTTCATCAGCATTTTTCCCTTTCAAGTCATCAATTGTCAGACCAATAAGTGCCAAACTATCAGCAACCTTCTCGCCATTACCAGTAGCAATGTCTCCAAGGATGCCATTTACTTTCATAAATGCTTTAGACATGGATTCTGTTGAAGTCCCCATAATAGTTGCGACATGGTTCCATTCCTGGAACTGTTCAGCTGATAAACCTAGTTTTTGAGCAGTATCTCCAATCTCATCTGCTGTATAAGCAGTCTTTATCGAAAATGCTGTTAAAGCAGAAACGGCACCTAATATAGGTACCGTCACACTTTTAGTTAATGTTGAACCAAGCTTACCAATCTTCTCAAAGTTAACGTTGCTAAGTTGCTTGATTTTATCTGATGTTTTTTCTAACTGTCCATTCATCTTAGCTATTTCAGCTTCAGTGTATTGGACATTTCGTTTTAACTTATTAAATTCATCTTGGCTCATATCTCCAACTTGAACAGCCTTTTTAGCGTGCTCAAGTTCCTGGTTCTGTGTTTCAAGTTTCTTTTTTGTTTGGACTAATATGTCGTTTAGTTTGGACTGTTTTTGTTTCCATAAATCAAGATTTGTACTATCATAACGAAGGTTCGTATTAATCGCACGTAAGTCTTTATTTTGCTCTTTTAAATCTTTCTTGATTCCATTTAGTTCGTTCTCTAAATCCTTACCATCAAGGGTTAGTTTTATATTTAATCCTTTAACAGTTTCTGCCATTAATGCTCACCTCCTTTGTAAAATAAAAACACACCTTTCGATGTGTTCACACTTATTTCTCAATCTCTGTAATTCTATCAAAATATTCATCAATCAATGGTAGTATCTGTTTTGTTAAAACCTCTGACATTTCGGTAGCTGTTTTAACTTCAACAATATACTTAGGTGCTTCATAATAATTTTCAATTAAACTAGGTTGGAATAACAAATCCCCTATAATTAGCACAAATTGAAATAAAAAATTCCTGTTTTCTTGATCATTGAATTTTCTATTTCCAATCCACCAATCGCCTCTAGCAAAATTCTCCTGTGACAATATCCGCATCCAAATATCTACTATTTTGTTGAATGATACATACTGTTTATAATCATAATAACTATACATAATATAAGATTGAAGATCTAAAAGTTCTTGGTTTCTTTGATCCTGTGTTTTTGTTGTTTTCAACTGGTAGACAAGATCGGTCATGTATAGTAATAAAGGAACAATAATATATTTTATATCTTTATATCCATAACTAGAAAAAGTTCTCATAATATTTTCAATGGCAAGGGTATAATTTGTGATGAGTTTTTGGGATTTTTGTTCATTCCTATACTCTGTGTTAATAGATATTGGAATGTTATATCCTATTTCTTTTTTAAGTTCTCTCGCATTAATAATATATTTATAAGCTGGATCTAAATCAAAAAATGAAGTAAATAGGTTAGGTAATCCATTGAAGACTTTCTTTCTATTCTCCAGAAAATCATTTATATAGCTATCAGATAAGATGGGATCACTTATGAACCTCATAATAGGCGTTTTGCTTGAATTAAATTCATCAACTGTTTGTATTTTCTTTTCATTAATTAATTCTTGAACTTCAATCTGTACGCTTTGAAACAATTCATTATATTGATTTTTAAGAGTGTTTTTCTTATTAGTGTTTTCTTCTATTTCAATCAATATTTTTCGTTTATTATTTCTAAAAAGTTTAAATCCCGGTTCCTCAGGAATTGATATTTTATCTACTTCATTATATAAATCAACTAGTTTTTTTTCCAACTCAGTTACCCTTGAAATAACTGTTTCATCAATATATCTTATGTAATAAGTAACTGACGCAATCCTCCCTAAAGATCCACCACCAAGTATTTGTATTGCATTTCTTTCATGTCTGTCTGCATATTCCTTATAAGTTTTCTCAAGATCAGTAATTAATCTTTCAGTCCAAAGAAATAATTTCTTAATTTCATTTATTTGTTGAGAAGGAACATAAATTTCTCTTTGTTTTACTAAATTCACATTATCTATTAGATTGTGAGAAATATTTTTAACCATAATAAAACCCCCATTTCATACTTATATTAATTATATCAAATAGGGGTATATTAAACAATAATCACAGAAGGAACTTGTCAATATCATTTTGTGTTGCTTTTTTTGATGTTTGATTACCATTGATCACATTCATTTCAAGCTCTACAATCTCAAAGTAAGTATCTAAATCAAAAGTTTTTGTATCTTCAATAGAGATACCTAGATGAGTAAGATTGAATATGATGTTTGCTGTTATGTTTACTTCGTCATTTCTTTGTTGGTGGCTTGGGTGTGGATCCTTTTTGAAACGTTCCGAGCATTTCACCTATCGTATTCGTTAGATTTTCAAGTTCGTTTTGATTGCTTAAAATAGAAAAATCCAACGACATTAAAAAGTCGTTGTATGATTGTTTACTGAAAGGTCGATGTAACACATAGATGATTCGGAAGATGGTGTCAATCACGGTTGATAAATCATCCTCTTTTTTGATATTTGATTTCTCTAGTTTTTTGATATCGCTAAATAGTTCTGTTGAGAACACATTACGATAATCAATAATCGTAAATAATGATGAATGAAGGCGATAATCCTTATCACCTAATTTAAGTGTTTTTTCCATGTTAGATTATCTCCTTAAATAAATGTTGGTAATGCTGGTGCTGTAGTTAAGAATGCTGCATAGTTCGTATCTCCCACACCTGCTATGACTCTTAAAATTAAATTGTTTCCAGATTCAATCGGTCTAGCTGTAATGTTCAATGTGATTGAATTTGCTTCAATAGAATCTGCTTTTGATTTACTAGCATCTCCTGAAGGTGTAGCTGTACATAAGAAATACCATATACGTCTTGCTTTGATATCTCCTTGAATTTCATAGCCTAACGCAAATGTCTTTGTTTCGCCATTTACTACTTCTACAAGATTTCCATTAGTGTCTTCTAAAACACCAAAGATGTCTTTTTTAAACACATCATCAATCTCAGTGAATTTCAAGGTGACTGTTGTCCCTGAATTGGATACTAATGTTGCGATTACCTTATCATCTGCATATACTTGTGTACTTCCACCGATAGCTTCAGTAGTAATCTCCTGTGCACCTTCTAAACGTTTAGGTGTTGCAAATGTCCAACTTCCATCTTCGGTTTGAGTTGCGAGTGCATAGTGTACGTTTGTTAAACCAAATGTGACTTTATTACTCATTTAAAATACCTCCTCTTTGATTTCATATACTCTGTTGACTGAACTGTCTTCATTCACAAATTCAGATAATAATTCAAATTCATATCCCATAAAATATAAGGATGCTTCTAGTTGTTCTTCTAATCCCAAGTTCTTCTTTTCAGTGATTAAACTAACTTGAAAGGTTGCTACTTTTGCGACTGCTCTATCATCAGCATACACAATTGTTCGATTACTGAGTTCTTGGTAAATGATATAGTTTGGATCACTTTCTAACCCTTCTCTTGTTCCATATGACACTTTACCTGGTAAAACAGAATTGAGTGTATCGAACAAAGCTTCTAGTTTCTCTTGCATTAATCATCACCTTTTTCAATAATTGATTTAATATCATCTAGCATTTTAGGAGTTAGCAGATCATATGCTGGACGCATGAATGGTCTTGGACCAACATACTTACCACTACGGTGTGTAAAACCGAATTCTAGTAAATGAGTTAGTTTTCCTTTTTCATTTGAGAAGATAACAATCGTCTTGTTGATTCCACTACCTTGAGGTTCAGCAACGAATGAATCTGCGAATGCTTTGGAACCACCACTTCTTGGTGCATGAGTACTGATGTACTTCACAATTTCCTGTGCAGTTTGATCTAGCTTCTTTTCAAGTTTTCCAATAATCTCTTCGGCATACTCTTCTACCATTTCAGATAAAGCAGTTCCAAGTTCATCAAGCGAAATCAATGATGTCACTCTTTCTGATTTTAGACTTACTCAAATATAATTCAATGAACTGTCCGATCTGATAAGTTCGTTCAATCTTGTAAATCTCCCCTGCAATATCAGCGTATTTGCTTCCATCGTACAAGAAACTTTGAATTTTAAGTGCTACATCGATTCTAATATCTGATCGTTTGCTCTCATAATACTCGTTTGATGTAATACTAAAGTTTATACCAATAACTTCTTTTGAGTTTATAAGTTGGTATGTTGAAGAACCAATAGAATTTTGAACCAAATCCATGGTTAGCAATTTTATGGATATATTAGGTGAATTAGGATACATTTTCTGAAACTCCTTTTGTTAGTGCAATCTGTCCTACCAACATATCAAATGTCTTCGGTAGTTCTTTTGCACTCCCATCATTCTTAAAGCCAAAAAACGTCTTCACATAAATAATAATCACTGTACTAACCATGGGATTTGATTCATCATTTATATAAGAAGGATCAATCCCACAACTTGTCAGGTATGCTTTGCAACTACCAATGTGAGTGTTCAACTCGTCATCAACAAATGATTCTGATAAAGGTATGAGTAGTGCTTTTTTTACAATGTCTAGTATGGCCATGAGATCAATCCTTTCTTACTGTGTCAATTTGCTTTAGTTATTAAGCTGCAGCTTTCTTTTTGATTCGTAGGAATCCGTTATAACCCACTACGTTCCCACCAGTGAATACTGATGCTTTGTAGCTGATGATTCCATCTTTGAATTTGTAATCAGTTGATTTACCGATTTCAACTGGCGAGAATACTGGAACTTCATAATTTTTAAGGGCTCCATATGCGATACCGTATTCTCCAGCGGCAGTATTGCTATCAGCGATGGCTTTACAATGAGAGTTGATGATATAAGGAATACCATCGATAGTCTTGTTGACATAGTCAATAGTATGCACTTTTCTTCCTTCTTGAGTTTTAAGTCCAGCAAATGCACGTAAATCATTCTTATTCAAGATAAGAACTGCTCCACCTTCGACCTCTTCATCCCCACCATAAGCAAAAACAATATCATCTAATGTTGAATCAGTAATTGCTTCAATCTCAAGTGGTGCTTTATCAGCTAATGCTACTGCTGCATCACTAAAGATACCAGTGAAAGTATTCGTTGTTCCTGCACCACGTAAGATTTGCTCGCTGATTTTCTTTTTAAGCGATATATTGATGTTACGCAACACTTCAGCTTGGTAAGGAATAGCAGGCAATTTTTCAAGTTCTTCAGTGATTTCTGTGTATGCAGTAATCTTTACTTTTGAAATTGTCAAATAACCAAATGCAGGTTCTGTTTCACTGTAAGGTTGTCCTTCAAGTGTCGTTCCAGCAATACCATTGTTTTTAATAAATGATTTCTTGTACGTTTCTCCACCGTTTAGGTTAATAACATTTACACGATCAACAAGAGTTGATACTTGAGCAAATGGTACTGGTGCTAATCCTGAAGCAGTGTGATCAGGTAGTAAAATTTCTTCACTTGAAACTTGAATCACACGATTTTCACGTAAACTTGCTGCACGTTGCTCTAGTTTTTCTTTATCAATTTTAGTTCTATTATCAATAACGATTGGTTTGATTTCAGTTTTACTAGCGATTGCCATTTTCTTATCAATAACACTTCTTTCTTCTTGAAGCTCAGTCGTTTCAGTTTCGAATGCTTCAAGTTTTGTAATATCTGTTTCATTATCGACAAGACCTCTGATTTCAGTCAGTCTTGACTCGATTTCTTTTCGTCTAAGTTCTAAGTTCATGATTTTTTTCTCCTTTTAGATTTGTGATTTGATTTTGATACGTTTTTTGATTATTTTAGATTGTTCTTCTTGCTCTGCTAACTCCATAGCCTTTAGTTCTAACTCCATAGATTCTAAAGAACGAGCATATATAGATGTTGCATCATATGCTGGTGTATCCACAACCGACACATCATACAACCTTTCAATTTTTGTAATAGTTCTCTTTGGAATTCTACCTTCACGGTTCCATACTTGTTCATCAACAGTAAAAGCAAAACTCATCTTATCTAGCAAACCACTTCTAACCATTTTATAGATGTCTTGATTTGTATTGGTATCTAACAACTCAGCACGCACTTTTAAACCAATACTATCAACTGAAAGTGATAAAGATTGGTTCTTGGTTCTAGCGATAATTAAAAAGGAGTCCATATGATTGTACTTCATAGGAACATCCTTCATTTTTGTTTCCGATAGTGCTCTTGAATCAATTTCTTCTAAGAAACCATATTCTTCATCACCTATCAGTGTTTCATTATTAAAGACTAATGCATAGCCTTCTAATATCATCTTGTCATCTTCTTCATGAAGCGTGACATCAGCTAATCTAGTTTCCTTTATCATCTTTACGAGTCTCTACTTTCTTCGGTTTTGGTGTTGCTTGTTTTTCTTGTTTTTGGTACTCATATTCAAGCTCTGAGTCTTTATAGAAAAGTAACTCGAGTTTTTCTTTTTTGCAATAATCATCAATGATAATCGTTTTCTTTTTTTGTGTGTTTAAGATGATTTTGAGTGCATCTTCTGATATTTTTCCATTAACTGTTATTTTCATTTTTAGGTTCCTCCGTTCCTACTTGATATTGATTTGCTTTATCTGCATCAACAAAGTTTAAAGATTGAAGTCGTTTGTTTCCACCTTCAATAGGTTCTAATCCGAGTAGTGCTCTTGATTCATTAAGTGACATAATGCCTAAACTCATGAGTTTTTCAATAGCCGCTACTTTGGTATTCCATGAAGCATATTGAAGTCTTTCACTATAGAAGATGATTTCCTCTCCACGTTCTAACTGGTTATCAGTAAGTAAGCCTAAAGAAAAAGCCTCGCTAAGTTGAATAGCTAAAGGCTCTATCGTTGACTCATAGAATGAGTTATACTCATCTTCTGTGTACTTGCTTGTAAATATTGGTACTGATACTCCAAAGTAGTCTAGGATCTTCGCTTGTAAGAACTCTAGTGTATCTTTATCAATTAGTTTCGGATCAACATCTAAAGGAATGTATTCTGATTTTAAATCAATCGGTATGATTGAACTTCCTTTTAAACTTACCGATTCAGAAAGTGCTGCATCAAATAGATCACGTTGTTTTTTCTTATCTGTTTCTGACAACATCCCATTCATCTTCAAGATACCTTTAATCTGCATTGAAGATTTGATGGCATTATCAATTCCTTGAAGTAAACTATCATTGATGGATATCGTTTTTAGTATGGCTTCATGATCTCCTGTGGATCCTGTGCCCCCAAAGATATCGTTTTGTCCGAAATGTCGTCTTAAGTGAATCACATTGTCATAAGGTAAAATGTATGACTCTCCATTATCAAATAAAAACTTAATGAAGTAAGTATCTGAACTATCAACTATGATTTCGACAGTAATCGGTCTAAGCGGATAGATACCTTTCAGCTCTCCCATATCTTTATCAAATATAGGATAAATAAATACATTATCGTTCAGCAAGAGTAATGTGATTGTCTTGTAAATAAAATCATATGGTGTCATTATTTCATTCGGTTTATACTTCAAAAGAAAAGACAGTCTACCTTTTTTCTCAGTTACTGTCTTATCGTTTTCGGTTTTAATAAATCTAGGTTTGAGTTTAGCACACTGGCTAGCTACTCGATCAATACATATTTTAACCACATCACTCTTTGATATGTTCGTACCAAATGGTGTGTAAAATGTATTTAAATTACTGATTAACTGGAGTGCATCAAATGATCCAGTTTTACTTTTTCTCTTAAATAAGGCCATGAGCACCTCCTAAATTAATTTGTAATATCTTGGGTTTTGTAAAACTCATAAAGAGCATTTATTGACTTTATAGCATCGTCATGTAAATCATATATATCAATTGAAGCTCCATGAATAATGTTATTTCTATTTCCTAATATTATCTTATTGAAAGTGATTAGGTCATCCAAACTCAAGTTATTCGTTACTATTTTTTTATCCTCGTACAATTTATTGATTATATTAGTGGCATACCTAAAATCTCCATCAGTTTTGTACAAATAGTTTCGGGATAAACTTTTAGACTTAACTATATAATGAAAGTATGCTTCATATGATATTGCACAATTAATAATAGTGTCATAATAATTATAGAATTTAAAATCACTTATTGCTTTTCCCCAAAAATAAATCCAATTTTCATTATGTGCTTGTTTTATAGATATATTAAATTCCAATGCATTCATATTGGGCATTGGATATATCATAAGCAAACCATTGTTTTTCTCAAGTTTAGATTTCCGATCATCATTTGAACTAACGGAATATGAAACAGGAGCAATTAGTCTGGCATTTGGGTTTTGGTAGTCTCTTCCAATATGTTTTATGTTATAACTGTAGAAAAAGATTTCTAAGACACGTTGAATTAAATTATCAATAAATATGTGGTCGTCTTTCTTTTCTCTAAGTGGTTCAACTTCATCATCTTGTATTTCTATAATACACATTAGTCTACATAAAGTATGTTCAAACTTGGGATGCTCTTGACTAAGATTTACACTCATAAAAAATGATGTTGGATGTGGTGCAACGTCTTGATTCTTTACACTCCTATTAGATATAACATAATATATTTTTCTTTTACTTTCTCTTTCTAAGATTTCTGTTCCTTTAAAGCAATCTTCAAGAATAATATCAGATCCATATAAAGAAAATGGCAAATTTAATGGTAAAAATATACTATTTCTAACTTGATGCTTATCTAGCAACTGTACTTCTTTATTATTTAATAAAATCATATTTTATCCCCATAAACAATAAACATTATATAAGGATATTATATCATATTTTCATAATCAGTTTTATACCTATTCAATACTACGTAAGCAATAATTAAAGCAACTGTTCCATCAATTCTCTTATACTTCGAGTTTAACTTTGATGGTTGTATATTTCCATTAAGATCAACTTTAGCTTGTGTATTAGCAAGACACCATTTCATGATCGGATTGTTATTATAGTTTACAAAGTTGTTCTTTAAATCTGCTTCCATAATTTTCATAGGTTCTGATAACGAGTAGATACCTTGTCTCACTTTCTCCATATTAAAACCTAAGTCTTCCATTTCTTTAATCCAATATTGTGAGTTCCAAGGATCATAACCTACCCATAAAGGTCTAATTCCATATGTTTGAATCATCTTCATGAACCATTTAGTAACAAGACTAAAATCATTTTGATTTCCTTCAGTAAGTGTTACAAAACCTTTCTTAATCCAGATGTCATATGGAACATTATCCTCTTTGATTCTTTTTTCTACAACTTCACTAGGCATAAAGAAATGAGGGATAACATACTTTGTACTGCTTTCTCGCTTTTGAATAACAAGTACTGCAGCAGTTAAATCCGTCGTTGATGATAAATCGACACCACCAATTGCATATGAATCTCTTAGATCATCAATTGTGTATTTGTCTTCATTGTTTAAATCGTCAAACGATAACCAAGATCCTGAATCAGCTTGTTTGATATTGAAGTCTTTACAAAGCATTGTGACTCTTGTTGAAAGATCATGCTTTGATTTATTCATAACATCTTCTAAGTAATTGTTGAGTTTCACTACTCCTAGACTCGGGTTTGATTTTTGCCATGAGTTTGGATCCTCATATATTTCTTTTGTTGAATCTTGTGTATATAACCATGGAAGTACTCTGCTATCTTGTATTTCACCTTTTAACATCTTTCTAGCATAATCCAGTTTATTATCTAAAAACCCACCAACGGTTGTCCCTTCGGTGGTTATGATAAATATAAGCGGTTCTTTCTTCGTTGATTGTGATTGTTTAATGGCGTCGTAGACTTTGGAATCAGTCATTTCATGGACTTCATCAATACAACCAACTTCTATATTATATCCATCTTTGTTTCTCGATTGAGCAGATAATTTCTTAATCTTGTTTTTGGTTTTTGGTGAATAGATGTGATATATGTTTTTCTTGCTTCTAGTTTCTTTTGACAAAGCAGGTGATTGTTCACGCATATTGTTGATTTCTTCAAAAAGGATGTTTGCTTGTTCTGTTGTATTAGAAGCACATACAATATCCACGCCACCTCTAGAAAGAAAGAACTCTGCTAAGTCTATACCTGCAACGAATGTCGTCTTTCCATTTTTACGAGCAATCAATAAGATCACTTCATTAAATCTACGTAATCCTGAATCTGCCATCTTAAATCCATAAGCTGTTTGTAGTAATGCTTTCTCCCATAGCTCAAGAATGAATGGCATACCATTAAATGGTGATTTAGTATGTTTACAAAATGTTTCAATAAAATCAATTCTTAAGTTCCCTGGTTGTTCATCAAAACTATAGATAGGATTATCTAAATCTTCTAAAAGTTGATCTAGTTGTGTTTTTAATTCTTCTCCAACTATGATATTTCCATTATTAATTTCATTGTAGTATTCAATTAAATAATTCATTCACTTGCTCTCTTAAGAAATTCATCAAAAGCATCATCTCCATCAGCTACTTGTGTTCCAAGAATACTGTTAAGTGTCTTGATAACAGTTCCATAAGAATTCACGAGTTTTGTATAATACTTTGCAGCTTCGGTTTGTCGTTGCATACCTTTGTTTGATATTTGAATAGCACCATACTTTCTAATCTGCTCTTGTAACTTATCAAGTTCCACTTTCATAAATGCAGCTTGATAAATTAAGTTATCTACTAGTTCTGTCTTTGACTCATCAACCAAAGAAAAAAGCGATTTTAATCGCTTGTATTCAATATAAATATTACTCATTATCTAGAAATCCTTAGTCATTTTTTTAGAAATTTCATATGCATCTAACATCGGATCTATAAATGAATTGGAAGTAATTTTACTACCATATTTCTTGATTGTATTGAAGTAAAATGCCCAACGATACCTTTCTTCTTTATAGTGGGTTCTAAAGTCAATTTGTTGATCAAGATCCATAATAATATATAGATTTTCTATACAAAACAACAAAAATTCTGTATATTCATTCAATTTTTTTGGAAGCTCATTATAATCAAAATCTTTAGTTGTTGGGTGAGCAATGATATGATTTCTCAAGTCTACCATTGATTTGATATCTTTTTTGTGTTCCTTATTATCAAAAAAATTTAATGTTCTTTCTAGTAATGCTTTATTTCTATCGTTCTGATTGAATAATACTGTACTATTTTTTTTAAATTCAACTTTACCATTTCTTTTAATTCCAATTTCCCTGAGCAAAGTTCTTATAGTGAAAGTATCATTCTTCGTGGAATTTAGATTAAATAAGTTTGCAAAAGAAACAATGAAGATTTTGTAGTTTGTATCTTCAAGTGTCATTAGAATTTTGAAAAACGGATTTTTTAAAGTATTCTCCTCGTTTAGATTTACTAGATATCTTAATGAAGGATTTAAATACATCATTGCTGCGCTGTAACTTAACAAGGAAAAAACTTGTTCATTAAACAAGCTAAACTTCTCTAGATATTCAATGTCATCAGTATTTAATTGCTTACCTCTAAGTTGGTTCTTAACATCATCAAAGACCCACTCTTCCATTGATTGATTGTTTTGAGTATTCATTGTTCAAACCTCTTTTACTTATTTCAAAATTCATGGCTCGTGTTTTTTAATTGCCCACCTACGCGGTACCCTTTGAAAGATATTAACCATTGACAGGGGGGATCACATAAGAGTTCAGTTTAAACTCTTGCTTATCAGCAACCATTTTTGATACAGGAACATTTACTTTCTTAGCTAAAGTTTCTATTAACAATTGATTCTGTTCATGTATTTTTGCTCCAAGATATATATGCGTCAAATACGGAAGAAATAAAGGAGCGTATAGCATTTTATCATACTCTAACTCTTTGTCTTTATAAATCATTCTTACTTCATTTTCATGTTCCCACAGCTTTGACTTTACAAAGAACAACGGCTTAATGTCCTCAGCAAGAATGTTAACTTTATTTGTGATTTCCTTCTCTGGATCATATTTTTTTTCAAAATTAATCTGAATGGTTGCTCGCTTATCAAAATATCTTACATCTCTTAATATGAATTCAGATAATTTATCTTCAGGTATGTCAAATTCAAAACACAAACCACGATGTGAATCCCCATAATGTGACCACATCAATATATCGTCATTATTTTTTGTAAATGAAGCAACAAACAATCTTTTTAGTGTTTCAGTCATGACTTTTTGATTATTTAGATCATTTAAAAAACTCTCATAATCTTCTGATTTCTTTGCAAAGTATTCTTCATGGTAATCATCAAGAACTAATTTATAATTAGGTATTACTTCAAATGGATCATTAAAACTACTAACTCTTGAATAAACAAAGTTAGAGTGTAAAATGTTATCATAAATATATTCATCACATTTTCTATACTTGTATAGTTTCATAATTGATCCAACTACAGCATATTAAAATATCTAAATGCATCTTCAATTTTTTGTTTGTGTTCGCTTGGACATGGATGAACCCTTTGTGTTTCTGAAATCCTATTAGGTGCTTTTCTAGTAGTAATCCCAAATTGCTCCTTCATATCTGCAATCCAGCAAGTTTTTACTGAGCAATTATATTTCTCTTTGATGTAATTTTGAATGGCTTTGTATGTTGCCATAATATCAACTCCCCTTTTTATAATTATAGCAAAAATGAATTATAAAAACGAGGTTTATCGTGAAATCAGATTCCCATCTTCATCAAATTGTTGTTGCTTCGAGAACCGATTATGTTCAATGTTATGACATTTCTTACATAACAATTCCAAATTCTCTTGATTCAAACTGATTTCAGGATTAGTTATATTAAGAACAGTAAGTCTTATCTTATGATGAACTTCTTCTCCTAAAGCACCACATCTTTCACACTTTCCATTGGCTTCTCGTATCTTGATTTCTCTAGCTACTTGCCATGGAACAGACTTATAGAATCGGTGTATTTCTTTAGGCTTTCTCATAAAGCTTTCTCAATTCAATAATCTTATCATCTACATGTTCCCATCGAACATCTAAATCTTCTCTACCGAAGTGTCCATACTTTGCTAACTCCTGGAACTTAACTTTATCAAGATTGAGTTCTTTCCTTATGCTTTCTGGTCTAAAATCAAATACATAGTTCACGAGTGCTTGTATCTCTTCATCTGATGTTACACCAGTATCAAAGGTATTAACTAAAACACTCACTGGTTTAGCAACGCCAATTGCATAGCTCAAGTGTACCTCGCAGTGTGTGGCAAAACCTGCCCCTACAACGGCTTTTGCTACGTATCTGGCATAATAAGTCGCACTACGATCAACTTTGCTTACGTCTTTGCCTGAAAAGGCTCCTCCGCCATGTTTAGCATAGCCACCATATGTATCTACAATAATCTTTCTACCAGTTAATCCAGAATCTGCATATGGACCACCAATCACGAACTCTCCAGTAGGATTGATTAATACTTCTGCCTCGACAATCGTATCAAAATCAAAAACTTTAGTTAAGACTTCGTTAATGATTAAATCTTCATATAACTCTTTCTTAATCCATGGTTTGGTTTGTGCTGATACAACAATCGTTTGAACTTTCTTTGGTCTACCATTCTTATAAGCTACTGATACTTGACACTTTCCATCTGGTCCAAAGATGTGTGAGTATTTTTCTTTACGTATTTTATCCATCTCTTTTGAGATTTGATTTGCTAACATGATCGGTAATGGCATGAATTCTTGTGTTTCATTACAAGCATAACCAAACATAATCCCTTGATCGCCTGCACCTTGTTCATGTGATTCAGTTGAATTTACTCCAAAAGCAATATCAGCTGATTGTTTAGATATCTTTTCCATGACTACGAACTCATCTTCATAGCCTATCTCTTTAAGTTTTTGTTTTGCTATATTTGCGTAGTTTACTATCGCAGTTGTTGTTACTTCTCCAAAGACAAAGACTAAATCATCCTTGATGGCTGTTTCTACTGCTACTCGAGCATTTTTATCTTGTTCTAAAATGGCATCTAGTATGGCATCACTGATTTGATCACAGACTTTATCCGGATGACCACTAAATACGGATTCACTTGTTACTACTTGCATAAAACTTCATCTCCTTTATAAATGAGTAAAAAAGGAGCTATTCGCTCCTAAGTATCGATTTTGGTAAATATGCTGTGTACCTTGCGTAATGATATCCTTCACTTTCAACAAGGATTCCAAAATTATGTTCATTGCTTGTTACAAATATGCAATGGAACACATCTTCATTATCACAATACATCACATCAATATTTTCTTTAATAAACTCATAATCATCAAGTGGATCATGTATGAATGTTTCAAACAAATCCTCATCAATGATAACTTCTTTTTCAATGATGAATTCATCTTGAGGAAGAAGTTCATCGGGTGTTGCTTTCCTTATAAAGTTTACTTTCATTTTGCTATCTCCCATGCTGTATAAACTGAACGGTATGTACAATCCCAAGTATCAAGGATTACACCATCTATACAAGCCGTAATATGTCCAGCCATTTTCAAGATGTATGTTCCTTTCGGATGTAACGCTGTAAAGTCACTACCTTTGATTCTTGGTTCTCCTTTTACCGGTTTAAATATGAGTCTTGGATAATCTTTCAAATAATCATATAAAAACTTAGTGTCTTTATAACTTGAATATCCAAGTTCTCGTTTTGAGCGGTTTAGTTCTCTTCTGCATTCTAGATAGTCTATGTTTTTTGCGGTTGCGATTGCTCGAACTACACAATCACCTGTTTTAATGCCTTTAGGATGTGCATTGAATTCTTTATACATTATAAAGTCCATCCTTCATTGAACCATTTCACAAGTTCTCTTGATGAGTCTGATTCAAATAGTGGTTTATCAAAATTATTTTTTCTGCCATATACTGTATAACGTTTTTCGTTGTGAATACTTGCAATTTGAATGGTGAATTGTACGTCTCCAGTTTCGATATCAGCAAATCTGAAATCATCATAGAGTGGACCATTTAATGGGCAGTTATTCTTGAACCACACATACATAGTTTCAAGGTTAATTTTGCCACCTGGTTTAATTTGCTTTACAATGTTTCCCATACGTTTAGTTTTTCCAGCTAAACTAGTATCTTTACAAAACCAATCATACCAGCCAGCTTCACACTGTGTTGCATAATCTTTTGACTCAAAATCTCCATTATTGAATCTTTCAATCCAGGTTTTAACATTCATTTCTTTTTCCATAATCTTAGTCTCCTTTGTTTTGGTTACTATATATATCACTCTAAAGGGACTAAATAGCAAGTTCTATTTTCACTATAGTCACTAATTTTCAAAGATATCAAAATGGCTAATTGGAGACCTTTTCCCATTTCTTATTAAATAGCAATCTTTACCTGATACTTTATGTTTAATATAACGTTTAACAATGACATCAACAAACCTTTCATCAAGTTCCATTAAGAATGATTGACGATCCAATTGATCAGCAGCAATCATTGTTGAACCTGAACCTCCAAATAGATCTAATATCGACTCATGTCGTCTTGAGGAGTTGCTTATTGCTTTTCCTACAAGTTCTAATGGTTTCATGGTTGGATGTTCTTCATTCTTCTTTGGCTTGTTATATTCCCAGATGGTATCTTGTGTGCGATCATCAACAAAGTAATGAGCAGCACCTTCTTTCCATCCATAAAGAATAGGTTCATGTCGCCAGTGATAATCTTGTCTACCAAGGACTAATGCATTTTTAACCCAAATCAAACATTCAGCTAATTTGTATCCAGCATTCTTAAATGCATTTCTAAAGTTAAGTCCTTCTGTATCAGCATGGCAAACATAAATCGCTCCACCAGGTTTTGTATGTTCAAACATATTATTAAAAGCTTCATATAAAAAAAGATAGAAGCTATCATCTTCCATCTTATCGTTTTTAATCTTACCTGCTGTTCCTTCGTAATCTACATTATATGGCGGATCAGTAAATATCATATCAACTTCATGACCATCAAGTAGAGTTGCTACTTGTTTTGAATCAGTTGAATCACCACACATTAATCGGTGAGAACCTAGTTCATAGATGTCTCCTAGTTGTGAGAAAGGTACTTCAGGAATTTCATCAGTTATGTCAAAATCATCATCAGAAGCATTATCAGGTAGCAGTTCTTCCATTTCCTCAAAACCAAACTGAAGCATATCCATATCTATATGAGATAGTTCTTCTTCAAGTTTAGATAAATCCCAAGTAGCTAGTTCAGCTGTCTTGTTATCAGCTAATCGAAACGCTTTGATTTGTTCGTCGTTTAAGTCATCTGCGATAATACATGGCACTTCTTCAAAACCAAGCGACACAGAGGCTTTTAAGCGTGTATGTCCGGCAATGATGACGTTATCACTTGAGATGACTATTGGAACTTTGAATCCAAATTCACGGATGGAATTAGCAACTGCTTCAATCGCTTCTTCATTATGTCTTGGATTATTATCATATTCTAGAAGACTAGATATCTTCTTCATCACTACTTGCATTCGTCCACTTTTCCTCTCTATTTCTCAATCGCTCATACATTGCATCGATTTCTTCTTTTTTATCATTATAGTCACGTCCAAATTTAATAATTAGTAGGTATCTGGCTGCATTCATATCTGGTTGCGCTTTTTTCTTATACTTTACAATTTTCTTTTTAGTACCAGTTTTTGTTTCCTCAATCGTTGTTTGAGTTTCTTCATATTCATAACCCATAGCTTTTTTGAACATTGTATCCATAAGTTGATACTTCAACTCATCATTACCAAAGATAAAAGCATGATCCAATTTCGGATATTTCTTCTTTAAACTAATCAAAGTCTTTTCAGACATTCCTAAAATTTTAGCGATATTCTTCTGTGTGTAATTTTTAGAAACCATATCTTGTATTTCAGCTATCTTCTGATCAAGAATGTTTTGTTCTTGCCATTTTTCGTAGTAATCTGGCATTTTACCTTTCATTTTCACCACTCCAACCTTACAGTCTAAAATGTCAAAAACTGTAATTGTTTACGAGTTGAATACTACAATTTTCTCTGCAAAAGAAAAAGGAATCCGATCAACTCGAACTCCTATTACTTCTAGGCTTACTTTTAGCCAGTACTCCACGATAAATACACTCTATCATAATTGTCAAATTTTGTCCATGAGCGTAAAGCACGATACAACCCTATTAGGCTCTAAAAAGTGTATTGTGATTTAATCTAATATAATCTTATATATTTTCTTTTCGTTGGTTATACAAGAAATCACAAGGATTATAGAAGGTGTACAAAATCAAGAATTTCTTTTAGTTCCAACATACCCTAATAGGTTATTCGCGTATTCTAGTTTTTCTTCATAACTATCACCAAAAATTAATTTTGCCCAAATAATATCAACATCTCTCACTTGTGGTGTTTGCAAGTTAATAAATTCTGTGTTAGTTAAGGCTGATTCCAACTCTAAAAATACTTCATGATTTATTAGGTCCGGGTTAATTATATACGTACTTTTCAAATCTGCAACTTCCATTTTTCTTGTTCCTTCATTATCTTTTGCAGATATTTCACATATTAATTGATAAAAAACTGAAGTCATCCAACTGCCAACAATTACTGCTTTCCTATAATCATTGACTTCAATAACAACAAAATTCGTAGATAAATACATGTCTTCTAAATTAATAAACACTCTTCCCTTTACTCTTAAATCTCTAGGAATTATTAAAGAGTTCTTTTTAGTGATTTGATTCTTGCTTTTCTTAACTATTTTAACTATATCGGAAACATTCTTCTGTTTCTTTGCTTGCCTTCCAGATATCATAGGCACCTTTAAATAGTTTGTAATTACAGCGTTTGAAACATCAATGCTGTCATCACTTCCCCAATCTAAGAAACGAGAATCACCCGATGATATTAATACGTTATCCAGTGAATCTGAATTTCTTAATGCGGGTATTCCAGCTTCAGCTAAAGTAGAATACAAACTGTAAAAATCTGTATATTTTGAAGATGAATTAAAAAACAATAAATCGCTTGCGCCTTGATTCCCTATTTTACCACGATAACTTACTAAGTCATCTAAAAAATCAGATAACTGAAAAGCACCTTTAAAATTAAATAAATTTTGTTCACAAAAATCGATAGCATCAACAAGTTCCGAATTTGCAAATCTCCAACCCTCTTCAACAAGATTAGATAATGCACCGCTCTCCATTTGCAATGCTTCTAATCCTATTCCTATTGATTTATACTTATTAGTTAATGATAAATCCTCATTCATAGAGTTAAATAATTCATCAGCATCAAGGTCACTAACTTCAACCAAACTACTAACGAATTTCACCGTTTCACTATGAACACCAATATTTCCTACTAAAACAAAAGTATCTTTTGTAACAGAATCAAATAGTCCTGTTCCAGGATAATTAAATACTATTTTTAGCCCAAAATCATTAATCAAAAAATGTCTAAATGCTTGAGATTCTGGTCCTCTGGATACTAACAATTGTTTTGGCATAATACAAGATATAATTGTACCAGTATCGACTAAATTAGTAATATATTCAAGAAAAACTAATTCTAATCCAGCTTGACCAATATTTAGTTTAGAGTCTTTATCAAAATTATACATTAAAGACGCTACCAAATCTTGTTTTCTATCCACTGAATTAATTCCAGCAACATAGGGTGGATTTAAGAGAACAACCTTAACTTTTTGAAAATCACTCTTTTGTAAACCAGTAATATTCATTGTTTCAATTCTAGGTGAATTACACAGGGATATTACTTTTGGAAAATTCAAACCAAATCTTAAACTTAAGAGTTCTGAATACTGTCTATTAACATCATTTGCGAATATTTGAATTGGGGATAAATCAAATACTTGAATAGCAGATTCTAGTAAGTTCCCACTACCAGCAGCAGGGTCACAAATAATAGAATCCGTATCAAAATTTCTAACTGCTACTTTTGCTAATAATGCTACAATTTTACCTAGTTCCTTATCTGTTGCAACCTCACCTTGATGCTCATTACCTGAGGAAACGATAGTATGCAATATATCCGAAACCATACTTCCACTAATATTAACTGAAGCAAATCTATATAAATCAATTAATAATTGACCTCTTGCAATAACCTGCTCATCATAGTATTCTTTATCATAAGTAAATATTTGAGAAAAGTTAACCTTATGCCCCTCGAAACATATCCTAGAAATATCATTTCTAAAAGCCCGTACATCTCTTAAGTCATTACGTGATACCGAACTAAAAGAACCTCTAATATACTCGTAAAGAGAAACAGCTATGTTTGTTTTCCATTTTGTAGGATTATCTTTAATCAATTCTGCGAGAAGAGAAAAGTCTTTAAGAGTTAGTAAATAGTCGTATTCATTATTAAATATATTGACAAGATAATCTCTAAAAAAGTCTGTAAGTATGTCAATATATTCTTGTTGAGAAACATAATCTCTAAACCTAGCAATTTCGATTAATCCTGGGCTCAAAATTTGTTGATATGGTTGTGGCATTGAAGAATCATATCGAAAAGAGAAAGCATATTCTAAGTTAGTAATTAAGTAATATGGTCTCTCAAGTTTGTAATATAGTTGTTGAACATATGACATAGCTTGATACTGAAACCTTGTACTTTGAACATCATTTGGTGTTCTTTTTATTTCAATTACACATAGAATTTGCTTTGTGATTCTATTTTCAATTACAAAATCCATTTCAAGTGATCCAGCATATTGATGATGGGCTACTCGATAGTCAGAATTCTTATTCATTATATTTAGTGCATTATTTAAGGCGATTTCACATATTGGATGAAATTTATTCACCTCAGAATCGGTATATTTTATCCACATGATTTTATACCAAGTATTTCTTTAGTTGCTTGGCGATAATAGCCGCTAATTTAGGTGGCACTGCATTGCCTACTATTGTATTTCTGCCCTTTTTACTTGAGGAAATAATATTATAATCATCTGGAAATGATTGTAACCTCAAGGCTTCTCTTACTGTAATCAACCTATCATATTTATAATGAATATTACACCCAACATTTGGTCTATTGAAATATGTATTAATTGTATAAGAAGGATTATCTGGATGTAATCTACCATAACAAGTTGTATGCCCGCCATCTTTTTGTAACCTTTTTATTCTTTCGGAATTAACTGTACTAGGAACATCCATGTAATTCCCACCAGGTTTTACATGCTTAATAATATATTTGTCTAACTCACTTGTTGTTTGCACATAATGATCTGTAACAACAACTGTTTTACCTCTCATTTCCTTTTGGTAATCACTTGTAGGTTCTGACAAATACTTAAGGGTTGAAGAAATGTTTTTACTTGCTGGTGGTAAATCGTCTAAAGCTTCTTCAACAGATACAAATCTATTTTTACCTTTCTCATTGTCAAAATGAGTTTCCTCTGGAAAGATAAATTTCTCGTTTTTCAATCCAACAATAATAACACGTTTTCTTTTTTGTGGAACTCCATATTCAGCAGCATTTATAATCTTCCATGTAACAATATAACCTAATTCACTGAATTTTCTCACCAATAAATCAATAACTTTATTTCCATTAGAATCCTTTGCAGATAAAATACCTGTAACATTCTCGAATACAAAAGCTTCTGGATTTACATGTTCTAATATTTCTAGATATTTCCAAACTAATTTCCCTCTATGGTCATTTGTATCTCTTTTACCAATCAACGAAAAAGATTGACAAGGTGGTCCCCCAATTAAAATTTTTGACTTGGGAATTGATTGGATATCAATCTCATTTAGGTCTGCCTGTATAATATGATTCCCAATATTGTGTTTATAAGTATCTACTGCATTTTTATCTATATCAGATGCCCAAATGATATTATATCCATTTGCTAAAAATCCCAAATCCAATCCTCCACCACCGGAGAACAAACTAACTACGTTAAGACTCATAGTTATCATCCTTTCCAAGCCTTTGAGACTTAATGTTACTCAAATTCTGCTTAATCTCATAAAATTTTGTCTCTTCATATTTTTCTAAAATTCTAGAAATTTTATCTATAAAATTCGTCGAACTAGTCTTGACTAAATCTTTTCCATAATTAACCAAATCTGTTTTATCCTCTTCATTAATCATATTTGGATTAATGATTTTGAGTTTAGCCAAATCATATTTTTGTAATTTCAACATTGCTCCACCATATGATTTTCCACGCAACTCTAATCTATAATAAGTATAGTAATTATTTAATAAAGCCAACAGTAAGTAACTATCAATCCTATTTGATGATATAATATAAAAATTATCTCTTACTAGGAACTTATTATTTAGAATAAACCTCATATTATCTCTAACCATGTAATTAAAGATTATTCCAATACAATTTTTATCAAAAATAGAAAAATCAGGCCAGTCACGCCCTTTAACAATATAATCATATATAGTTTTCGGTTTCTTGATTTTTAATATTTCATCTTTAGAGATCTCTAGATATTCTGAAACTTCACTAGATGCTTTAGATGTTTTTGATAAATATAGGAACTTCGATGTACTCTTGTAAGTGGTTTTGAATCCAACGATATTCTTCGGAGAGACGACCATATTTCTGTAGCTTTTCCCATCTAAAGGTGCATTAAAAAAGAAAGAGTTATAACCTGTTGTAATTCCTCGTCTTATGAATGTAAAATCTTCTAATGAACAATGATTTTGGTCACCTGGGTCATTATAATCAATTTTTTCAATTTGCAGTAATTTATTGTTTTCATATTCAAAATGTTCTATTTTTGTTTCAGTTAAATCGTAATTGTTACTTGTTTTGATGATTTTTAAAATTGAAACACTAACCAATGCATCTTTTCCAAATACACTTCCTCGAATAAAATACATATGTTTAATAAATCCGTGTTTTTTTATTGATTTTAAAAAATAATTGTGTTGATTTTTAATCCATGTATCAGGCATTATTACTACTAATTCACCATTATCTTTTAAAATACTCAATGCTTTAAGAATAAAGTACATGTAAATGTTTGAACTACTAGCTAGATCTTCAAAAATTTTTAATCTTCTTAATTTGTCTTTTGTTATTCCAAACTGAGATAAATCATCAATCTTTTCATGCCTTATATATGGCGGATTCATCACCACACAATCATAATAATCATCGTTATTATTGAACAAGAAATCTGTATTGAAAGTTTTTAAATCTTTAAAATCCCCATATTCTTTCGTGAACACTCTATATAAATTTGTGTCAATCTCATAACCTCTAATTTTTGTAAATCCTTTATTTATTAATGATTTAATAAATATTCCTTCTCCAAAACAAGGATCAAGTACTACCTTATTATTTTTATCTATATCAGAGAATAAATTGACCATAAAATCTGATATTACTTTCGGAGTAAAAACTTGTCCTAAATCAATATCTTTGCTCATAGAAATCACCTTCTTGCTATAGTAAATTATACCACATGGCAACCCATAACAAAAGGTATCATGTCTCAATATAAATAGAATTTTTTCTTAAACAATAACTATTTCAAAAAAACCAAATGAATTAGTAATAACTAGTACTATCACATACCGATTTTGAAATATATATCTAATAAATTTAAAAACTAATAGATTTACTGCAATTTTATGTTGAAATTATACCATGTGCTTTATACTTGTTCAATATGGGGATACAATTATTATCTAGTATTTTTCTTATTCAGATTTAACAAGATATTTTCCATTACACATATAACAATACTATTTCCTGCCATTTTATACAATTGAGTATTTGATATACCTCTTTCAATAATTAAATCAATTCTCTCATCTTTCCAACCCATTAATCTTAGACATTCTCTAGGTGTTAATCTTCTTATTCTTATATGTTCATCTTCCTCCAGTACAACACCTAAATCATGAACAGAAGTCTTTAAAGTTGGAATCATTGATTTTTGAACAACACCTCTTTTTGATTTGGTTCTGTTCGTGTATATTCCATCTCCTGGATATGCAATTGCATATCCTTTTTTCGTTGCTTCTGGAATCAATATGAAATTGTCAGTTGCTCTACTACCGGGTCTTGTAGTGATTGTATAAGCATATTCACTATTTTCATCATGAACCCTAAATCTTTCTCCACGCACAAATCCATTTCTATTTTCCATTGAAGAAAAATTCTTTATTAACTTTTCACTTAAATAATACTTCTCGTCAACATTTGATTCTAAAAAATCCGCTAATTTAACATTTAAAGTTTCCTTGGTTGGAAATGTATATTGTTTTGTATTATCCTTGATGCTTATCATGAAGACTCTTTCTCGATTTTGTGGGATTCCATAATCTTTTGCATTTAGTACTTTGTAATAGTTTGTGTACCCCAAGTTTTCAAGATACTCCAACCAAATATTAAATCCATCCATGAATCTTTTACTTATTAAGTTCTTAACATTCTCCATAATCAAATATTTAGGTAATGTACTATTTTGTCTTGATACAGCTAGTAATCTCTCAACCTCCCAAAGCAAACTACTATGTGTTTCAGAGCCTTTTTCAAAACCATGCATCCTACCTGCTAAAGATATATCCGTACATGGAAATGAATATGTCCACATATCAACCAATGGTAATGAATCAATTTGTTTGATGTCTCCAAAGTTTTTAGTTGGTCCATGTAGTAATTCATATGCTTGCACAGCATACTTATCAATTTCAGAAATACCAATAATCTTATGTTCTATTCCAGCTTCTTTTAGTGCTTCTCTTTGTGCTCCAATTCCAGCAAATAATTCTATTACTTTTAACATGTTCTTCTCCTAGTCAATATTTCGTGGGTACTGACTAAAAGAGATGCTTAATAATTAATTATTCGATCTATTATGATATAAAAAAAACTTCTTGATATACTTAATCTTGATGCTATAACTGTCTTTGATAATGATGTTTCAACAAGATACTCTAGTACCAATGCTTCTTGTGGTTTTAATTTACTCTTAAAACTTTTATACTCATCAATCAGTTTTTGTGCTTTATCTAATCTTGCTTTTACTTTATCAATTTTACCAATCACATATAACAAGTTATCCTCAACATTATTCTTTGTTGAACTTGATCCAATCGAATCATAAGTAACGGCATTATATCCAATAAGCCTAGTTTCATAGAACTGAAGTTTTTCTTCTAATTCATTCCTGTGTCTATAGGCTTTTTTAATATCATCTATCCATTTGTAAAAAGATGTTTTTGAACCAATCATCAAACGTCTCCCCTCTTCTGTTTTCCAAACTTCTAAATCGATCTAGATTTGTTATTAATGATACTTTCATGAAATTAAACTTATCGTCGATCGGTGGATTAGGATTTCTTGCATATGAAATAATATAGTTCACTCCACTTAATACATTTTCATAACTATACTCATTAATCGCAGATTCAAACAAATCATTATATTTCATGATGTCTGCATCTATCTCTTCAATGTATTTTCTTTGAATTAATAATTTTGTTAAAAAGTGCATTTTGGGGAACCCATAAATGCTTTTATCTTCTTTTATCTTTTTATCTCTTTTTCTTTTACTTTTACTTTGTGTATTTATGTCAACATTAACCGAGTTATTGTTGACATTAACTCCATTTTCCTCGTTTTTTTCCATGCTTAAAAGGACCCCTATTTCTTCCATTGTTGCGGAATCGAGCAACCAATATTTGGAGATATCTACTTCCTTACGCCTTTTGGCGACTCGGATGAATTGTTTCTGAATACCATCAGATGTAATAACCCCTTGTCGAAATAGCGGCTCATCAAGGATGCCTAGCTCACAACACATGAGAATTACATTGCGTACCCGTTGATATGAGATCTTGCCTACTCCAATTTGATAAATCAGTTCAGTGATCAAATCTTCTTCAGTCATTTCCAGGTAATACCCGTGCTCATATACCATTGTCAAAATTCTTAAAAAAATACTCGAACCGTATACTCCAAATTTACGTTCGATTTTAGTGATTCGTTTGTCCTTAAAAACACCGACGTCCAATGGAAAATAGGATAATCCTTTTTTGATTGGTCTCGCCATGCTTTTTTACCTCTTAGTTTTCGTGTATGCTGAAATAACTTGATTGAACTATATACAATCAATTTCATTGTGTTACACAAGCAATCACAAGCATTATTTCTTGCATTAATCGTTTGATTCTTGTGGTTTGTTTGAATGTTTCTCGATATAGTTATTTATCGATGATTCAAATATTACCCATTTGTTTCCGGATTGAAATCCTAAGAGCTCTCCTCTACGTAACATCTTCTGGATGGTTTGTGAAGAGAGCCTTAGTATCTTCTTTGTTTCAGCTATCGTATAATGCTTTTCTTTTGTTTGGGTCATGGTTTCTTACCTCATATTCTGTTAGAATTTTTTCGATAAATGAAACCCCACTTTTATATACATATGTTCTTTGTTGGCGGATGATTTCTCCACCAGATACTACCTTTGATTCAACTACTCTAAAATACTTACGATCACAAAACTCCTGGTATGGTACATTATTATCATCAAGAACATGACTTGAACGTAGTATTTTATATAAATCAGTATTGCTTAAGTGATGAAATCTGATAACTTGTGTAACTCTATCTAAATCAACACATGATTTACTTCCTAGTAGTTTATTGATCATATTCAATCTTGGTGCATTAAGTTTCTTATCCGTCTCTAGAATTACATTTCTAATCTTTAAATCTTGAAATTCATCTAAAAATTGAATAACTGTTTCTGGATCATTAAAAGATTCTAAATCGTAATCAAACTGTTTCATCAGTTGCGGGATCACTATTCTATAAAGCCAATCATTGATTTGTTGTGCTTTGGTATTCTTTGATTTGAATAAGCACGTACTTATATGTTTGGCTTTGATAAAAATTCGCTTTGATGTAGTACTCCCAGTTTTTATTTCCAATGTTTCTACATCAGAACTAGGTATTCCAGTTCTACAATCTTTAGCATTTTTAATATCCAGGATGCGTGCTATGTCGACTAAGCAAAAGTAGGGTTGTTCATCTATCGTAGTGGCATTAACAACACCATAATCTGCATTCTTAAACTCTCTTATCATTTCTCCTTATCCTCACTTTTTTTATACAATTTTTTATAAACTAGATTTTCTACAAAAGATTCTCTTCTTTGAATGGAATGTAGATATATTTGAGTTGTGTCTGAACTCTTGTGTCGCAACAGTTGTTGTGTTTGATAGAGGGTTGCTCCTTCATTCATAGCTACTGTCGCTACTGTATGTCTTAGGCTATGAGCCGTATATATCCTTTCATCAATTCCAACGTCTCGAAGATATTCTTTCACCATCGTACTTATTGTTTTTGGACTGATTCGATCATTCTTACAATTTCTATTATGATTAATAAATAATGGTTTCTTGTTGTCTGATCTTGCTATCTGATACGATACAATATTTTGATGGATTTCTTCAGGCAGTTTCACATATTCATCTTTTGCATCTCGTCCTTTTCCTCGAACAAACAATGACTCAGCATCATTTACAAACATAATGTCTTGTGAATCGGCTCTGCTTACTTCAATAGTTCTTAGTCCTGTGGTAATCATGAGACCTATGATTGCATAATTCCGTAATTCTACTATTCCCCTATCGGAGATATTTCTAGCATGCTCAATAAGTCTACTTGCTTGATCCACTGATAATGCTTGCCTTTTAAAATTGCTTGTAATCTTGACGCCTTTAATTCCAATAGCAATGTTTTCTCCTTTACCTTCAGCATAAAGCCATTCATAGAAACCTCTGATAACAACCATATGCTTTTGTACTGTTGTAGCTGCTAGATTTTCTGATAACTCTTCTCGATATGATTTTACGTCTTCCCTAGTTGGTGGTTTAGGTAGTTTATTGACATACTCCATGTATTCACTAAAGATCCTTCTATAGCTTTCTTTGGTAATTTTTCTCACATCTTTATAAGTTATGTATTCATCCATCAGCTGAGCAAGATTGTACTTATCCACTAAAAACTCTTTCGGTGTTCTTAGTCATTCTCTCACTCTCTTTAATAAACTCTTTTTCTCCCTTAAGTGCCTCACATAAATTCATGTCCAAGGCATCGGCAATTTGTAGTAGCATTTTGACAGATAACCTCTTACCTCTAAACCCGTTTTCTATTTGACAATAGTAATCTGAGGATATACCTGATAAATCTCCTACATCTATAACCGTCCGACCTAACTCTTCACGTCTATGCTTTAAATATAATCTGTGTAGATTCACGTGATACTCTTTCTTTTCATTTGAATTCAAGATGCTCCCTCCTTTCAGCAATTTCAAACGGTGTCTCTATTGTATATGGAATAATTCATCTTGAAAATAATTTGATATGACTTTTTTTACTTTGCAACAAAATGAGTTGTTTTTGTGGTAATATCTATGATAATATAGAGTTAATGTTAACAATAGTTATTTGCTTACAACATTTGTTGCTCTACAAAAATACAAGAAAAAGGATGTGATTATATGCAAGATACTTTATTTGATAATCGATTTGTTAGTGAAAATCTTAAGAAACTCAGAAAACATTATAAGTTATCTACAACAAAGGTTGCAGAACTCATTGGTAAATCAAGACAAGGATATGTGAACTATGAAAATGGAACAAGAGAAATCAGCCTAAAAGACTTAGTGATTCTTAGCGGTTTTTACAACGTTTCACTTGATGTTATTATTGGTAACCCTTATACGCTAGTAAATGATAAAATTCTCGCTTTTCGCTCGTTTGAAAATGGGGAAGATGGTCTTGTAGAAGTCATGCCTTTTACTATCTCTACCATCTATGATGATGTAATCTGTTACCTAGAGAACGATCTAAAAATGAGGTTCTTCTGGAAAACAAACTTGAATCAAGAAGGTCATGTCATGATATTTGATTATTATGACAAAACTTATATTTCAAAAGTCTATTTCAAACCAACTGGTGGTGGCCACTTTTATATAAACGACAAACCAAGATACTTCAATAAGGCTCATGCAGAGAATATTGTGTTTAAGGGTGTGCTTATGGCCGATCTAAATAAATATATGGATATTCCTCATTTTTTTAGTGCTTTGCGCTAATTCACAAACGTATTTGATTGTGCTAAAATAACTACGGTGGTTTAGACATACTATATGCATTCTTAGTTATCCTTACTCGAAAAGAGTCGCTTTCTTTAGCGGCTCTTTTTTGTTTTCCCAGAAAGGAATATGATGGATACTAACGTAAAGTTTCAACAACAAAAGGCAATCATTGATGAACTTAAAAAGGCAAGTTTGATTACCAATGAAGAATGGTATCTTTGCCTAACAAAACTACTAAAGATAAATAATGAAAAAAGCAACAAATAGCACGGTATTGACTTGCTATTTATTGCTTTTTGAGTGATGTATATAGTAACTAATTATAGGAGGTACAAGAATGCAGGAAAAACGAGTTATAGTTATTGAACCAACTCAAGTAATCCATGAAGATATAAACGGATTACCAACTCTAAAACCTAAACTAAAAGTATGTGCTTACGCTAGGGTATCTACTGATTCAGAAGATCAATTACATAGTGTTGAAGCACAAAAGAGTGTCTACACTCAAAAGATTCAAGAAAACGAGGACTGGGATTTCATTGGTTTATATGCTGATGAAGGATTATCAGGGACTAGTATTCAAAAAAGACCACAGTTCCTTCAGATGATTGAAGATGCAAAGGCTGGCAAGATTGATTTAATATTAACAAAATCATTATCAAGGTTTGCAAGAAACACCGTTGACACATTAACAATCATTAGAGAGCTACGAGAAATTAATGTGGATGTATTCTTTGAAAAAGAGAATATCTATTCATCAGATACCAAGGTTGACTTTATGCTTACCATCTTCTCTTCAATTGCCCAGGAAGAGGCTAGAAACATTAGCGAGAATGTTAAGTGGGGATTTAGAAAAAGATTCAAAGAAGGAAAAGTTCACATCAATACAAAACGTTTCCTTGGTTATGATAAAGACGATGATGGAAACATTGTAATCAATGAGGAACAAGCAAAAACTGTAAGAATTATTTACGATATGTACATTTCAGGATCCTCATTAAAAGAAATCGTACTGTTTCTAACTGAAAATGAATTACAGAATGGTCGAGGAGAAATCTTCTGGACACCAGCTACAGTGAGTGCAATTCTAACAAACGAAAAGTACTGTGGTGATGCTGTCTTACAAAAGAGAGTCACGATAGATTACCTTACACACAAATCAGTCAAGAACGATGGACATGCTCCAAAATACTACATTATGAACAACCATGAACCGATTGTTTCAAGAACCAAGTTTGAACTAGTCCAGGAACTCAAGAAAAAGCGTGGTAGAAAGCGTAAGCAATCAAACTACGGAAATATATACCCATTAAGTGGAATCGTCTTCTGTGGCGAGTGTGGTGCGGTTATGAACCGTAGTTATTACAACTATGGAAAAGCAACAGAACGTGTAGTATTAACTTGTAGAAAGAATAACAAAGAACATATATGTTCCAATAAGCCAATTGATAATGACACACTAGAAAAGGCGATTGTGAAATCAATAAAGGAACTTGAATTATCTAAGGACACCTTCATTGATGAAACACTCGAAATAGTTCGATCTTGTTTAAGTTCGAGTGAGCTAGAAACCGAAATATCTGATTTAAAAAAGCAGATTACAAAAACAGAAAAGAGTATAAAAGATATCATTGATTTAAATGTAAATTCTATCGCTGATAATACCGAATTCTATAAATCGATTTACAACGAAAAGAAAGCTCAACTTATAGATTTAAAGGCTCAGTTAAACAACAAAAAATCATCTTTAGTAAATGGACACCTTCATGAAGAACGGATTCAAGAGATGAAAGAATTCTTAGATGGCAATATCGGATTAAACAAAAACATTTTGATGGGAACTTATAAGTTTATAATCGCACTCAGCCCTTCAGAAGTACTTCTCTTGATAAGTGATACTCCTATGACAAAAAAGAGTATCAAAAACGAACTAGATGTATATAAGGCTATGCCATCCATTTATACGGACAAAGTAAAAAGCATGAACGAGAAATATGACATAACATATCATGTGGTAGATTTGAGGGAACAAGAATGAATGCAGTAGAGATAATTGATTTCAATAAACTTGAGTCAAAAGATAGATTAAAGAATGTTTGTGCTTATGCTAGGGTTTCAACAAAAAAAGAACTCCAAGAAACTTCTCTAGACTTACAAGTTGAAACATATACGAAAATGATAATGGATAATCCTAAATGGAACTTCGTTGGTGTTTATTCTGATGTTGGGAAAAGTGGAACAGATACAAAGTATAGAGAGCAGTTCAACCAAATGATAGAACTTGCTATAGCTGGCGGTATTGATTTAATAATCACAAAGTCAATATCTCGATTTGCAAGAAACACAATAGATTGTTTAAATATCATTCAAGAGTTAAAAAGACACAACATAGAAGTTTGGTTTGAAAAAGAGAATATCTCTTCTTTCGATCCAAAGGTAGAACTTACAATAACAATTTATGCCAGTGTAGCTGAAGAGGAATCAAAGATAAATAGTGAAAACACTAAATGGGGTGTAAAGAAAAGATTTGAGGATGGAATTGTTCCAATGGTTACTTCAAGAGTTCTAGGTTATAAACGTGACCAAAACGGAAACATTGCTGTTGATGAAGATGAGGCTAAGATTGTACGAAAAGTATTTAACCTTTACTCAAAAGGATACTCTCAAGGTTATATTGCTGAGGAGTTAAATAAAGAAGGTCATATTACAAAGCATTATAAATTAGCTTACAGTTCAGGTACGATTCGTGGAATATTAAATAACGAAAAGTATACTGGGAATGCATTATTGCAAAAATCAATACGTCGTAGAGTTGGTGATAAAACTGGAGAAAAAAATCAACAAACACATCCTAAGTATTATGTCGAGAACTCGCACCCAAAAATCATTACAAAATCCTTATGGGACAAGGTACAATCCATCAAATCTCAAAGGATGATGAAATACAATCACACGACAGATATATTGGAATTAAAGAAACGAGCTAAGAATAGATCTATTTATAGTGGTTTTGTTGAATGCTTTGTCTGTGGAAAAAACTATCATTACAAGGTAAATAACAAAAGAGAGAAATGGGCTACTGAGATATTGATTTGTTCATCTAATCGAGAAAAGAAAACATGTGAGAATGATTCCTTATTTGTAGAGACATTTGATGAGCAGCTGCTTTCTCAAATAAACTATGTAATCAAAAATAAATACGAGTTCTTAAACAAGTTAAATGAAGTATTAACTTCACATCCTGAAATACGAGAACTCAATATTGAGATTAATACATTAGAAGACAAGCTCGATGAAATACATCATCAAATTAAATCGTTAGCCTTATTGGAAGGGGACTTTGAAACACTAGTATTGGATCAACTAAAAACACAAAAATCCAACATTGAAATGAAGCTAACAGCAAACAAAAACAAATTACTAACCTCCCATAATATCGAATCTAAAATAAAGCATTATAAACTTCTACTGAAAGAATTCAAGAAACCTATAGATGATTTATCGGTATTCCCATTTCAAGATTTATTTGATAAGGTACTTGTTAATGAAAGAAATGATATTGAATTTATTCTTAATCCATTTAATACAATAAGTTCAAAATCGATCTATTCATTTCCAGAAATAATAACACCTTACAAGATTAGAAAAACACTATTTGAAACAACAAGTAAAATTTCATGCTTTTAGCTAATTGTATCAAGCAGAAAACTGTGTTATATTAAAAGTGCGACATAGTCGCAACTTATCCCTTACATAGCATGTGTGTATTTACACACACATCCCCTTCCTTAAGGCCACCGAGAGGTGGTCTTTTTATTATGTTTTCTATCAAGTTCAAATCCGATAGCGACCTCAAAAAATAGCCATTTTAGGCAAAAGTTCAAATCCGGTCACGAGAAACATACATTCAACCTATATCAGGGTATAAAAAAAAGAGTAAAACCAATGAAAATTCACTGATTTTACCCTAAAAAATACAAAAAGTTGCTTTATATAAAATCGCTTAAAACGTCTTTATTTAGACGTTAAACGATAAAAAGCAACTTGGTATAATTAACCTGGTGGAGGAAAGGGGATTTGAACCCTATAAATCCATCACTATTTTATTATATTCCCCACCAATTTTTTTGACTTTCTTTTCTATATTATAGCACATTAAAAACTTAATATAAATAAAATCCAAATTTCCAAATCTCTTTGTCTTAAATCTTAACCTTGTTTTTCATCTGAAAACATATATTTATAGCGATTTATACACTTTTTTACTTAATTCCATATAAAAAAGCTACGCGAAATTGGACAGAAATTTATATATTAATTTGATCAGTTTTCATTTTTTCCCCTTAACAAAGGAATAAAATTTGCTTTGATAAATAAGACAATTTTCTTGGAATATTGGAATTTAGTCTATTTTTTTTATTTTTAACTTATTTTATATATTTCATCGTATAATAACTCGAGGTGAAAAAATGAAACAAAGAAAAACTAGTCAACAGAAGGATAAAATCATATTATCTTATCACAACGGAGTTAAGGTAGATATTCTCGCAAAAAAGCATAAGATAAGTCGTAGTATTATCTATCTATGGATAAATGAAACAAAAAGAGTGAAGGCACTTAAGAAAAGACACTCACTAGAGTTTAAAAATGAGATTATTCAAAAAATTAAAAGTGGATCAAAAATTGCAGAAATATGTGAACTTTATCAGCTACCAAAATCAACTGTCTATCATTGGATTGAAACAATAGGTACATTACCCGTAAAAAAAGGTCAAGTGAAAGTTATTGAAAAAACTAAGTATGATGCATTGTATCAATTATTTAAAACATATTCTATGACAAATCAAATGTCAGTTGAAGAAAGAATATCATTAATAACGTTCAACAGCAAAACACACTCCATTGATTTTATGTGCAAGTTGTTTAATGTGACAAGATCAACATATTATAACTATATAAATCATCAAACAACTCCTGCAATTGAAAGGGATAAGTTTCTTAAAGAGAAAATTATGTTAATATATAAAAAGCACAACAAAATAGTTAGTGCTGCTAAATTTAGAATCATTTTGCAAGAACAACAGATAATTACTAGTGAAAAAAAGATAAGGTTTCTCATGTATGATCTTGGTCTACAGTTTAACAAAAACAACAAATCAAAAAAATACTTAAGACCAAAAACATCTATTAAATATAAAAATTTATTAAAGCAAAATTTTAATCAAAGTAAACCAAACCTAGTATGGGTAAGTGATATCACTGAGATTAAAATAAATTACAGACCCATCTATTTATGTGTGATTATTGATCTTTTTTCAAGAAAAGTGATTGCTTATGATATATCTAAAATAAACAACACAAGATTGTCTCTAAACACATATAAACAAGCCACTATTCATAGGAAGACTCATCCCATGATGTTCCACTCTGATCGAGGTGTTCAATACACATCAAAAATCTTTATAGCATATCTTCAAAAATTTGATGTTAAACAATCTTACAGTGCTGTTGGTTATCCTTATGATAATGCAGTTATGGAATCATTTTTCTCCCACTTTAAAAGAGAAGCTGTCTATCCAAACTATCCGTTTTCAACCGATCAAGCTTACAAATCAAAAACTAAAGAGTATATGAATTACTATAATAAGATAAGGTTGCATTCAAGTATTGGAATGATTACACCCAATCTAAAAGAAGGACTATATAAAAAAGCTAACACATAAAATATCATGTGTCAGCTTTGGTTTTAAAAATATGGCGGAGGAAAAGGGATTTGAACCCTTGCACCTATTACAGTCTACGAGCTTTCCAAGCCCGCCTCTTCAGCCACTTGAGTATTCCTCCATATGGTGCATCCGACATGAATTGAACATGCGACCTTAACC
>SWCB01004400.1_pt1 | contig 44644 bp, 40 predicted proteins | sample 4692901 | NCBI WGS metagenome assembly SWCB01 (sample SAMN10267276, study PRJNA491770) | bioreactor metagenome | isolation source: DHS bioreactor inoculated with subseafloor sediment | place: Japan: off Shimokita Peninsula | collected 2006-08 | reverse complement strand
TTCGGATGATGCGTCCGCCGTGACCGGCGCAAGTGTGCCGGTGGCCGGAAGGGTGTAGGCAGGCTTTCACGGCCCCAACGGGTCGGCAGTCACCATCATCCAAAGACACAACAACGAAGGCCTGACCGGATTACCCGGTACGGGCCTCGCAAAAGGAGACACAGATGAGGTTGGTTACTTTTCGCGACGCCGTTGGCCATCAGCGTGCAGGCGCATTGATCGAGTCGGATACGCTGATCGTAGACCTTGCGCAGGCGAGCGGCATTCTGAATGGCTCGGCCTTGCCTGTGTTCGGAAGCACACTGGCGCTGGTTGAGGGCGGCAGCGAAGCACTGGCTGCGGCACGCGCGCTCGTTACGCGTGCCCCGACTGAGGCGGTCATTCCACGCAACACGGTGAAACTTTGTGCACCGATTCAGCCGCCACCGCAGATGCGCGACTGTTCATGTTTCGAACTGCATCTGAAGCAAGCCTTTGCTGCCGCTCGGCGGTCCAGGGTGGCACATCTGCCGGATCCGGAAGAGGCCTTGAGGCAGATGAACACGCGTGCGGACGAGCGCGTCATCGACACCTTTAACCGCCAGCCGATCTATTACAAATGCAATCGCTTCGCCGTGATCGGGCCGGATGATGAAGTGATCTGGCCGTCGTACAGCAAGGCGATGGACTTCGAGCTTGAGTTCGCTTGCTACATCGGGCGCAAAGCGAAGGATGTGCCGCGCGAGATGGCGCGTGACTACATTGTTGGCTACACGATCTTCAATGACATGAGTGCCCGCGATGCTCAGGCATTGGAGATGCCCGGAATGCTCGGGCCCGCCAAGAGCAAGGACTTTGATACCGGAAACGTGATGGGGCCCTGCCTCGTAACGGCCGACGAACTGCCTGATCCCTATGACCTGACCATGATTGCGCGAGTAAACGGCGAAGAGTGGGGCAGGGGGACGACGCGCGACATGCGTTGGACGTTCGAGGATGTGATCGCGCATATCTCCCGCTCGGAAACCCTGTACCCGGGCGAGGTTCTCGGATCTGGCACCGTCGGAAACGGGTGTGGACTTGAGCATCTGCGCTATCTGAAACCCAATGATGTGGTCGAGCTTGAGGTTGAGGGTATCGGTGTCCTGCGCACTCGCGTAACGCGACCCTGACTTCCCACAGCCGTCCCCCTGAGTTGAACGCAATTCATGCGTACCCGGCGTGATCCGGACAGACAAGTAAAAGTGGCCGGAAAGGCCTGATGAGTCGATCCCGTCCTTGTGGCGGTCTCTAACCCTGAGAGGAGATATCAATGTCAAGTAACGCAGGCTATACGCTGGCGGATGGCACCCGTTTGGAGGATCTCGTTAGCGTACCCACGCGCGAAGTTCAGATGCGTGCATTGTCCGATCCTGAGATCTATCAACTGGAGATGGATCGCGTCTTTGGCAGGACTTGGCTGTTGCTTGGCCATGAGTCGGAGATTCCGGCATCCGGAGACTTCATCGTTCGTGACATGGGGTCCGATTCCGTGATCGTTGCGCGGGCAAAGGATGGCGCAATTCATGTCTCGCTCAACGTCTGTCCGCACCGGGGCATGCGTATCTCCACCGTCGACGCGGGTAATACCCAGATTCACAAGTGCATTTACCATGGCTGGGCGTTCCGGCCAAACGGCGAGTTCATCGGTGCGCCGGTCGAGAAGGAGTGCATGCACGGCCGCATGATGCCCAAGGAGGAGCTCGGTCTGCCCCAGGCACGCGTCGCGTTGTATGGCGGAATCATCTTTGCGACGTGGGATATCGAAGGTCCGTCCTTCGATGAGTTCCTTGGCGATGCCAAATGGTATTTCGACACGCTGTTTGAGCGCAGCGACAACGGTCTTGAGGTGCTCGGCCCACCGCAGCGCTTTATCGTAAGAGCCAACTGGAAAGCTGCTGGTGAGCAGTCTGCTGCAGACGGATACCACACGCTCACCCTGCACCGCTGGTTGGGTGAGGTTGGCAACTATTCCAAGAGCGGCGATGGCGGCAGTGCCGATCTTTCTCCCGAGATGTATGGGGTAGAGGTCAGCTCGCCACACGGACATGCACTGCGATGCATCGATCTCGGCCGCAAGATCAAGAAACTCACCGGACTCGATCCGGCGGAGCTGAGCGTGGAGCAAAAGCTCGAGGCACTTCCGCCGCCTGGTGTAACGCGCGAAATGCTGCCGCAGCTGATGAAGCGACTGAGTAAGGAGCAACTTGAGGTCGTGGTGTCGATGCCACCTCAGGTTGGCGGGATTTTCCCCAATGTGCTGTTTGCTTTCGTGTACATCCCCCAGGCAGACGGAACGGTACTCGGTCTCACCCTGTTGCATGCCTATGTACCGAAGGGGCCCGATCAGCTTGAGTTCGTGAACTGGGTGCTGGCAGAGAAGGATGCGCCTGCCGAACTGAAGGAGAAGATGCTGATGCAGAGCATTCAGCTCTTCGGTACGTCTGGCATGGTCGAGCAGGATGACTCCGACACTTGGCCGCACATGACTCTGGCGGCAAAGGGTGCGCGCGGACGGCGCTCTACGCTCAAGTATCAGGCTGTGTATGAGACGGGTGCGCCGAAAGGCTGGCCGGGTCCCGGCATCGTCAATGAGGGCTTCACGAAGGACGACACCCAGTGGCACTGGTGGTTGTACTGGAATGAGCTGATGAACGCCCGCACCTGAACCAGACGAATTCCTAGGAGCCAGACATGAACGCTGCACAACACGAAGCTGAAAACACCGCCCCCACGCGTGGCGAATCCGTTCCGTACGGGAGCGAGACCTATAACCGCATCGTCAGCTTCCTCTATCAGGAGGCCGCGCTGCTCGACTCGATCCGACTTAAGGAGTGGGGATCAATCCTCGCGACAGACCTCGTCTACACCGCACCGCTGCGCCAGACTCGTCCGATGTCGCAGCAGGCGCAGTCGATCATCCGCACTGTCCAGCACTATCACGACAATTACCGCTCGATCATGGGGCGCATCATGCGGCTCACCGAGACCCGGAGCGCGTGGGCGGAGGATCCTCCGTCACGCACCCGCCGGATTGTCGGCAACGTGCAGGTTTTTGCGACCGCAGAGAGCGAAGAGTTCGAAGTGATCAGCAATCTGTTGATGACGCGCAGCCGTTTCGACTCGCCCGACATGGACCTCATCAGTGGCGAACGGCACGATGTTCTCAGAGCTGACGGTTCCAGCTTCAAACTTGCCCGTCGTGAGGTGATCCTCGATCAGGCGGTGCTCGGCACGCCCAACTTGGCGATTTTCCTGTAATGAGGGCGGGCGCTTTCATGGAGTGTCCAGCGGCGCCCGCAGTCAGCGCGAGGGGAGCAGGGCAATGACAGCAGGTGCAAACCGCGCGGCAATCAACCTCGATGAGTTCAGGCAGGGTTGGCAGATCGTCGCCCTGTCTGTGGTGGGCGTTGCGATCAGTATCAATGCGGCCCTGCTCTACGGTTTTGGCGTGCTGGTGATTCCACTTGAGCAGGCGTTTGGCTGGCAGCGCAGCAGCCTTCAGGCGGCCATTACCTTCCTTTTTGGCGGCGCAGTCATTGGTTTGCAACTGGTGGGCTGGCTCAACATGCGTTTCGGCATGAAGCGCGTCACGGTGCTTTCGCTGCTGTCGATGGCGCTGGGCTACCTGGCGACGACCTTGATTGGAGGGTCTATCTGGTCGCTCTATTTCGCGTTCTTCATGTTACCGATCATTGGCATGGGGGCGCTGGCAGTGACCTGGACGCAACTGCTCAATCTGTGGTTTCACCGCAACCGGGGTCTGGCGCTGGCGATCGGCCTCTCTGGCACGGGTATCACCGCTGCCTTGGTACCGCGGCTGCTTAGTTGGGGCGTGGACGCCTGGGATTGGCGTGCAGCCTTCGTGATTCTCGCGTTGCTCAACGTATTCGTCGGGATTCCGCTGACGCTGTGGTGGTTTCGATTGCCGGCCGTCGTGGACAAGGCGGCACACGGCAGGGATCAAGAGCCATTGTCCGACGCTGGCCCGCGGCTTCTGATCACCGGCATGAGCTTTGCGGAAGGCTTGGCGTCGCCTCGCTTCTGGATCTGCAACGTGGCGCTCTCGCTGGTCGTGTCGGCAGTGGTCGGCCTGGTTACCAGTACCGTTCCGATGCTGCGCGATAAAGGGCTCTCTGCTGCAGATGCCGCCGTCGTGTTCGGCTATTTCGGCGTGTCGCTCATATTGGGCCGGCTCGTGGTGGGCTATCTGCTCGACCGCTTGTGGCCGCCCGGTGTGGCAGCGATCAGTCTGTCGCTGCCTGCTGTCGGCTGTCTGATCTTTCTGTCGGGACAAACCGAACTTGGAATGCTGAGCGTTGCCGCAGCGCTCATCGGACTTGGTGCAGGTGCCGAGTTCGATATTGCCGCATTCCTCATCGCACGATACTTCGGTCTCAGAGAGTACGGTCGTCTGTTCGGCCTGCATCAGGGCCTGATTACCGTGGCTTCGGCAGCAGCCCCTTTGCTGTTTGCAGCGATGCTCAACCTCACCAGTACCTATTCGGCAATGCTGGTTTATTGCACTGCCGCCTCGCTATTGGGTGCCGTGTTGTTGCTAGCGCTCGGGCGTAGCCCTCTGTACGAGCTTCAACCCGAAGCGGCGAAGGCCTGAACTCATTCCTGTCACCAAATCGGAGAACCACGATGCCTACCATCAATGTGATTGAACACAACGGGATTGCACATCAACTTTCTGCAGACGTCGGTCAGTCGGTCATGCAAGCAGTGACCTTTGCCGGAATATCCAGCATGTCGGCTGATTGCGGCGGTGCCTGCGCCTGTGCAACCTGCCATGCCTACCTCGACGAAGCGTGGATGGACCGCTTCCCGCCAGTTCAGGAAACCGAGGATGCGATGCTCGACATCGTTCCGGAACGTCGTCCAAACAGCCGTCTGAGTTGTCAGCTGGTACTGACCGAAGGAATGGATGGACTGACATTACATCTTCCAGCAGCGCAGTTCTGAGTTGGCGGTCGAACAAGAACAAAAAACTGGAGGCAGGAACATGTCAATTAAATCAGTCGTGATTGTGGGGGCTGGCCATGGCGGTGTGCAGGTTGCCATATCCCTTCGTCAGGAGGGATTCACCGGTCGCATCGTGCTACTCAATGACGAGGAAGGCCTTCCTTATCAGCGACCGCCGCTGTCAAAAGCCTATCTGCTTGGCAAGATTGGTGAGAGTGCGATGCTTTTCCGCCCCGCGACTTTCTATGCGGAGCAGCGAGTCGAGCTCATTCATGACCATGCACATGCGATCGATCGCACGAACCGGCGCGTTCTGCTTACCTCGGGGGGCGTGCTTGACTACGATCATCTGGTGCTGGCAACGGGGGCTCACAACCGCCCTCTGAACATTCCTGGTGCAGAACTCGCGGGTGTGTATGGTGTAAAAACAAAGGCTGACGCCGACGCACTCTCACCGCTGGTGAAAGCTGCGAAGCATGTCGTCGTGATCGGTGCTGGGTTTATCGGCCTTGAGTTTGCAGCTGTCGCTGCTGCTGGCGGCGCGGCAGTAGAGGTGCTGGAACTCGGTGACCGCCCAATGGCGCGTGCGGTGTCTCCACAGATGTCAGATCTTTTCCGCTCCGCCCATGAATCGTGGGGCGTTCATTTCAATTTCCGCTGCGGTGTTGTTGCACTCGAAGGTGAAGCGGGGCAGGTCACTTCTGTCACGACCACGGATGGTCGCCGCCTGGTGGCCGATTTGGTGGTTTATGGCATCGGCGTTATTCCGAACGTACAGCTCGCGCTTGAGGCAGGTCTGGATGTCGATAACGGAATCCGGGTGAATTCGGCACTGCTGACGTCTGATCCGGCGATCTCGGCCCTGGGTGATGTGGCCGCCTTTCCGTGCGTGCAGAACGGCGAGCGATATACCCGCCTGGAGTCGGTACAGAACGCTGTTGACCAGGGCAAGTCGATCGTAGCCCGTCTGATGGGGAAGGCCGCGCCGTATGTCGCGCTGCCATGGTTCTGGACTGACCAGGGCGCACTGAAACTGCAGATAGCGGGTTTGTCGATCGGTGCCGACAACTATGTGGTGCTCGGTGATGCCGGTGCGCAGCAGATGTCCGTGCTTTGTTTTCGCGGCGAAGAGTTGATCGCTGTCGAGTCCTGCAATCGTCCAGGCGATCACATTTATGCCCGCAAGATCCTCGCGCGGCCACCGGCGCTCACGCCCGTCGTTGCGGCGGCTCAGGGGTTCGACCTGAAAACGTGGGAGGCGGAGAACCGCCGCTGAAATTCGGATTCGACGGCTTACTCCAGCGGCAAGCCGTCATCAAGCGGGCGAGGCGGTTCGTGGAGTGCCGCCGTCCTGACCGCGTGTATGTACCAATTGAGGAGATTGTCATGAAGAAAGTAATTGTGTCCGCTGCATTCTTCGGAGTGCTGGCAATGCCGGCGTGGGCCGGGGACGTTGAAACACTTGCAAAAGAGAAGGAGTGCATGAGTTGTCATGCGCTCGACAAGGATGCGATCGGTCCTGCTTTCGCCAGCATCGCGAACAAGTACAAGGGTAACGAAAGAGCCGAGGCCATGCTGGTGAGCACGGTATTGAAAGGATCGCCCAGTGCCGGTGGATATCACTGGGGTACCAAGAAGATGCCACCCCCCAGCGTACGCCAGAGCGTCAGTGCAGATGAGGCTAAGGCGCTGATTGACTGGATTCTCGCAATGTAGCGTCGTGGCGGCGTGAGTGCGGGGTCTGACTGCGGCGCTCACGTCATCTCCAGGGCTGGGTTGGCCACTGATTGCAATGTCGGTTGGTCAGCTCTTGATCAGAGGGCACGGTCAGCCGACAGAAGTGCCCGGAAGCATTGCTTGTCGGATATGTGCGACATGCGGTGTAGGTGATGTGAGTGGCCTCATTCATCCGGAAAAGCGTTGAAGCCATTCGCTGTCGTCTTGGCAAAGTGCCCAGCGCCGCTCACTGAAGTCCCAAGTCGAGCCCACGATGCGGATTGCCTGTTGGGCGCGTTCAGGCTGTTGGGCGTAACAGCGGCCGCTCGGTCGTGCATGCACTTCCTGATCAATGTCCTTGTTTCGCCCAAGCGAGATGATTGCACAGCGGCGAAGTACCAGCGCTGCTTCCGATTCGTCGGCTGGAAGTGTGCTGAGTGCCCAGCGAGCCATCCCTTCGCGAATGCTCACCCCAGTGTAGGGGGCGGGGCTGAGGATGCATGAATTGTGAATGACCCACTTGAGCTGTAAGCCGTCGTCGCGCGCAAGCCTAGCCTGGGTTTCGCCGTTCTTGTAACGCGGAACCTCAATCTCGTAACCCCTGTAGTCATGGCCGCGCGCGGCCAGTGCGATCGCAAGCCCGGCCAAGTCGAACATGTGCGTGCACTGCAGGCTGGCGTCGGTATGGCGGCTGACTGAGTTCGCTATCGGGTTCAGCACCATGCCGACGAGTCCGGCAAGCGCGGCAGACGCTTCTGGACAGGCGCTGAACGGATGACGTGGTGCTTCCGCGCTGATTTTCTCGACGATGCCGTTGTGGTGGATCAGGGCGACCCGGAAGTGATGGAAGTCATCTTCGAGCACCGCGCGCACCTCTCCACCTTTGGGCGAGCGGCGAGCATTGATCTGTATGCGTCGTCTGAAGCAAAGCATGTTCTCGGTTCCTGTTGGGGGTGTGTTTGTTGTTTTAATGTGTACAATAACATCAATAGTGTTTAACAAAAATTGGAGGCGACAATGGGCTTGCTGACGAACAAGGTTGCGCTGATCACCGGCGCAGGCGGCGGCATTGGACGCGGCGTTGCCCGCCGTTTCGCGCGGGAAGGCGCAGCCGTGGTGATTGCCGAGATTGACGAGAAAAGCGGTGCCGAGGTGGCGCTGGAGCTTGAGTCACTTGGCGGGCGGTCATTGTTCGTTCGGACGGACGTGATGGAGAAGGCATCGGTTCTGGCTGCAGTGGACGCCGCGGTGCGGCATTTCGGTGGCCTTGATATCCTGATCAATAATGCATTTGTGCCGACGCCCAATGTCCGCTTTGAGGACAAGACTGACGAGATGCTTGAGCAGACCTTGACCTCAACGATCAAGGCGTCATGGTGGGCAATGCAGGCGGCCATGCCGCACATGCGCAATCGCGGTGGCGGCAAGATCGTGAATTTCTATTCGATCGATACAGAGATCGGTGCCTGGCTCCATGCCGATTACAACACTGCAAAGGCGGGAATTCTCGGCCTTACCAGGAGTGCCGCAGCTGAATGGGGGCGCTTTAACATCACCGTGAATGCCATCGCACCAACCGCAATGGGGGCGACATTCCACAAGCTGGCTGCCGAGAATCCAGGCTTCGCCGAGCGCGCTGCTGCAATGCGTCCGCTAGGTCGCTGCGGTGACCCCGAAGACGATATCGGCCCGGTCGTGGTTTTTCTTTCGTCGAATCTCTCCCGCTATGTCACTGGTGAAGCAATCCACGTCGACGGTGGCTTGCACTTGCCCGGGTACAACTCGAGACCCGCAGACGTGCCTGTCCGCGAGACCTGATTCAAACCATCACCGGCAGCGTGACGTGCGACCTGAAGTTCCGGGAGGTAAGACCATGAATGAGCCCGTTCGACGGGATGGAGAGCGAATCACCCGTAATCGGCGCTCGGATGCAACTGTCAGCCGAATACTGGCAGCGACCGAAGCGGTTGTGCTGAGTGGAGGCGCGGAGCGCATTTCAATTATTGAGGTGTGTGAACGTGCTGGTGTATCTCGCGGTACGTTTTACCGCTACTTCTCGTCACAGGACGACCTCCTGGATGCCTTTTCGCGTCACAAGCGTGAGGGTTTTCATCAGTCCATGCTGGCCGCAACAGAGCATCTGAATGACCCCGATGAGCGCTTTCGAGCTCTGATTGCCTACCTTGAGAACTACGTGGCTCACGGGCAGGCACGTCAACTGCTACTGGCTGCGCCCGAATATACCCTGCGTTTCTTTCAGCGCATTTTCAATGATTCTCTCGTCCGTCTTCAGGATGTTCTTCGCGTGGTCTTCGATTCTTGGGACGTGCAACTCGGAGTTCGCATCGATCGCGAACTGGTCTGCGAGATGCTGATCCGCTACGTCCTGAGCGAACAACTTGTGCCTCACAACCGAGTCAGTGAGGGAACAGATCGGATCGAGCGTCTTGTACGTTCTCTGGTGATGCCATCGATCGAGAGCGCCGGCTTCGCCCCGAAGTAATCTCTGCAGTTGTGACTGGAGTGATTTTCCTGACTAGTGAATAAAAACATTAAACAGAATTGCAAAAACTGTTTATGTTTGGCATGATGACTTTCATCGATTCACAGACACCGCACGAGTGTCGCAGGCAGGAGACAACTAACAGCGTCTAGCGGCCACCCGCTGAGACAACGGCTGTCCCTTGTCCGCGAATGCGGCGCTCGCCGGGCCCACAACACGGCACAAGGAGACTCCAATGCTGATCGATCTTCACGCACATGCACCCCATCCCGATTACTACGACCAAGATCCCTACTGGGGCCCCGCATTTGAATCGCAGCCGGATGGCGACATCAAGCTGCGTGTCGGCGACTGGGTGCTCACGCTTGGGGCGCCTGAACGCAAAGCTGCTTTGCGCAAGGCCAAGGCCGAGGGCAACGCGCTGAACGTTCAGGAATACATGGCACGCTGGCGCGATCCGAAGGTGCGCCTCGCAGGCATGGATGCCGCGGGTCAGAATGCGCAGGTGCTGTCCGTACCTTCGCACTGCTACATGTACTGGACGGAACTCGAGTACGCGACTCGATTCTCGCGCAAGGCGAATGACGTTCTCGCGGAATACTGCTCGGGCGCGCCGGACCGCCTGATGTTCTGGGCGCAGGCACCGCTTCAAGACCCAAAGGTGGCAGCAGCCGAGATTCGTCGCGCGTGTACGCAGCTTGGTGCCAAGGGGCTCGGAGCGGGCGGCTCAAACTTTGGCGGGCTTGAGTTCGATTCGCCCGAGATGGATCCGGTTTGGGAGGCGCTGTGCGATCTCGACCTGCCCATGTTCATTCATGGCTATAACCAGTCAGTGACCTGGGGCAAGAAGGCCAATACCGACCGCTACGAAACGACCGCGATTGTCGGCATGAACTACGACGAGACCAAGGCGTTCTGGTATCTAGTCAATGGTGGCGTGTTTGACCGCTTCCCGAACCTGAAGGTCTACATCACGCATGGTGGTGGTTTTGTACCCTATCAGCTTGGACGTCTCGCGCAAACGAACCCCAACCTTGATACCCATCACAACAAGAAACCGGTCCTCGACTACCTGCGCAATTTCTATTTCGACGTCGAACTCCACGAACTGCCGATGCGTCAGGCCTTGATTGACGTGATCGGTGCGGATCGCATTCTCTACGGCTCGAACTTCGGCGGCAGCGATGCTGTTCGGCATGATCTGACCGAGGGCTTGCGTCTGTCTGACGATGATCTGCAACGTATTCGCTGGAAGAATGCCTGCGAACTCTTGCACCTTGATCCGGCAAGCGTTGGCGCGGTCGCCAAGTCTTTGGTGACGGCATGAAGCTCGCCCGTGCGTGTGCTCCCGGAGTGAATGGCGGTGCGCCATTCTGGGCGCTCGTCGGCGAGGGCCAGAAGCTGTTGCCCATCGCCGGGAGCTTCAATGAATGGGGACCGGCGCTGACGCGGGCGATTGCGGCGGGGCAGGCTGATGCCGGCCGAGCGGCGCTCCCGCTCACCGGCCAGAACTGCCCGTTAGATGCTGTTCGTCTGTTGCCTCCCGTGGAGCCGGTGAATCGTGTCGTAGTGGCTGGTGCGAATTACGCCAAGCATCTCGCGGATGACTTCGGCCTCAAGTCGCCCCCTCAGCCTGTGGCCTTTCTCAAGGCTTATGGTGCGCTGATAGGCGCAAACGACCCGATTCGCTATCCACCGTTGACGCGAGAGCTTGATCACGAGGTCGAGTTGGTCGTTGTGGTTGGTGACACGCCCAGCGGCACAGATCCCTTGGCTGCGGTGCTCGGATACGCGGTTGGAAACGACGTTTCAGCGCGGGACTTACAACGCAGCGGGCCACCGGGCATCGGTATGGACCTCTTTGCGGCCAAGAGTCAGGACAAAACGACAGGTGTCGGACCCTGGATTGTGACCCGTGACGAGTTTCCGCAAGGAAGTCCGAAGCTGCGGCTGACTCTGAAGGTCAATGGCGAGACGCGGCAGGACGGTCACACCTCTGAAATGACCTGGGATGTTGCGCAACTGGTGACCTTTGTGCAGATGCGCTCGAGCTTTGCTCCTGGGGACATTCTGTTTACCGGATCACCGGCTGGCGTCGGGCAGGGCACGGGCCGCTTCCTCAATCCCGGAGACGTCGTCGAGGCGGGTGTGGAGGGAATTGGCACGATAACCAACATCGTCGGGCCACGTGCCGACGCTTGAGGAGAAAGCCGAAATGGTCGACTTGAATGACAAGGTTGTAGTAGTCGGGGCGGGCCTGATGGGTACCGGAATTGCTCATGCTTTTGCCAGCAGCGGCTTTGAGACGCGCTTGGTCGATACCAGTGAAGAGGCGCTCGCCAAGGCACAGAAATCGATCCATGGCATTCTCGATAGCGGAGTAAAACTGGGCAAAATCACCGATGCCGACGCTGCTGCTGCAAAGGCGCGATTGACGACATGCACGATACTGAAGCAGGGCGCAGAGGGGGCAAAGCTGCTGGTTGAGACCGTGTCGGAGAACCTGGCTATCAAGAAAGCGGTTTTCGCCGAGGCGGTGCCCGTACTGCACGAGGCCGCTGTGATCGCTACCAATACGTCTGCGTTAAGCGTGACCGAGATTGCCGCTTCGGTCGTCACGCCGGAGCGGGTCATCGGCATGCACTTCTTCAATCCAGTGCACAAGATGAAGTTGGTCGAGCTGGTTCTCGGCATCGCCACTGACGAGGCAACAGTAGCCGCCAGCCGTGCGTGGTGCGATGCGATTGGGAAAACCTCCATCCTGGTCAACGAATCTCCGGGCCTGACCACTAGCCGCATGTCAGCGATGCTGGGTAATGAGGCGATGTGGATGCTGCAGGAGGGTACCGCCAGCGCCGAAGATATCGATACTGCGCTGCGAATGGGGTTCAACCATCCAATGGGGCCACTTGAGCTTGGCGATCTGACCGGTTGGGACACACGACTTGCGGTGCTGCGCTACTTGCATTCGACTTTGGGCGAGAAATTCCGTCCGTGCCCACTGATCATCAAGATGGTGGCGGCAGGGCGCTATGGACGCAAGACGGGTCATGGCGTCTACAAGTACGACGACAAAGGACAGCGAGTCCTTGGTTCAGGTTTGAGGGCGAGTAACCTATGAGCGATATCTTCATCGTTGATGCGGTCCGCACGCCAGTTGGAAAGTACAACGGGAGCCTGGCGGCTGTAAGGGCAGACCACTTGGGCGCGCACGTCCTGAATGCGCTTGTCGAGCGCGCCGGAATTACTGCCGCTGAAGTGGATGACGTCATTTTCGGGTGTGTCACACAGGTAGGTGAGCAGTCGGCAAATATCGCGCGGACTTCCTTGCTCGGGGCTGGTTGGCCGGCAACGATCCCCGGGCTCACGATCGATCGCAAATGTGGCTCTGGTGAAGTGGCGGTCCATGTCGCAGCCGGCCTGATTGCGTCGGGCTCCGCGCAAGTGGTTGTCGCAGGCGGTGCCGAAAACATGAGTCGGGTACGCATGGGTGGCAACCGCGAGATCTATGGCGAAGCTTTTGGCTGGATGGCATCCGAGAGGTATGAGCTGACGAGTCAGGGCGAGGCTGCAGAACGTATTGCCGACAAGTGGTCGCTCAGCCGGGAGGCGCTCGACGCTTTCTCGGTCGAGAGCCATCGTCGAGCAGCCGCAGCAGCCGAAGCGGGGTATTTCCGTCATGAAATTGTTCCGGTGCCGGTCAGTGCGCTCAAGGAGCGTATGTATGCCGAGCCCACACCTGATGTTTTCGACGCGGATGAAACGATCCGGCCTGCAACCCGTCCCGAGAAGCTTTCAACGCTCAAGAGCAGCTTCCGGGAAGACGGCAAGTTGACTGCGGGAAACTCTTCTCAGATCTCCGATGGCGCCGCTGTTCTTTTGCTGATGTCCGGTGATGCGGTGAAACGCCTGAAGGTGAAACCGCGCGCGCGAATCAGGGCATTCACCACTGTAGGCTCCGATCCGACGCTGATGCTGACGGGGCCCATCGGCGCAACCCGCAAGGTTCTGAGCATGGCTGAGGTCTCAGTCGATGAGGTTGAGCTCTTCGAAGTGAATGAAGCTTTCGCACCTGTGCCCATGATCTGGATGAAGGAGCTTGGGGTGCCTCACCACAAGTTGAATGTAAACGGTGGGGCCATTGCCCTGGGGCATCCCCTTGGTGCGAGCGGTGCCCGAATCATGACCTCGATGTTGCATGAACTCGAACGTCGTGGCGGGCGATACGGTTTGCAGGCGATCTGCTGCGCGGGTGGTATGGGCACGGCGACGCTTATTGAGCGCCTTTAGGCGTTTTTCCCATCAGCCCGCTGCGGGAAAAGTGCCACGCATCGGATTGATTGTATGCAACGACAGTCAGTTCGTACTTCCACAGGGGCCAGTAACGGAGGAAACGGGTCATGCATATTGATCTGAGCGACAAGAGAGTGATCGTCACCGGAGCATCGCGTGGCATTGGACGTGCAATCGCACGTGCTTTTGCAGCAGAAGGGGCTCGGGTTGCGATCTGTGCGAGAACCGCTGTTGCCGTTGAGGAAGTGGGACACGAATTGGCCCTGAAAACAAAGTCGGTGATCGCCCGTGCAGTGGATGTTACCGATACGCTGGGAGTGAAGGCCTTTGTTGATGAAGTGGCGGCGGAATGGGGCGGGGTCGACGTCCTGATCAACAATGCCGGCCAGGGCCGAGGCGGCAATCTCGATACGCTCACTCCCGAAATGATCCTCGAGCACGCGAACATCCTGCAGATGGGGCACTTCCGCTTCGTTCAGGCAGTAGTGCCCCACATGCGCAAGCAGCGCTGGGGGCGCATCGTGGAAATAAATGCATTGGCAGGTGTGATTCCCACACCTGACGGCATCCCTTCTGTCATCAACCGCGCCTCATGCGTGGCGCTTTCGAAGTCTCTAGGCATGTCCCTTGCCAAGGACAACATCCTGGTCAATTCGCTCAACATGGGATGGATTGACACCGGCCAGTGGGACCGTCATTTCCAGGAAGCCGGGCCGGGCGTATCGCGGGAAGAGTTCGATGAGATGGTCCTCAAGGTCGTTCCTCTGGGCCGGTTCGGAAAGCCAGAGGATGTAGCGGGGATGGCGCTTTTTCTTTCCAGTGATTATGCAAGTTTCATCAGTGCGGCATCGATAGACATTGCCGGTGGTCTGCAGGGTCAGATTGCTTATTACCCAACGCTAAAGCGCGAGTTCACCGAAGCGGTCAAAAGACGTGCCGAACACGCATCGGATCTGTGATCCATTGCACACGTGAAGCTCGCCGGCAGCGATGTTTGGGGTCCGGTTAGCGTGAGAAATGGAGACGGGCGGGGGGCTTCGAGTTTGTGTTCCGATCCTCAGGTGCATCTGACTCAGTCAAAATTCTGGCATTAGAAACAAAATCCGGTGGTAGAATTTAAACAGAAATGGGATTACAATTCAGAAACCGTACAAAAGTATTGTTCGGACGCGCATTCCGAACCTGATGCGTAGCTGGCAAGGGTGCTTGAGGCAGGCAAAAACGATCCGATAGACGGGCGACCCGGATCGTAATAACGAGAGGAGACAGATTCATGATCAACAGGAACGAAAAGCAAACCCAAGTAGTCGTCCTGGTAACCGTTGCTGCTGCGATTGCGCTTGCTTTTGGCGGGCAGGCGCTTGCATTTGAGATAGACACCGGAAACGATGACCTCAAGATGCGCTTCGACAACACGATTCGTTATACCGCCGGCGTTCGTATGGAAGATCGGGATTCGCGTCTGATGCGCAACGCGATCTACGACGAGGGTGATGCGAAGTTCGGGCGCGGCGATATGGTGACCAACCGTATCGATCTGTTCACGGAAATCGACCTAAATTACCGCGGGGAGTTTGGTGCGCGGGTCAGTGGCGCTGCCTGGTATGACCAGGCCTACGACGACGACAAGGTGACTGCGCCTACCGGAACGGCAACGGCTTACCGGGATAGTCGTTATAACAGCACGGTCAAGCGCTACGTCAATGGTCCGTCGGGCGAATTGCTCGATGCCTTTGTCTGGTCCAACTTCTACCTCGGTGATATCCCGGTAAATATCAAGGTTGGCCGTCAGACCAACGTCTGGGGTGAGGGCTTGCTGTTGGGGGCACATGCGATTTCCTACTCGCAATCGCCGGTTGATGGTGTAAAGGCCGTTTCGAACCCGGGTATTGAGACGAAGGAGGTATTCCTTCCGATTGGTCAGGTATCGGTGAATGCCGTGGTGACTGACAGCGTGACGCTGATGGGTCAGTACTTCTACGAATGGGAGCCGACGCGCGTTCCGCATGCCGGAACCTACCTGATGGGCGCGGATACTGCGCCGAGTTCCGACTTCCTTGCCTTCCCGATTCCGGGGGACTTCAAGGCCACGATTATCGACGCCAAGAAGCCCAAGCAGTCTGGTAACTGGGGTGTTGGCGCGCGCTGGAACTATGAGCCGCTGGAGTCGACCTTCGGCGCCTATTACCGCAAGTTCGACGACTACTCGCCGGAGCTCGGAGTGCAGCTTTCCAGCTTTGTTCCTTTCGGGCCGAGCTTTCTGCCGACCAAGGCCCGCTTCCTTTACCCCGAAGACGTCGAGATGTATGGCGTGAGTTTCGCACGAGTGATCGGCGGTGTGAGCGTGGGTGCAGAGCTCTCCTATCGCGTAAATGGGGCACTCAACACGCCTTCATCGCATACCCTTGATACTGGCGCACGCGGCGACACCTGGCATGCAGTGCTGAACGGAATCTACATGCTGCCGAAAACGGCATTCTGGGATACTGGCTCACTGATTGCCGAGATTGCCTATAACCGACTGGACAAGGTTACGAAGAACGAGCAACTCTATCGTTCCGTCGGTTCCAGCACCTGCGTCGACAGTCGCACCGGTGTGGCTGGGTCGGGAAACGAACGTGATGGCTGTTCCACTCGTGATGCGACCCAGATCGCGCTCAAGTTTTCTCCGCAGTACCTGAACATTCTGCCTTCATGGGATCTGACGGTGCCTGTGAGTTTGAGCTACGGGTTGTCCGGCAATTCGCCGACCTCAGGCGGTGGCACGGAGGGCGAGCTTCGCTGGTCGATCGGTGCGACCATGAACTACGCATCGAAGTACGAGTTCTCCTTGCTTTACTCTGATCGCACACTGCCGGTTAGGACGAGGATGGGCGCATCTGGCGAGGTGATTACCGGTGGTCAGGCCCATAGCAATTCTTCGGTCGGTGCAATCGATCGCGGCTGGCTGGCATTCACTTTCAAGACGGCATTCTGATTGACCGTATAGAGGAGACAAATAATGATCAAGAAGAAGCATCTAATTTGGGTGGCGATCGCTGCCATGGCGAGTCCGGTCCTTGCTGCTGTCAGTGCTGATGAAGCAAAGCAGCTCGGTACGACCCTGACCAAGTACGGCGCCATCAAGGCGGGAAACAAGGAAGGCACGATCCCTGAATATACGGGAGGCTTGACCACGGCGCCGGCAGATTTCAAGCCGGATAGCGGCTACTGGGCTGATCCCTACCGCGACGAAAAGCCCGTGCTGCGTATTGACGGCAAGAATGTCGACCAGTACGCGGAAAAGCTGAGCGCGGGTCAGCGCGAAATTCTCAAGAAGAATCCGTCGTTCTACATGGATGTGTACCCTACACATCGAAGCGCAGCCGTGCCCGACAAGGTGCTGGCCGCGACCGTGCGCAATGCGACGACCTGCAACACACTCAAGGACGGTCTCGCGGTCGATCCTGCGTGCCGGGGAGGTCTGCCTTTCGCGATTCCGAAGACCGGTAACGAAGTGATGTGGAACCTGCTGCTGCGTTACAAGGCGGAAACAACCACAAAGTCGTCGCGCTCCTGGGTGGTCGATTCCAACGGCAAGGCTGTGATGACGGCTCAGCAGAAAACCCTTGAGGAGCATCCGTACTATCAGGACGATCTTGATGGGCGCGATCCGCAGATGTTCTGGCGGACCTATTCCGTGACTCAGGCTCCGATCCGCAAAGCGGGCGAACTGACCGGTCTGATGGATTTTCTTGATCCGACCGAGAAGCCACGCCGTGCCTGGAGCTACACGCCGGGCCAGCGCCGTATCAAACTTGCGCCCGAGTTCTCCTATGACACTCCCGTTTCGAGCATGGGGGGCGTGACACTGTTCGACGAGTTGTTTGTGTTCTCAGGTCAGATGGATCGCTTCGACTTCAAGCTTGTCGGCAAGAAGGAGATGTATGTTCCCTACAACGCCTACAAGCTCTACTTTGGCTGCGGTGTTCAGGAGCAGTTCATGGAGAAGCACCCGAATCCGGCTTGCTGGCGCTGGGAGCTGCACCGAGTCTGGGAGGTAGAGGCGACGCTCAAGCCGGGCTTCCGTCACGTCTATACCAAGCGGACGTATTACATCGACGAGGATAGCTATGGCGCCATGCTCTATGACGCTTACGACCAGAACGGTCAGCTATATCGCTCGATCTTCAATGCAATGATTCAGATGTATGACGTCAAGGCTCCCTATATCGTCAAGAACGTCGTGTTCGACTTCAACAAGGGGATGTATGCCCTGGTGAACGATGCGATCGAGGGCGGTTATGGCGTCATGAGCGAACCGTTGAAGAACCGGGAGCTCAGTCCCGAAGCGATTGTCGGACGCGAAACGGCGCGCTGATCGCTTTGACGATTGCGAAGGGCATCAGCGCACCGATGCCCGTCTTCAAGTTTTCCGGAGCGGCCATCAATGATGATCGTTCCGGGAAGGCTGGAAGCATCAATCTATCGTGACTGGAACGCATCCCTTGAAAAATTATCGAAATCGCATTCTCCCGCGTTTTGCGCGGATGGGCGTGGCCTGTGCGTTATTGAGCGCCGCCGCAGTTGCGATGAGCCTGACGCCGGTTGTTGCCGATGTGCTCGACATACCTGCGACCCTCTCGCCGCTCGCGTTGCGCAGTCCTGTGACGGGAATCGCGTCCTCTGGCGGTGTTGCGATCGCGGTGGGTCCTCGTGGCGTCGTGCTGCGGTCGACTGACAGTGGAGAAACCTGGAAACAGATCCAGGTGCCGAACAGCGCCGATCTTGCAAGCGTGCGTTTCACCGATGACAACACCGCATGGGTCATGGGGCATGACGGCATTGTGCTGCGCTCGACCGACGAAGGTGAAAACTGGACCCGAATACTTGATGGTCGCGTCGCGTTGAGTCTGATTGATGCTTACTACGCCAAACAGGCCGCCGCAGGTGATGAGGGCGCTGAGCGAGTGCAGGTCGAGATCGAGCGTGCAGCTGCGCAGTCGGCGACACCGGGTGTGCTGTCGTACCCTTTCTTCGATATCGCGTTGAATGCGGATGGTGAGGGTTTTCTGGTTGGTGCATTTGGTTTGTTGCTGCATACGACCGATGGCGGCGCAAGCTGGGAGCCCTGGCTTGAGCGGGCCGAGAATCCCAGAAGAATGCACCTCTACATGCTGAATACGGTCGGAAATGAGGTCTATCTTTCGGGTGAGCAAGGTGTAATGCGGCGGCTGGATCGTGCGTCAGGACAGTTCGTCACCATCGAGACGCCTTATGGCGGAAGTTTTTTCGGCAGCCTCGCCTCGAATGAGACCCTGATCGTGTACGGACTTCGTGGTACTGCCTTGGTCAGCACGGATGGGGGCCTGGAATGGAAACCAGTGAAGCTTAATGTCGATGCTTCCATTGTCGCCGCCTTGCCAGCAGCGGATGGGCGATTGGTGTGGGTATCGCAGGATGGACAGGTTCGCTTGAGTGATCGTGACGGCTCTTCTGTCACGGAGCTCGACATGCCCCGCGCCGGTGAAGTGCTGTCCGCTGCATTGGTTGCACCGAGACGGCTTGCGCTCGGCACTCACCAGGGTATTCGGTTAGTGGACATCCCAATGGGTCGTCCTTAGGCCGGATTCTCCTCAAAAAATCATCTATTCAAGAGATCTCCATGGCAGGCCATAGCGAAAACCCGGCAATGCCCATTGTCCGCGAACTGAAGGATTTTGACCTGCAGTCCGGAAATGGACTCGAACGGTTCATCTTCAACAATCGGGTTCTCGTGTTCCTCGCGTGCCTGATTGCTACCGTCCTTCTCGGCGTTGCTGCTTCGCGCATTGAGGTCAACGCGAATTTCGAGCGGATGATTCCGATCGGCAGCCCGTACATCCAGAACTACCTTGACAACAAGAGTGAGTTGCCCGGTCTTGGCAATACTGTGCGGGTCGTGGTCGAGAACAGAACGGGCGATATTTTCGACCGCGAATACCTCGATGTTCTGCGCAAGATCAATGACGACCTCTACCTTATCCCAGGGGTTGATCGTTCGTGGATGAAGTCGATCTGGATGCCGATCGTGCGCTGGCGTGAGGTCACGGAGGATGGCATCAACGGCGGAGCGGTCATGCCGTCAAATTACAACGGCGACGCCGAGTCGATCTCGACGCTCAGAGCCAATATCGCAAAAGCCGGCATTGTCGGTCGCCTGGTGGCGACCGATCTGAAGTCCAGCATGATCGTGGCTCCTTTGCTGGACATCAACCCCGATACCGGTGAAGCCTTGAACTATGGGCAGTTCTCCAATGAACTGGAGCAGAAGATTCGCGCTTATGAAAGCGACCGGATCGGGATCCATATCGTTGGTTTCGCAAAGATCGTCGGCGACCTGATCGATGGTCTGCGCGAAGTGATGATGTTCTTTGCGGTTTCTGTGGCTGTGGCAGCGTTGTTTGTGTACATCTATACCCGGTGTGTGCGCAGTACGCTGTTGCTGGTGACGGTCGCCGTTATTGGTGTGGTCTGGCTGCTCGGCTTGATGCAACTGCTTGGCTACGAGTTGGATCCGTACTCGATTCTCGTGCCCTTCCTGATTTTTGCGATTGGTCTTTCCCACGGTGCGCAAAAGATGAACGGCATCATGCAGGACATCGGGCGCGGTACGCACAAGTATGTAGCCGCACGCTACACCTTCCGCCGCCTGTTCATGGCAGGGCTGACCGCATTGCTTGCGAACATCGTCGGATTCGCTGTCCTGATCATCATTGACATTCCGGTTATTCGCGATCTCGCACTGACCACCAGCGTTGGCGTTTCAGTCCTGATCTTCACCAAGCTTGTGTTGATCCCCGTCGCACTGTCCTATATGGGGGTCAGTGAATCGGCCGCGAAGCACGCCATGAACGATGGCAGCAATGATTCCGGGAAACAATCGTTAACGAGCAGGGTCTGGGTGCTTCTTGACGAGCTGACCGAGCGTCGCTGGGCACTTGTTGCGATTGCGGTTGCGGTGCTGATTACCGTGGTCAGCGGAGTGGTGATGCAGGATCTTCGTATCGGTGATCTGGATGCAGGGGCTCCGGAGCTGCGCCCGGACTCCCGATACAATCGTGACAACGCCTACATAACAGATAACTACGGGCTTTCGAGCGACCAGTTTGTCGTCATCATGAAGACGAGTGACGAGGGGTGCCGACTGTATTCCTCACTGCAGAAAATGGATGCTCTGTCCCAGGCTTTGCGGGCCGATCCGGCGGTGCAGACGACAACCTCATTGGCAGAGACCGTAAGATTCATCACTTCGGCGATGTTCGAAGGTAATCCCAAGTGGCTGACGTTGAGCCGCAATCAATCGATTGTCGACTCGGCTGTTTCAGCTGCGATCATTGGCACGCCCGATATCACCAATCAGCCGTGCTCGGTTTCGCCCTTGATCGCCTATTTGTCCGACCACAAGGCCGATACGGTCGGTCGTGTGCTGGCGACTGCCGAAGCATTTGCAAATGCTAACAACACTGCAGCGGATGCCAATGAGCCCGTTCAGTTCTTGCTTGCGGCGGGTAGTGCGGGGATTGAGGCCGCGACCAATATCGAGGTGCAAAAGAGCATTGTCACGATGTACCTCGCCGTCTATGGCGCGACGGCGTTGCTGTGCCTGATTACCTTCAAGAGCATAAGAGCCACCATTGTTGCGCTCATACCGCTGGTGATGACGACGATCATTTGCAAGGCCTTGATGGTATGGCTCGGGATCGGTCTCAAGGTGGCGACACTGCCGGTTATTGCAGTCGGGGTCGGGGTGGGCGTTGACTATGCGCTTTACCTGCTTAGTGTCCAGATCGCGGTTCAACGTCATGGTGGCAGCTTGCGCATGGCTTACCGGCGCTCGCTGGATTTCACCGGTAAGGTCGTTGCGCTCGTTGGCCTTACGATGGCGGCAGGCGTTATCACCTGGGCGTGGTCGCCAATCAAGTTTCAGGCGGACATGGGCATTCTGCTGACCTTCATGTTCCTGTGGAACATGCTGGGTGCATTGATCCTTATTCCAGCCCTGTCCCATTTCATGCTCAACCCGCAGCGCGGGAAAGCGTCGCATCCTGCATGACGATTATCTGAATACCCTTTCCGCGCGGTATCGCGAGGAAGATTCCGGATGAGTGCAGGGCGTGTGCTCCTGTCGCTCCAATTTTGGTGGTTTGCATGAGCTGCAAAAGGCAGTAGGGACTCGTGCGGCCAGATTGATCACGAATGGAGACAAATATGTTCGATCTGTTGATGAGTGCCGACATGATGGTGCCAGATCCTGATGGGATGGCCGACCTTCTTGCCGACAAGCTGGGCGTTCATAAGCATGAGCGTTGGCGCCAGGCTTTCGACAACCATCCGTATATTGCTCACTTTTTGAGGGTGCACAAGTCGCTCGCAGTCTCGCCGACAAGGGTTGAGCCACAGTGGCACCTCGACTTCGAGAACCCCGGTGATCCAATGTTCCACGAGTTCCTCGAGAGCCTGAAGGACTTTCAGGGGCGCCATCGTCCGATGATCACCCACTCGGTTGTGCTCGCACTGCACGGGCCAAAGTTCGACACTTTCGTCGAAAGGCTGATGCGTCGAGGCCTGGAATTCCGTATGGCCCAGCGCACGCCGGAGATGCCATTCGACCGACTGTGGCTGGGTGCAACGCCAGAGCGCCCGCGTTATCAACCGACGGTTGATGGCGGTCTCTGTATTGAAGTGATGCCGATGGAGCCGCTGCAGATGCCGGCGGAGACGTTCTCTGTACCGCCTGCGCAGCCGCGCGATGCAAAGCCAGGTGACATGGTGCGTGTTACTGCCCGAGGATTCCTTGTTCGAAACCTGAACGAAACCCTTCGCAAGTGTTCGGTGAATCTCGACTGGGAGCCGAGCGGCGAGATCGAAGCCCTGCACCGCGAGGGCTATTGTCGGGCAACCATGCCGTTTACCGTCGCCAACAGCGCGTCGCTCGACATCATCGAGCCGACCCGTTGGGACAGTCTTGCCGGGCACTACCTAAACAACTGGGGGCCGGGCTTGTACTACATCCGAATTGGTGTCACCGACCTGAAAGCCAAGGCTGAGGACCTCAAAGCTCGCGGGACGCGTTTTACCTGGGTGGAGGAGTCGGAAGCTGTTGGTGGCGGGTCATTGATTCGAGTCGACCCTGACCAGCTTCGCGGCCAGGTGTTCGAGTTTGAGGAGTGCTGAAATGGTGACGAGCATTGAGAAGCAGGGCGAGGCTGATCTGGAGACGACGCGGGTACGTGCGATAAACGCGGCGGTGACAGTGGAGCAGCGTGGCAGTGTCGGTTGGATCGTCCTTAACCGGCCCGCTCAGATCAATGCCATCAACGACCACATCCGAGTCGGTGTACCCGAGGCTTTGCGCGAGCTAAACGCGGATGCTGAGATACGGGTCATTGTGATCCGCGGTGAAGGGCCACGGGGGTTCTGCGCTGGCGCTGATATCAAAGAGCAACGCGGGGCGGAGACCGCAGTCCAGGTCCGCGGGCGAATGGAAGGGGCGCGCTGGATCGAAGCGTTAGATGAAACCGAGAAGCCTGTCATTGCTGCTATTCACGGATATTGCATGGGTGGCGGGTTGGAACTCGCGCTTGCATGCGATATCCGCTACGCGACGCCAGATGCGATTTTCAGCCTTCCAGAAACAGCCTTGGGCCTGATACCTGGCGGTGGGGGAACCCAGCGTCTTCCTCGTGTGGTCGGTCCCGGACGTGCGCTCGACCTGTTGCTGACGGGAGACAAGGTCAACGCGGAGCGCGCACGCGAGATTGGCCTCATTACCCGGGTTTCTACTAAGACTGAGTCCCTGCTTTCAGAGGTTGCTGATTTTGCGGCCAGCATCGCGGCGCGGTCACCGCTTGCGACCCTGTTTGTAAAGAGGGCCGCGCGTGCGGCTCTTGATCTTGATCTCAAGAAGGGGCTCGACCTCGAACTCGATCTGTTTGCACTTTTGAAGCCGAGTGAAGACGCGGCTGAAGCCGCGCTTGCCTTCAAGGAAAAGCGACCGCCGCACTTTGCTGGACGCTGAGGTGGGCATCACAGGTTTGACAAGAACAAAGATATTTGGAGACCGCAGTCATGAGTGATCGAAAACTTGAAGGGCGCGTGGCGATCATTACCGGCGCAGGTGGCGGACTTGGAGCCGAGTCAGCCCGGGTCCTGGCGATGCATGGTGCTAGCGTGGGTGTTATCGATATCAACATGGAGGCGGCCGAGCGCGTCGCGGCAGAGATCGTTGCCAGCGGCGGCAAGGCCTTGGCCGTGCGTACCGACGTCTCCGTAGAGGCGGACGTCAAGGCCATGGTTGAGGCCATTGTCGTCCGTTTCGGGCGTGTTGACGTGCTGTACAGCAACGCGGCCTTGTTGAGTGTTGATCAACGCCGACTTGATCGTGATGTAATTAATATGGACGTCGATGCATGGGATCGCGCCATGGGCGTGAACCTGAGGGGCGCGATGCTGTGTGCGAAGTATGCGGTGCGCGAAATGCTCAAGAACGAAAAGGGGTCGCTGATTTTTGCAACCTCCGGCCTTGGGGTTCAGGGCGATTTGTCGCTATCCGCATACGCAGCATCCAAGGCCGCATTGATCATGCTCAGCCGGTCCATCGCTACGCAGTATGGCAAGCAGGGTATTCGCTCCAATGCGATGCAGATCGGGTTGGCGCCGTCCGAGAATGCTCACGGCAGCATGCCCGCCGAGGTCATCCAGATTCTTCGCGACAACCATCTGACACCGGATGTGGGAACACCGCGCCAGATCGCGGATGTCGTTGCCTTCCTCGCCAGTGATGAAGCTGCATTCGTGACCGGGTCGACGCTGGTGGCAGATGGTGGGTTTTCCGCCCACACACCTTCACTGGTTGCGATGAAAGCGCTGTTTGCGCAGACCGGCGCGAAGGGCATGTGAGGAGCGTATCGTGAAAGCAGCCGTCATTAGCGAGCGGGGCGCAGCCCCCGCAGTGCAGGAGTTTCAGGAGCCGGTGCCACTGGATGGTGCCGTGCTGATCGAAGTCGATACCGCGGGTTTGGGTGGTTGGGACGTGTTGGGTGCTTATCGCATGGGGGTTGAATACCCCTGCGTGATTCGCGGCGAAGGGGTTGGTCGGGCCACAGATGGGAGGCGGGTCTATTTCGGCGAACGCTCGGTCATGCCTTTCGGCGCCTGGGCGGAGCGTACGCTCGTGCCCGAAGCCGAGGTCTGGAATGTACCCGACTGGGTGGACGATAGGACTGCGATTACGATGGGCATTGCTGCGACGGGTGCTCTGGTGCCGCTTGAGCATGCAAACATCCGCAATGGGGAGCAAGTGCTGGTGCTGGGCGCTACGGGTACGCTCGGACAGGTAGCGCTTCAGCTCGCACGTTATCTTGGCGCTGGCAGGGTGGTGGCTGCAGCACGATCTGCGGAGAGTCTGCAGCGGCTAAAGGCCCGTGGCATTGCCGACGAGGTCGTTGTGCTCGGTGGCGAGGACGATGTCGGTGCGCTCAAGGCAGCGGCTGGCGAAGGCTTCGATGTCGTGCTTGATCTCGTCTGTGGTCAGCCGATGCTCAATGCGCTGAAAGCGACCCGCTGGGGGGCGCGCATTCTCACCATCGGAACCGGCGCTGGGCGTCAGGTCAATCTGGATATTGCCGATCTGCTGTTCCGAAGTCTCGCGTGTATCGGTACTGGCCAACGCCCCCCATCTGAGCGCAGGGAGATCTGGGAGCGCCTATTGCGAATTTCACGCGACGAGAACATTCAGGTCGACTACCTCGACTACACCCTGGATCAGGCTGCAGAGGCATGGGCTTCGCAGGTTGCCGGGCCACACGCCAAGATCACGGCACGTATCCGTGCCTGAGTTCAACGAAATGTTCGAAAAGAAGGTCGGACGTTGGTGGGCCGTCGCGCTGGCTGAGGCGGTGAAGGGCGACAAAGCCCTCGCCGTAACCTGCGAGGGTGAGCAACTGGCACTTTTCCGCAACGACGCAGGCGGGGTGTTCGCGCTGGAGGATCGCTGCCCCCATCGCCGCGTGCCCTTATCGCCCGGGCCGGTGAAGGCGAACGGTCTGCAGTGTCCCTATCATGGCTGGACTTTTGATGGCGCAAGCGGGGTGTGCGCTGACATTCCCAATCTGCGGCGGGATGAAAAAGTGCCGGCTCGTTACGCCGCGCGCGCTTTTCCAGCCATCGAGTGCAACGGCTTCATCCATGTATGGCATGGCGAAGGGAGGCCGCACGGGGAGTTGCCATGTTTTGGTTACCAGGCTTTTGGCCCCGAACGCACGGGCGTTGCGGTTGTCGGGCTGGCTTTGCATGACTATCTGGATATGATGCTCGACGGCCCGGAGTGTCTGCTCCGCTTCCCCGGCGTGCAGATCACCGATTTCTTTCTTGGCGACCCGAGACGGCAGGGGCGGCATCTGGTGCTCGACCGGGGTGCAGTATGGACGGGCAAGGGGCCCGGGCCGGCCTTTGTGAGGGATTATCCTCTATGGTTGCGGACGCGGGTGCCGCTTGACGGCGGCGATATCCAGGTTGAGTTGATGACCTCGGACGAAGTCCTGCTCGTCAGTATCGTGATCGCCGCCAGTGCCAATCGTCGCGGCACAACCAGTCTGTGCTGGCGCGGCTTTCAGCGCCGAAACCCAGTTGCTGGGACATCGCTGAAATGGCGCGTGCGTCAGGCAATAGGCATGACCTTGTTCGATGTCTTTGGCGCCGTCGACGGCCGGGCGGTCGCTGCTGTCGAGGTGGCGCCTTCGATTGAGCGTCATGCCTTCGTCGTTGCAAGCACCTCACCGAATCCACCGACCTTTCTCAAAAAGAGTGCGGCATGAACGAGCAGGTTAATCAGAAGACCGTGCCGCATGAAGGTGAGGCAATTTCCAAGCGCGATTGGGTGCCGATCAACCTTGATTTGCGCGATACCTGGTTTCCTGTAGCTTACAGCGCCGATGTTGGTTCAAGACCCGTAAGACGGGTCGTTCACAACCAGGATGTCTATCTTTGGCGCGACGGTTCTGCGGTGCGCGCTGCCGAGTTTCGTCCAGACCGTCTGGAGGCGATGCGTTCTTGCGCAAGTGCTTTCACTGGTGGCTCGGGGCGTTATCCGGTCGTGGAGTGTTATGGCTATGTGTGGACCTGGTATGGCGATCCGGATCACGCTCAAGAGGAATTGATTCCGAATATTCCTTTTTTGCCGCGTGACGGTCAGGGCATTCCGCGCTACACGCAGCGCGCAGTGCGTTTCGACGCGGCGTCGCCACTGTCGGTGGAGAATCTCATCGACCTGACCCATGCCGACTTTCTTCATGCCAATGCGATTGGCGACGGTCAGTCGGAAAGTGATGAAGTCGAGGTGTTCTCGACCTCCGAGACGGTGACTCGCATCCGCAACGTGAAGCAAAAATCGGTAGCGCCGGTGATGCGCTGGATTGGCGGCGTCCGCGCCCGCTACCAGGATTTGCGTGCGGTGCTGCATGTGCATCTGCGTAATAGTGTGTGCGTGTCGTATCCTGAGTTCACGCCGGGATATGCGATTCCAAACGTGCAACCTTTTGTTCCGGTTGGGAAGCACCGCTCGAGGGTCGATCAGACCAATTACACGGTACATGCGCCTGCTCCTTTCCGGTGGTTGATGCCCAGGATCTCCTATGTCATTCAACCGCAGGACAACTCGGTGCTACGCCAGCAGAACGCACGCTATTTCGAATCAACCGAGCGACGTGATCTGAGTTCGCGCTTCGATGGGCCCGGCAATCGATATCGATTGTTGATGGCAAGGTTGGCTGAGCGTCAGAGACAAGGTGATTTGAGCTATGGACCGGATGCCGATCCTGGCGCAGATATCTCCGAAGTTCTCGGGTTCCGGGGCTGAAGACCCTGATTTCAGACCGTGCTTCGCCGACAAGTTACGCGGGGACGACCCTGATCCTGGCGGGCTTGGCGATGCTCGGGCCCTTCTCGATCAACACCTATCTGCCGTCGTTCGGCGAGATGGCGCACGTTTTCGCGGTTGATGTCGCAGCGATCCAGCAAACGGTAGCAATCTATTTTGCGGCGTTTGCTTTCATGTCCTTATGGCACGGCTCTCTGTCCGACGCCTTGGGGCGCAGGAGAGTTGTGCTGGTCGGATTGGCGATTTATGCGTTTGCTTCGCTGGCTTGCGTATTTGCGACACGTGTGGAAGAGCTTTGGGTGCTGCGCGCTTTTCAGGGATTCTCTGCGGGTGCCGGCATCGTCATTGGTCGGGCGGTGGTGCGCGATCTACACGACGGCCCGCAGGCACAGCGGATGATGTCGCATGTCGTGATGATGTTCGGGCTTGCGCCAGCGATTTCACCGCTGATTGGTGGGTGGTTGCAGGCCGCTTTCGGTTGGCGCTCGGTCTTTCTGTTTTTGTGTCTTCTGGCATCCGGTCTATTCGTCGCGGTACTACTGCGCCTGAATGAGACGCTCCCCATTTCGCGTCGGCAACCACTGCGGGTGAAGTCGCTCGCCTGCGGTTACCTCGCAGTGTTCGGTAATCTGCGCTTCATGGCGTGGTCGCTGTCGTATGCATCCATGTTTGGCGCTTCGTTCATCTATGTTCTCTCCGCACCGGTCTTCCTCATGCTCCATCTTGGGCTCAAAGAGACGGATTTTCTTTGGCTGTTCGGCCCTGCAACTGCTGGCATGGTGCTGGGTTCGGCACTGTCCGGCAAGATGACGCAACGTTGGTCGCGTGGCGCGACGATCTGGCGCGCGTTCATGATCATGAGCGGCGCAGTTGTCTTGAACATCGCGGTATGCCTGGTCGAGCCGGTCGGGATCGGCTGGTACGTGGTTTACATCCTGATTTTCAATATGGGGATGTCGCTGGCAATCCCGACGGTCACGCTGCGCGGACTCGATTGTGCGCCGGACAGGCGAGGCATGGCATCGTCTGTCCAGCTATTCGTGCAGACCGGGTTCAATGCGATCATCGCTTCGGTGCTCGCCCCTGCGCTGTGGGGATCGCTCATCTCACTGGCTTACGGCGCAGCGGGCCTTTTGCTGTGCGCAACTATCGGCGTAGTTGTTGCGTCGCGCATATCCCCGGCTGATTGATTCATGTGGCCGGTTTCGCTGCCTTGGTTCGGTGACGACTCTGCAGATAACCCCTGAACAGCAGACCCGGCATGCGGAGCAGGGTGCTCCAGCCAATCAGCTTGACCGCCTGCCAGCAGTCCTCGGGCTTGATCAGTATGGTAGTGGCCATCGAACCCATGATCTTGCCCTTCATGATCAGGGTCTCCCCGTCGCGCTGGATCGACTTGACTTCCATCATCTCGACCCCGTCCTTGCTGAACATCTTCATGGTGTGTTCCCGTGATTCCGAGCGTTTCCGCTCGCTCTGAAGGTGCCGGAGGGGCGTTGCGATGCGCCTCCGGCAGGTTCGTCAGGCGTCGATCAGTTTGTCGAAGTCCATGCCGAGGTTTTCCATGAGCACGCGTGCAACGTTGCGTCCGGACGATGCGGTGACGCCACCACCGGGGTGCGTGCTCGCTCCAGACAGGTACAGGCCTTCCACCGGGGACACGTATTGACCGAAGCCCGGTGCTGGACGGTTGCCGCCAATCTGCCAGTTGTAGGAGCCGAAGTGCAGGATGTCGGCACCGATCATGGCGTTGTTGTGACGCTCGATATCAAGCGGGGTCATCCATGAGAATCCGATGATGTTGTCATCGCTCATATTGGTGGTGAGCTTGCGCAGGTCGTCGAGGAACCCATGAGCGACCTCCTTGCCGATCTCGTCCCATTTTTTCGCCCCGCCCTTGACGTTATACGGAGCAAAGCCGTACATGTTGAGCACGCGCTTGCCTTCGGGCGCACGTGTCTTGTCAAAGACGTCCTGCATCACGTAGGCAATGAAATCTCGCCGTGGGATGCCGTATTCGAGATCGGAGAAGGCTCGGGCGAATTCTTCCCAGTTCGAATGCGAACGCTCGACCCAGAAGAAGTCGTCGACTGCCGGACCGACCTTGTACTGCGGGGCCTCGTGCAGTGCGAGATGAAGGTTGAACGGCTGAAAGCTGTTGCGCTTCAGACCGTGGATGCGGCGCTCGAAGCCTTCGGGCAGCGTTGCACCGGGAACCATGGCGGGGAACACCTGTTGCACGTGCATGGTCGAGATGACCGCCTTGCGCGCGACAATCTCTTCGCCCGACTGAAGCACGACACCGGTAGCCTTGCTGCCCTGCATGCGCATCTGCTTGACCGGGGCATTGGTGCGCACCACGCCACCATGAGACTCGAGGCATTCGCGCAGCTTGTCGGCAAATGCACCCGATCCGCCCACCGGGATGCCGACGCCGTAGCGGTGCATGAAGGGCAGGATGATGTAGAAGCCAAAGCCGGTGCCATTGTTGAACGGGTTCATCATCGCTTCGGACGCATAGCGCGCAAGCGCGATTCTGATCTTGTCGTTCTCGAACCATTCGCAGATGAAATCCCACGCGCTCATCGCCTGGGTGCGCATCAGGTCCTGCCCCACGGCGCTCTGCTCCATCATCACCGCCTGCGTACTTGCGCTTGGCGGGGTGTGGAACATGCCCATGACCATCATGTCGAGGTTCTGGAAGACCTGATGATTGAAGCGACGGTATGCTTCGGCGTCCTTTTGCGAGAACTTGGCGATGGCCTCACATGTTCGCTCGAGATCGGTATAGAACTCGAGAGTTGTGCCATCGTCATAGAAAATCGCGGTCATCTTGTCCGGGTTGATGTAGCGCAGTCCGAATTTCGACTTCAGCTCCAACTCGTCGTTTCGCAGCAGTGGGTTGGCCTGCAGCAGCGTGTGGGCGACGGAACATACGTCGTGCTTGAAACCCGGAACAGTCAGTTCGCGGGTCATTACGCCGCCGCCGACCTTGTCATTCTTCTCTACGACACAAACCTTGAGACCGGCTTTTTGCAGGTAGCATGCCGCGACCAAGCCATTGTGGCCGCCGCCGGCAACCACAATATCGAACTGATCACTCATTTTTCATCTCCCCCAAGTGCAAGTTGCAATGTGCGTGACGATGCGTGTCGCCTCCAGCAGGAGGCGACACCTTGCGATTGAATCGAATGTTGATGGGCCCGAGCTCGGGCCCCGGGCTTACAGTGCGGTTTCGGCGTCGGCCTGCTTGAACATCGCGTTGATGTCGCCCGAGGTGACCGGCTTGCCCGCTTCGCGTTTCGGTGCAGCGCCGCCCATGCCCTGGGTGGGCGCGGTATTGACGCCTTTCGCGGCCGCTTGAGCGCGAAGCGCGCCGACGGTGCAATTTTCGCGGCCGAGGATATCGAACGGCGCGTAGCTGTATTCACGCATCACGTTGAGGTGGGTCACCTTGTCGATGGTCGCATCGGGCAAGTGCTTGAAACTCTCCCAGACCACTTCCGGCGAATTGGGCCAGGTGCAGTCCGAGTGCGGGTAGTCACACTCCCAGCCAACCATGTCCTCGCCGATGTGCTTCAGGTTCTGCAGGCCGAAGTCGTCCTCGATGAAGCAGGTGATGATGTGCTCCTTGAACACTTCGCTCGGCTTCTTGCCGCCGAAGTCGGCATTGGTCCAGGCTTTGTGATGACGATGGGTGAAGTCCGCACGCTCAAGCAGGTAGGGAATCCAGCCGATGCCACCTTCCGACAGCGCCATCTTGAGTGTCGGGTATTTCTTCCACATCGGGGCCCAGATCCAGTCGGCAGCCGAGTTGGCGATCGAGATCGGCATCGAGGTGATCCAGGCATCGATCGGCGAGAGATCGGATGCGTGATCCGCTTTCACACCGGTGCCAATGTGACAGTTGATCACTACCGCGTTGTCAGCACATGCCTTCCATACTGGATCCCAGTATTCGTCATGGATCGAGGGGAAGCCGTGAAGTGCGGGGTTGTCAGACAGCGAGATGGCATGCACCCCGCCTTTTGCCATGCGGTTGATCTCGGCTGCGGCGGCTTGCGGGTCCCACCACGGAATCAGCGCCATCGGGATGAAGCGGCCGGGGGCTGCGTTACACCAGTCGTGAAGGTGCCAGTCGTTGTAGGCCTGGATTGCCGCGAGCGAGACGTCGCGCGCGTCAGGGTACTGCTGAAAGCGCTGGCCTGCGAAGCCGGGAAAGGTCGGAAAGCACAGTGAGCCGAGCACGCCGTTCGCGTTCATGTCATCTACGCGGGACTGAACGTCCCAAGTGCCGCGGCGCATGTGCTCGTAGCCGAGTGGCTCCATGCCGTACTCCTCCTTCGGGCGGCCAACCACTGAGTTCAGGCCCATGTAGCCCGTGGCACGACCTTCGAACACCCACACATCGCGACCCTTGAGGGTCTCGATATGGGGTTCGCGACCCTTGAACCTGGCCGGCATGTGGCGCGCAAAGGCGTTTGGGGGTTCGATTGCATGGTCGTCGATACTGACGAGGACGAGGTCTTCGAGTTTCATTGCGTGTCTCCGGTTTTTTTCGATCGTGCGGCCATTTATAGGGACGCACAGAGCCAGCCCCACCGCTTCCGGGGGGCGTGGATGTTCTTTGGACAGATCTAGAGAATGATTCCGAGGTTGGGCGTGCCAATGACGACCTGATCGAGCAGGATTTCACGGCGTGCCAGCATCAGCGAGTCACCCTCGCGGCGCAGGATGTCATGACGTTCGCAGGGGATCAGGTCGAAATAGTCGAAATCGAAACGGCTGCGGGTTACCAGCAGGTAGCTGTCGACCTTGAGTTCGTTGGGTTTGTCGGTTGTGTAGACGCGGACGTTGCTGACCATGCGCTTGACTCTGGACGGAGGGTCTTCGCCCCACGCACTTTTGGTGTCAGTAATGCGCTTCACCCGCATCATCATCGAGCCATAGTTCTCGTGGAGATGCTGAACGTTTCGCGAGTAGGTCTGTGCGAAATGGGCTGTCGATCGCGTGTGACGCAGGGGCGCGTTGTACTCGAGATCCTTGGTCAGCAACTCGGCCCATTCGCCGAGACGAAGATTGTCGAGCATCTCCGCTTCGTCGTAGAGGAAGTTGAGAACCTCGTTGTAGGCTTCACTGCCGATGGCAATGCGGTTTTTCCTGACGGAAGGCGGTAGCGGGGTGGGCTCGAGAAGTTCTTGAAGCATGGATGTCTCCAAATAGTCAGTCGTGTCGGACGTCATGTCGATCAGTTCTTGGCCGTCATGAGTTCGTGCCAGTACTGCCACCAGCGCCACTGCGTGTCGTCCTTGGTGAAGCCATCGCCGACGTCGCCGGGTCCGGGCCAGCCTTCGGGTTTTGCGTTTTCGTACATCGCCTGATACTTCAGGGTGATGTTCTTGCTGACTGCGCCCTTGGCGGCAAGGGTTTGATGTGGCCAGGTGTCGGAGTCGTCCTGTTCCACCATGCCGGAGGTGCCGAGCAGCTGGACGCCAAGTCGCAGCATCTGGGCCTTGAGTTCGGGCGGCGTGTCCTTTTCAGCGAGGATCCAATTGACGAACTCGAGCTTGTCAGGCCCCTTTGGAACGTAGGCGTGCAGTGCCATCACACCGATAACGCCATCGGGCGTGGGGATGTACACGAACTCAAAGAGGCCGTTGGGAAAGAAATTTCCGACTTGAGGGGGCCGCCAGGTCATCAGCTTGAGCTGATCCTCGCTGAAGCGCTCCATCATTTCAGGGAGCATGGCTGGCGTGATGCCGGGGGGGGGCAGGGCTTCGAGCTTTTCCTTGACTGACAGCTCGGATGGCTCCTTGCCTGTTAGCCGGCGGATTTTTCGGTCCAGTTCGATGCAGCGCATGGTGTGTGCGTGTGCCGTGTAGACTTCCGATCCATACATTTCGGGCGTCAGATCGCCGCCGCCACCTTCGCTGCCCGGCTTGCGGTACGGACCAACCTCAGAGAGCCAGCGGTGCAGGGTGAGCACATGGAAGCCGTCGGAAGCGGATTGTTCGCAGGCCGTTTTCCAGTTGGCTCGGATGGTGAAGCGCTGCGGGGGGCCGAGCACCTCCATGCCCTTGTTGGTGCGGCACCAAAGGGTGTCGAAATACCATTTCGCGTCGCCGAGGAAATCGTCAAAGCTCGGGCCGTCAATGTTCCAGGTCGCGAATACCAGACCGCCGTAGATCGCCACGCGGGCCTTCTTCAATCCCAGTTGCTCCTTGGTGAGCAAATTGCCGTGCATGCACTCCTTGTCCACCGGGGCGCCGATGAAATCACCGTTCGGCTTAAAGGCCCAGCCGTGATAGATGCAGACATGTACCGGGGTGTTGCCGACGTCGTGGGTGGAAATCTTCATCCCGCGGTGCGGGCAGACGTTCAGTGAAACGTATATGTTGTCGTCACTGCCCCGCGCCATCAGGACCGAGTCCGAGCCCATGTCCCGAACCACGAAGTCACCCTTGTTCGGGATTTCTGTTTCGTGTCCGAGGAAGACCCAGGTCTTGGCGAAGATGCGCTCCATCTCGAGTTCATACAATTCGGGATCGGACAGGGTCCGCATCTTTACTTCCCGAGTTTCCAGGTTGATGAGATCGGATAGCAGAGTGCCATCCGAGAGCCTGGGGTTTGTTGATTCAGTCATTCGTCCCTCCTCCTGAAGATTGCGGCGTTTCTTTAATAGTTATACACAAATTAGAAAAGTGTGTAACTTAAAGAGATTGTGCTCTCCAGAATCCTGCTGAGATTTGATTTAGGTCAACTAGAATTGCTACGTATCACTTCTTTTTCGTTCAGAAGAGGGATGGGGGGGCGTAAGGCCATTTATACGATCGGTTGAACTTGTTGGACAGTATGCTCAAATGTGATCCGAACTATTACTCGCTACCGGTGAGAGTCAGGTGGGCGGGTCAAGTCCGGCAGGGGAGCTCGATTTTGTGGCGCGGCCAACTTCGACGCGAACTGCGACAAGATCAGCAGCGCGTAGCAACGAATCTGAGGAGTTCTCTATGGATCTTGGACTGAATGGTCGCAAGGCAATTGTCTGTGCGTCATCGCGGGGGCTTGGGAAGGCCTGTGCCATTGCACTCGCAAACGAAGGCTGTTTCGTCGTGATCAACGGGCGCGAAGCACGACAGCTTGAAACCACGGCGGACGAAATCGGAGCGATGACGGGGCGCCGCCCGCTCACGGTTGCAGCAGATCTCTCGACCGCAGAGGGCCGTCAGTTGCTGCTTGCTTCGTGTGGTGAGCCCGACATCCTAGTGACGAATAATGGTGGGCCGAAGCCCGGTCGGCTTGGCGATTGGGATCATGCCGCCTGGGTGGGCGCGCTCGAGGCCAACATGCTTTCCGCCATCCTGCTTATTCAGGCTGTTGTGGGTGGGATGCGGTCGCGGCGCTTCGGTCGGATCATCAACATCACCTCTGCGATGGTGAAGTCACCACGACTGCCGCTGGGCTTATCGACTGCAGCCCGTGCCGGACTGACCGCTTTCTCCAAAGCGCTCTCGACGGAGACCGTGCGCGACAACGTAACGATCAACAACCTGCTGCCCGAGCGGATTGAAACCGATCGTCTTCGCTACATGATCGACACGCTGGCGCGTGCGAAGGGAACTGGTCTCGAAGAGGCGCGTGCCGAGATGCTGCGACCCGTTGCAGCAGGTCGTTTCGGCCGACCTGAGGAGTTTGCGGCCGCCTGCGCCTTTCTATGCTCCGTTCAGGCTTCCTATATTTGCGGGCAGAATCTGCAGATCGACGGCGGCTCCTACGAAGGCCTGATCTAGCTTGTATCTGCACCCGAAGCTGTGACGCGACCGCGCACTTTCCAGTCAGCAGGTGCGCGCTCGGTCGCTTCGAAATCGAGTTCAACCTCGACGCCGTTGGGGTCGAACATAAACACCTGCCAAGTGCGGACGTCGCCAGGCGCACGGATAATTCGGTATGGAGTATCTGAGTGATCAAGGCGGTCCAGCGTCTCTGAAAACCCCTCGGCATGAAATGCCATATGATCAAGCGCACCGCGCCGCGGCTCAGGCATCTGGTCGACGCCAACGACGTGCAGCACGGCTTGCTTGCCCGCGTAAAGCCAGTAACCAGGCACCGGGAAGGGGGGGCGCGGGCCTTCTTCCAGTCCGAGTAGCTCAGTGTAGAAGCGGTGTGTGTTGTCGAGTTGATCTGTGACGATGGTGAAGTGATCCATGCGCTTTATCACATCCGCTCCTTGGCGTCGTCTCGTGTTCGAGCGCTTGCAAGTTCAGGCTCGACTAATCCTAATCTGATTGGACACGATTCTAATGCGGGTGACGAACTGTGTCGTCGTTCGCGGAGATGGCCGTTATCGCTCTGCGCACATCAATTTGTCCCACACCTTGTTTCTATCTGACGTTTGGACAAGCAAACAGGCCCGCTTGAAAGGCCTGTGGGCCTGTGTCAGTAATCGTGCGCTGCTGGTGTTACAAGTTGGTGTTACAAGGCATCGAGGTTGTTAAGTAAGCTATTGATTTATATATGGGGTTTTTGGTGATCCTGAAGCATCTCACCCTCTCCGTCATTTTCCTTTAACGTCCTGATTTCCTTGGTTTTCAAGGCTTTCTGGGGTTAAAGCGGTACAAAACACTAGTACATAACACTGGTGTGAGAAACGTGGCAACAGCGCCGCAACGCTGGAGAAGAAAGGCACGCTCGTCGGCGCCTTGTTCTCGGTCGCGGTGAAAGACGAACTGCTGGAAAAGAACCCGTTCGCGGGTTACGACTACAGCCGCTTTGCCGCCAAGGAAGGATTGGCCCAGCCGAACAAACGCATGCCGTTCACAGAGCCGGAGCTCAAGCGGATCTTCTCGGATAGCGAAGGCGTGTTCTCGGTCCTCAAACCCATCGGGGGCGGCGGATACCACGCCCGGGTCTGGATTCCACTACTCGGCTGGCTCACGGGCGCACGCCTGGACGAGATCGGCAGCCTGACCGTCGAGAACGTCCACCGTGACCCCGTGCCGTACATTTCCATCACTCGGGGCAAGACCCAGAACAGCGTGCGCGACGTTCCCTTGCACCCCGAACTCATCCGGCTTGGTTTCCTCGACTACGTGGATGCCGTACGCAAGGCCGGTCACCACACACTGTGGCCGCACCTCAAGACCGCATCCAGTGCGATGGCCAGCAGCGAACTTCTCGGCAAGTGGTTCAACCGCTTCCTGCGTGAAAACCTGAAGCTGCCCACGTCCGTAGTCTTCCACTCCTTCCGCCACACCTTCAAGGACATGTGCCGAAACGCCCTGATCCCGAGGGACGTTCATCACGCACTGACCGGCCACGCTGACGACCGTGATGGAAAGGATGAAGGCAGTGTGGGTGACCAGTATGGAGTGGGGTTCTCGATTGAAACCAAAGCCGCGCAGGTCAAGAAAATCGAGATTCCGTTTGTGATCCCTCGGCCGGCAGGTTACGGGGCGTTACGGGGCACGGGCAAGTAACTCAGTGCAGCTGGCGCGCGAAACGGCTGCTTACGGGTAGCTCTTCGGTCTTATGGAAAGCTTTCCATAAGGCCGAATTGCTGTCACCCACTGCGCGTTAGTAAAAACGTTTCCGCCTTCTGCGACATCTCAGACCGCCAGTCACAGCCCCGCCGAACATCGCCAAACCCTCTTCACCGCTGCCCGTGGTATGCAGCCACCAGCACCTTGACCTTGAGCATCATGATGTCCTTGAGCATGCGTACCTTTCGATCATGCATCCTGATGCGCCAGGTCGTAGATCTGCTTTCCAGTGTTTCGTTGGCGTAGTCAGGAATGCTCAAGGTCTATTGCGCGAAATAGGCTTCGTAGCGGTCAATCGTCTTGATCAGCTGAAAACTGAGCTTCTCCCGGGCTTTCGACGGGATGGAAGCCAGTTCCTGCTCGACGTCCGAATCGTTGTCATGGCCTCTGAGTGTTCGGAACGGGAAAACTGATGATCTAGGAGATGGGTGCATTCGCCTATCCAGTGAATCAGGAGAAGGGGCACGGTGGGGGCTGGTTCGGATGGTGGTTCTGCCAACGCTGGCGTGACATGAAGATGCAAGGGGTGAAGGCGAGGTGGCCGTGTCCGCCATTCCAGATGGCCGATTCCGCTTCGTCGGCCGAGGCGTCGGGGTGACGCATGCACTGCATCCGGGGTGTCGCCATCTCGGCGCCAATAGGCCGCTACGCTTGTCCCAGGGGGCAGGGGGCAGGGGCAGGGGGTGCTGTTTCCAATGGATTGCGAGTCGCGCACCAGGCATTGCCTGTGCGGAAACTGCCCTGTGCCCGACGGCAGGTTGATCGCGTCGGGCGCAGGGCGATGTCATGCCGGCGAGTTCGGGATGGCTACTTTCTTTGCTTCGGGCAGCCTTTGCAGGGCTTGTCCTTCTTGCAGCATTTCTTGCTCATTGGTGTTCTCCCGTGGGCTGAGGGTCTATGCGGGTTATCGATCAGTTCGCCAGCGAACCTGGTGCTTGCTGTGCCGCGTGGTCGGTGAGCAGGGCATAGGCGCGCCACTCGTCGACCAGACTCGATGCGCACTCTCGCAGGCAGCCCGCCATCCTCGCATCGTTGCCGATCACCAGCAGATGGTCGACGATGGCCTTTGCCACGGCCGGCGAGCGACGTGCCGGAAAGCGGGAGAGCAGATGCAGCACCGCAGCGAGCGCCAGCTCGGGACGGTTGGGGTATTGCAGCCCCTCGTCGGGGCCGTCGCTGCGCTGACTGTCGCAGCAGGTTGCGAGGTCGCTCATATCCGCACCGCGTAGTATTCGACGACTTGCTGCACGTCGACAGGAAAGGGCACTTCGTCGGGCGAGGGCGTGCGGGTCACGGTGGCGGCAAACGCGGGCTCGTCGATGGTGAGCCATTCCGGGCGCGTCAGCGCCGGCTCGGCCAGCGACTCGAGCACGATGGGAATGTTCCGGCTGCGCGCGGCGAGCTGAATGCGATCGCCCGGCTTGATGCGGATCGATGGAATGTTCACCGTGCGGCCGTTCAGCAATACATGCTTGTGGCGTACCAACTGGCGTGCCGCAATCGCGGTTGGGGCAAACCCTGCTCGGAAAACAAAGTTGTCGAGGCGGCGCTCAAGGAGTTCGAGCAACTTGTCGCCGGTCGGGCCCCGGTCGCGCTTGGCTTCGCGGAACAGACGCTGAATCACCTTCTCGGTGAGGCCGTAGTTGAAGCGCAGCTTCTGCTTTTCGATCAGTTGCAGGCCGAAGCCCGACTTGCGCTTGGTGCGCTGGCCATGCTGGCCGGGCGGGTAGTTGCGCTCACCGAGCGGTTTGCGGGAGAGGCCGGGGAGTTCGGTGCCGAGCGCACGCATCACTTTCAGTCGGGGGCCGGTGTAACGGGACAAGGGGATCTCCTTCGATCAGTTCGGGAATGAAACGGGTGAGCCGGAGGCGGGCGAAGAGCTTGAGCGAGGCCGACTCGAAATCAATGCATTGCGGGGTGTCGTCGCGCCGGCGCGGTAACGCGGATGGGATATCGCCAGGTCCAGTTGTTCGCATGAAGCTATCAACTCCTCGTCAACGGTGCTGGCGTCGAGACAGCGCAGCAGAAGTACCGCCTGGTGAGCAGCACGCGAACAGCCGGTTTCGAGGTAGCGCGAGATATGCGCCAGCACGCCGATAAGTAGACGGGTCTGCTCAACGCTTGAATCCGTTGCCATCGATCACCTCCATTAAATGCGAATGATTCGTACTCTCATGCATAACGCAGGCTTTGTCAATGCCTTGTCTGCCCGTCAAGGTGATGCACTGCTTGCCGACGTCGTGCGTCTCGAAGGACTGCGGGCGGGGTGTGAGGGGCGGGAGAGCTGGCCCCGCTAGACTGAGCACGATCCAGTTGGCGTTCAGTGGATGCGCTGGCGTTGGTTGTTACTGATCAAGCGGTTTGCTTGATCAACGGCTGCGCGAAGTAACTCATGTCCGGGGGCTGGCCGCCATGGCTGCCTTGGTCTGCGTTCCTGATCTCGGGCTTGTCGTATCGGGCCCTCGCCCCCTGCAGCGCCTCGATTACAGTGTTCGGCGTCTGTGGTGATAGAGACCCGGTGGGCCAGCGCCTTGCGGCTGTGCCAGTCAAGCACCGCCGTTAGAAACATGAAGCCCCGCACAAATTGAATGTCGGTAATGTCAATCGCCCAGGCCTGGTTCGGCTGGTCAGTTCGCCAGCGTGCCTGGCGCCCGCGGTGCCGCGTGGTTGGAGAGCAGGGCGTAGGCACGCCAATCGTCGACCAGATTTGATGCACACTCTTGCAGGCAACCCGCCATCCTCGCATCGCTGCCTTGACGATGGCCTTTGCCACGGCCGGCGAGTTGAGTGTGATCGCACGGCATTGTGAGGACCGATGGAACGTTCATCGTGCGACCATTCAGCTACACGTTGATGCCGGGTGGAAAATGAATTGGTTCAATGTGGGGCACGGGCCCGGACGGCTCAAGCTGAAGTTTGCTGACACCTGTGCCATTGGGTTGTGGTGGCTGGCGACGCCTCAGCCACTGCTACCGTTGGGCTTGAGGCAAGACTTGGGCGGAAATGTGCCGGTTACCTGCCGTTCTGCAGTAGATGGCTTGTTCGTCGTCGTGATGCGTTTGCTGCCGAGCCAGAAACAGATCAACGGCGCTGGCCTGGGCTGTTCGGCTCTCGGTAGGCCTTCTACTTCTATAGCGCCGTATGCTTTTGTTTTGACCTCAGATGAAGTCGGGGCAGCGTCCGCACAAGGTCAGCTCGTGGTCATCGGCGACGAAGCCGGCGGGTGCTGAGTGTTCCAGTGAACCCGGGCAACCGGGTATATCGAAGACGCGGCAACAGGCGCGGCACTGGTGGCTGGTGGGTAGGCTGGGTCGAATGGCCCACTGGACCGGTACTTTTGCACTGAACATCGACACGCCCAACAGACTGAGTGACCTCCCGAAGTGGCAAGAGACTACGTGCAGCATCCTTCGCTCAATAAAGGCACTGCCACCGCTTTGACGTGGCGCAACGGTGTCTGTTGTTTGACTTGATCAGTCAGCACATAAAGCGGGGCCGGCCTGCAGATTTCGCCCGAGTGCGGTCCTTCGGATAGCAGCCAGTCAGTTACCGCGAGAGGTGTTCGGCCATTGCTGTCGGCCACGCTGCACCGCTTGAGCGGCGGCAGTGCGGCGGACAGCTGTCACACGGCGCTCAGCGCCATCGAACAGCAGGTTTTCTATTCATTGAAGTGCCGGTAGCGACCCATACGAGCCATCGCAAGTCTTCAATCTTAACGACGGCAATGCAACGTAAACCCACCCTTGAGAGCACCCGCTTTGCGCCAGCCTAATCAGCTGCGACCCGTGTTGCCTCAGCGGAACTCTTCATCCTGCCCCAAGCCGCATCGGGCTGCCAGTGGGTGGCCCAAGCTGGCAACTGATCTGCCGGCATCGGTCGGGCAATGCCGTAGCCTTGCGCCATCTCACAGCCCAGTTGCAGCAGCGCCGTGCCGTGTGCCACAGTCTCCACGCCTTCGGCAATCACGTCGCGATTGAAGGCAGCGGCCAGGCCGATGATGCCGTGCAGAATGGCGAGGTCATCGGGGTCATCGAGCATGTCGCGCACAAAGCTCTGGTCGATCTTCAGAAGCGCGACCTGCAGGCGTTTGAGGTAGGTCAGTGATGAGTAGCCAGTGCCAAAGTCATCCAGCGAAAACCGCACGCCCATCTTGGCACAGTCATCAATCACCCGCGATGCCTGCGCCATATCGGCGAGGGCACTGGTCTCCAGTATTTCGAATTCAATACGGCTTGACTGCACTTGCGGGTGCTTTGTCAGGATGACCTGAAGGCGCTCCACAAAGTCGTCCTGTAGCAATTGGCGTGAACCGAGGTTAACGCTGACCGCCAAGTCCAAACCCGCAACGTGCCACACTTCCATTTGATGCATGGCGGTGTCTATGACCCACTCGCCCACATCAATGGCCAGCGGGTGGTCTTCGATCAGCGGCAAGAAGGCGGCAGGTGCCAACAATCCACTGTCAGGGTGCTGCCAGCGGATCAGCGCCTCGGCCCCAATGACCTTGCCGCTACGCATGTTGACCTTGGGCTGGTAGAACAACACGAACTCGCCTTGTGCCAGCGCAAGGCGGATACGTTCAATGCTTTCGTGGCGCAAGCGCATGCTGCTGTCGTGCACGGCATCAAACACGGAGTAACGGTTCTTGCCCGCCACTTTAGCCTGGTACATGGCCTGGTCGGCTTGGCGCAGCAATTGGTCGGCATCAATGTCTTGCCCCTGCGAATAGAAGGAAACGCCCAGGCTTGCAGTGACTTGCAGATGCAGCTCCCCCACTTGCACCGGCAGTGCGGCCGCAGTCAGCAGTCGATTGAGCAGCGGGATGCTGGCCTGCGTGTCCTCGAGGTCGATCAGTACCGCCACGAACTCGTCGCCGCCAAAGCGAGCCAAGGTATCACTCTCGCGTAGCGCCTTTTTCATGCGCTTGGCGACTACGATGAGCACATGGTCGCCAACCTGGTGCCCATGAGTGTCGTTGATGACCTTGAAACCATCGAGGTCAAGAAAGACCACCGCTAGCTTCATGGCACACCGCTGCGCCTGCGCCATCAACTGATTTAGCCGGTCAGCCAGCAGCACGCGGTTGGGCAGGTTGGTCAGTGCATCAAAGTGGGCGATGTGTTCCAACTTTCTTTGGTGTGACTTGCTGGCGGTAATGTCGGAGAACAGTGCCACATACCGCTGCGTGGCGCCTTGCTCATCGCGTATCGCGCTGATAGTCAATAGTTCGGCATAGATCTCGCCGTCTTTACGCCGGTTCCAGACCTCGCCGCTCCAATGACCTTGTTCGGTCAAAGAATTCCACATGGCGTTGTAGAATCCGGCATCTTGCCTGCCAGAGTTCAGGATGCGCTGATTCTGACCGATGACCTCTTCGCGGCTGTAGCCGGTAATCCGGGTAAAGGCTTCATTGACGTCGACGATAGTGCCGTTGACGTCGGTGATGGTGATGCCTTCACGGGTGTGGCTAAAAACACTGGCTGCCTGTTGAAGATGTTCGTTGGCCCGAGTTCTTTCAGTGATGTCGCGGCAGATTATGATGAAGCGCCGGTCTGTCTTGGCATCTGCATGCAGGACTGCCACGGAGAGTTCAAACCAGTGCTCACCTTGCGGCAAGGTGAGCCGGTAGGTAACACCATTCGAAAAACCATTATCCGCTGCCTCGTCGATTGCGTTCTGACACGCACGAGCAGCATCTGGCGGCAGAAAGTCAGCAAACCTTTTGCCGAGAAACGCTTCCGGCGGGGCCGCCAGCAGGTCACTTCGGTGAGAGTGGTAACTGACGATTCGACCCTGGGAGTCTACGTCAAACAGCAGATCGGGCAAGGCATCCAGCGTGGCTTGCAACTGATTACGCAGTGCATCACTGGCAGTCTGCGCACGTACGCGTTCGCTGATGTCATCGACCATCGCCACGATATAGTCGATGCTGCCGTCGGGCTTGCGCACAGGGCTTACCGCCACGCGCGTATCGACCACATGGCCATTCTTCTGGATGAAGCGCTTTTCAAGACTATAGCTGTCGATCTTGCTGGCCATCATGAGATTAAACTGAGCCAGGTCGGCGGCCTTATCCTCGGGGTGGGTCAGCTCCGTCCATGTCAATCGGGTCATTTCGTCGCGCGTGTAGCCGAACATCGCGCAGAGCGCATCATTGACTTCGATCCAGCCTTTGTCCCGACTGGTTATCGCGAGGCCAACGATGGCATTGTCGAAATAGGCGTGAAAGCGCTCTAAGCTGGCGCGTTCCGCAGCCGCTGCTGCATCCTGCGCGGAAGATAAAGCCTGCTGGTCATGCAGTTGCTGTTCGTGATTGCGAAAAATCATGCACAGCAACATCGTGGCGAGTGGATAGAACAGCAGCAGCACCCACCAAGCTTGCTCGATGAAGGCAAAACCGGCCTGATCAGGAATCTGTGTGAATGCGGCCAACTGCATCAGCTGAACTACCACGCCCAGCGCGAGATAATCGACGGGTCGAGGTGGGCTTGCACGGCGAAGCCACCATTTACGTGCTAGCACCCCCAGCAGCGCGGAAAGCAGTACGACCATGACGCCGACAGGCCCACCGATACCCCCCAGCTGATAGCGATAAACCGCCGCCATCGCTGCTGCGATAGCTGCCGTCACACCCCCACCCACCAAGCCAGCCACCGACAACACAATCGATCGACCGTCAAAAAACACGCCGGGCAAAAAATTAACGGGGTTAGCCATTACCAACAGGGTGACACCGCCAAACAATAATCCGAGCAGAATCTGGCGACTCCGCGGGTTATCGTAAAATTGCAACGTCACGAGTTGCCCGACCGCCACCAGAGCGACCAGGAATGCAATGTTATTGATCAGGGAGAGGACCATGCTGCTGTGCCAAATCAGAGTGGGAAGAGCATTCCCCACTCTATCTGATACTTTTCGCTTGTAACAAATAAGAAAGCACGAGTCGTGCATACAGCTTTGTGACAAAGCGGAGAACTTCCTGACCTGCCCCGATTCTTCGGACCACGAGTTACTTGAGACGGATGGCCTCGTGGTCGTTGCCTGACTGGTTCTGAACGTACTGCGCCGGGGTCAGGTATCCCAGCGCAGAATGCGGTCGTACTTCGTTGTAATGACGGCGCCACTGCTCGATGACGACGCGTGCCTCAAGGCGGTTGCGAAAGTATTCCATGGATAGGCACTCGTCGCGGAACTTGCCGTTGAAGCTCTCGTCGGTGCCGTTTTGCCATGGCTTGCCCGGCTGCGACAGCGCCATTTGCAATCCCTCATCGGTCGCCCACTGGAGCAACCGCGTCGAGACGAACTCCGGGCCGTTGTCCGAGCGCAATGCTTTCGGCGCGCCGCGTTCGCTGATCAAGCGGCTCAAGACATCGATGACGCGCTCCGAGCGGATGCTGCCCGCGACGTCGATCGCCAGCGCCTCGCGGGTGTGCTCGTCGATGACCGTTAGGCATTTGAGCTGCTGGCCGTTCGCGCAGGTATCGAACACGAAGTCGTAAGCCCAAATCCCGTTCGCCTCCGATGCGCGCTCGACCTGATCGCGCTGACTGGCCACCCGGCGGCGCGGTCGCTTGCGCGGCACCTGCAAGCCCGCTTTGTGCCACAGCACGCCAGGTGCGGCCGATGCTCAGCCGGTGCCCGGCGCGACGAAGAAAGATGCGGATGCGTCGGTAGCCGTAGCGCGGGCACTGCGCTGCCAATCGCCGCATCTCG
>SWCB01004630.1_pt1 | contig 44763 bp, 36 predicted proteins | sample 4692901 | NCBI WGS metagenome assembly SWCB01 (sample SAMN10267276, study PRJNA491770) | bioreactor metagenome | isolation source: DHS bioreactor inoculated with subseafloor sediment | place: Japan: off Shimokita Peninsula | collected 2006-08 | reverse complement strand
TTATAAGTTAATGACTTATTATTCTGCTCGGCTTCAAAGCTGGCATCTTCTAGCATTTCATACCAAAGACTGTGTGCATCAGAGTTTTCTAGTTGCTCGTGACTATTGACTTGCATGCGCGATAATTCCAACAGCTCGCTAATCATTTTTTCTAATCGCTCAGCTTCGGTATCAATCCGTGTCAGCTCTTTACTATCGCCTTGCTTGCGTTTCGCGAGTGCATTTGCCATGCGCAAACGGGTGAGGGGAGAGCGTAGTTCATGTGAAATATCTGATAACAAGCGTTGCTGGCCGCTAATCATTTGATTGATAGCCAATACCATTTGGTTGAAGCTAGCGCCAGCTTGTTTAAATTCACGAGGGCCGGTTTCAAGTTTTGGATCGGCTTCAAAATGCCCTGTCGCTACCCGCTCTGCTGCTCGTTGTAGTCGACGAGCAGGTAGACTAACAACCCAAGCTAACCATAAAAGAAAAGGGGTGCTGACTAACATAGTAACAAGTAATAGTTGGAAGGGCTTATCGAGTATTTTAATGAAGAAAGGGGGCGTTTCACGCCATATTCGCCCGATATACATCAACGTAGTTTGCTGTTGATCGGTGACTTTTAATGGCCCTGCCATCATCCAGCGACCATAAAGTTTCTGTCTTGGATTTTGTGGATCATCGGCAACCGTAATGAAATTGCGTAACGCTTTATTTCGTCCGTGAGGGGAAATAATTTCACCGTCTTCCGTGGTAAAGTACAGCTGGATACCTTTATGATTATCCCGATCGGTATAGCGTTTAAGTTTTTGTTTTAACGATCCTCGCTCGTTACTGATACGTTCTGAAATATCTTGAGCAGAATCTTGTAGGCGTTTTAAATGTTGTACTGGAATCGTATGTTGCGCCCGCGGATCAAGGTTAGGAAGCAGTACGAGAGTGACTACCACTACGAGCAGCGTTAGCCAAAAAATCGCAAAAATTCTGCCATATAAACTAGAAAACCGTGGGAATCGCATTATAGTTCCTCAACCAATAAGTAGCCTTTGCCGCGCAGGGTTTTGATGCGTGGTTTACCGTCTACGCGTTCTGGTAGTTTCTTTCGTAAATTAGATACGTGCATATCAATAGCGCGATCAAATTGAGCCAGACGTTTACCTAACACTTCCATACTGAGTTCATTTTTCGCAATAATTTTACCTGGATGCTGAATCAGGTAACTTAATAATGCGAGCTCAGTGCCTGTCATCTCGATAGACTCACCAAGGCAAAAAACTTCTTGGCGGCCAGGGTAAATATCGATGTCTTGATAAGACAGGCATTCCGGCTCGTTAGTGCGCAGGTTATTTTCTGTTAGTTGAGTTCGGCGTAAAATAGCCCGTATGCGAGCGAGCAGCTCACGATCACTGAATGGCTTGGGCAGGTAGTCATCGGCACCCAGTTCTAACCCGAGTACTCGGTCAATCTCTTCTCCTTTTGCCGTCAGCATCAATACTGGTGTTGCAAAGCTTTCTCTTAGTTTTCGTAGCATCTGAGTGCCGTTCATTTTTGGCATCATGACATCAAGCAAAACCAGATCGATACTGGCATCTATTTTTGCTAAGCCTTCAATACCATTGTTTGCCTCGACAATATCAAAGCCTTCCATCTCTAATATATCGGTTAATAAAGAGGTCAGCTCGATGTCGTCATCAACTAAAAGAATCTTTGCCATAATTAAAGCCCTAAATAGATGCCGTGATAATGACGGCGATATGCGCATAAGGTGAGTTCGATATAGATAAGTATCTCTAATCTATCCCATAGAGCCAAGTTTATATGTGCATGCTTTACGCAGCTTTACGTTCGATAGACAGCGCTTTACCTTGTACAGAGTAAGATTACTCCATACACCAACAACGGATACTTGGAGAAACAACATGACCTCATTTAAGAAAGCATTAGTAATCGCAATTGCACTACCTATGGCTCTTGGCTCGGCGTCGGCACTTGCATTCGGCGGCAGCAATCATCATGGTGGAAAGGGTGGTTGTGGTATGCAAGATGGTCGTAAAGTATTTAGTCAATTAGATCTGACGGATGCGCAAAAAGAACAAATGAAATCAATGCGTGAAGCGAATCGTGATGAAATGAAAAGTAAGCGCCTTGAAAAGTACACAGAAATGAGAGCAAATCACGATAAGATGCAAGAGCTAGTGCTTGCTAGCGACTTTGATGAAAACGCAGTGCGTGATTTAGCCCAGCAGATGTCAGCGGCTCAAGTTGAAGGGCGTGTGGCAATGCTTGAGAAACGTCATGAAATGCTCAATATCTTAACGCCAGAGCAAAAGACGAAATACCAAACCCTTCAGGCTGAACGTGCTGAAAAATGCCAAACTCGTATGGCAGAACATCAAAAATAAATGATCACAGTGTTATTCATAGGAGCCGCAACCTAGTTTGCGGCTTTTTGTTCTCTGAAATTTGGCTTTCATTCTGGCTAATTATGCAGTTTTGTTAGAGTAAATTGTCACGACAAGCTTTTTTTGTTATTAATTTTCGTCACAAAACAGCTATACTGCGGGGTATTAGATGTTGAATTAACCAATATTGATTTTATGATACCGTTCCAAAAAGTTTGAATCTTTTGATATGCGCGTAACGTATAGCCGATATCTACATGCATTGGTTAGCAATGATCTGTAGTGGGTAACTTGGACATCAGAACATATACTTAGATTGTATTGTTATTTTCGCTCACGCTATGAGCTAGGGCTTATTATTGCTCTGAATGATACCGATCAGATTTATACCGTGATTAACGATACCTGAGCGCATGAGTCAGAAGTGATCGTGATATGAATCAACAAAAAATTTTATCAAAATTGTAATACTCCTACATAAGTAGGAAAGTTACAGTTTATACGAGCATAAATCGGACAGTTCCGTTTATGGTGCCGAGAGGGGGAACCTCGGTAACTCGTTCCGGATTTGAATTTTCAATTCCCAAAGTCAGAGGGTAACCATGATTAAGAAGATTGGTGTTTTGACCAGTGGTGGTGACGCACCTGGTATGAATGCAGCGGTTCGCGGTGTTGTACGTGCTGCGTTATCAGACGGTCTAGAAGTTTACGGAATATATGACGGCTACCAAGGTCTTCATCAAAACCGTATCGAAAAACTAAGCCGCACAAGTGTATCAGACGTGATTAACAAGGGCGGTACGTTCCTTGGTTCTGCACGTTTCCCTGAGTTCAAAGACGAAAAAGTTCGTGCTCAGGCGATTCAAAACCTGAAGATGCACGGTATCGATGCACTTGTTGTTATCGGTGGTGATGGCTCATACATGGGTGCCAAGAAGCTAACTGAGATGGGCTATCCATGTATCGGTATTCCAGGCACAATTGATAACGATGTAGCAGGTACTGATTACACGATTGGTTACCTTACTGCTTTAAACACCGTTATTGATGCGATTGACCGTCTTCGTGATACGTCTTCTTCTCATCAGCGTATTTCTATCGTTGAAGTTATGGGCCGCCATTGTGGTGATCTTACTTTGATGTCAGCAATTGCGGGTGGCTGTGAGTACATCATTACGCCTGAAACTGGCCTTCATAAAGAAGAGCTGATCGCGAAGATTAAAGAAGGTATCTACAAAGGCAAGAAGCACGCGATTGTGGCGCTTACTGAGCTGATGACAGATGCTAATGAACTGGCAAAATACATCGAAGATGAAACTGGCCGTGAAACACGCGCGACTGTGCTAGGTCATATTCAACGTGGTGGTCAGCCGACGGCATTTGACCGTATTCTTGCATCACGTATGGGTGCTTATGCGGTTGAGCTGCTTATCCAAGGTGAAGGTGGTCGTTGTGTTGGTGTTCAGAATGAGAAGATGGTTCATCACGATATCATTGACGCAATCGAGAACATGAAGCGCCCTGTTCGTAAAGATCTTTACGAGCTAGCAGACAAATTGTTCTAAACAGACATGTATTGTTTTAAGCAATAACGACGTTGTTGTAATAAAAGCCGACCATAGTGTCGGTTTTTTTATATCTGTTATTTAGGCTTTAACCTTAAGTGCTGAGTGGTATGGCAGGAGAGTTGAGAATTAGCACTGGTTCAAAAACAAAAAAGGCCAACCGAAGTTGACCTTTTCTTACGTTATTCTAAAAATAGAAATTACGCTTTTGCTTCAGCTGCTGCTTTAGCGATAGCGGCAAAGCTTTTCGCGTCAAGTGCTGCACCGCCAACTAGAGCACCATCGATGTCTGGTTGTGCAAAGTATGCTGCTGCGTTTTCTGGCTTAACAGAACCGCCGTATTGAATAACAACGTTCTTAGCAACTTCTTCAGATTTCTCTGCAATGTGAGCACGGATTTGAGCGTGGATGCGTTGTGCATCTTCAGCTGTAGCTGCTTTACCAGTACCGATAGCCCAGATTGGTTCGTAAGCGATGATAGCGCCTTCAAGAGCTTCAACGCCTTGAGTGTTGATAACAGCGTCAAGTTGACGTGCACAAACAGCCATTGTTTCGCCAGCTTCGTTTTGTGCATCAGACTCACCGATGCAAAGAACAGGTGTTAGGCCGTTTTCTTTTAGGAAAGCGAATTTCTTAGCAACAAATTCGTCTGATTCGTTGTGGTATTCACGACGCTCAGAGTGACCGATGATGATGTGAGATGCGCCGAACTCTTTAAGCATTGCTGGAGACATGTCGCCAGTGAATGCACCGCTGTTATTTAGATCTGAGTTTTGAGCACCTAGGATGATCGCGCTGCCAGCTTCAGTAAGCGTATGCTCAGCAAGATCGATGAAAAGTGCTGGTGGAGCAACTGCTACGTCAACGCCTGTTACGCCTTCAAGTTCAGCGTTAAGGCCGTTTAGTAGATTAACAACCATTTCTTTGCTGCCGTTTAGTTTCCAGTTACCCATAACTACAGGATGACGCATAGTTTTTCTCCAAATCATTGATGTAAATTAACTAAAGTAATTGAGTAAAAATATAACAGTATAAGGTGATATTTTTACTGTCTAAAATCATTAATGAGCTCGTTGTACCTTTTTCAGGGAGAAAAGTGAACTCTAAAACGGAATTATTTCCGAATAAATCCAAATCGATTTGTGATCGGTTCGTAATTGTTAGTGAATTGGTGAAATTAACATTTGTATGTGCCTAATCGATTGCGACTTAAAAAGAGAGTGATCTTAGGTTGAATTTTCAGCCAATAGTTTAGCCTCTTGCAATGAGATCGGGTAAATTATGAGCTGAAAACTAAAGGTCATATCATGGAGGAGTCGTTATGCCTAATTTGGTGATGGAGTATTCTGACCCAGTAGCAGAGCGTGTGAATATTAGAGACTTACTGGAAGATCTCCATCAAGCTTTATTAGAGAGTGGTTTGTTTGAGCCAGAGTCGGTTAAATCCCGTTCTTACCCTTGCCATAATTGGTTTGTTGGTGAAGATGGTGATCGTAAAACGTTTATTCATCTTAATCTGAGTTTACTTTCAGGGCGAACACCTGAGAAAAAACGTGAATTATCGCGAAGCCTATTAAGTGTATTAGAGTCACATGCGAGCGAAATTAATAGTTTAACAGTCGATGTGCGCGATATGGATGTCGATAGTTTTCTAAAGGTTAGTTTCTAACTTTCAGCTTGATGGACTGGGCGTGTAAATGCTTTTACTTCTGCAGTATGTTCAGTTAAAGCTTGTGGGTCATTTAACGCTAGGGCAAAGCGCTTTAGTTGTTGTTGTAACTCTGCCATTAAAAGAATATTGATGTGGTTCGGGTTTTTACCACGTGCGATAACGTGGTTAATGTGGTTCATTTGCGCACGTAAGCGAGGCTGCATGGCTTGGCTAGATTGTTCGATAATCTCTTCACTCATGCTGTTTCGCAAGGCCTCAAGTTCATGCGGTGCGTTCTCTGCCATGGCTTTTAACTCGTCAAAAGATGGTAATGTTTGCATTGTAACGCCCTCTATCCGTGTCATCTTGTTATGACCTTGCTTTAATCTGCTGGGTAATAAAAAGAGTGAAGTGATTTAGATAAGCGTAGTCAGTCTAGAAAACTCTAGACTGACTTGTTTTTGAGACACAGGGTGAGACAGTGGCGAGATAAGAACGATTTATCATCTAGTCGCTATTACTAGCAATATTACCAATAATGCTCCATGGTGATTTGCCCTGGTTTACGGCGTAGGTTTTTCTCAAACCCTTTGGCTTCAAGGGCCGCTTTCGTATCTTTGACCATTTCAGGATTGCCACACAACATGATTTGGCTCGTGGCTGGGTTAAGGGGTAAGCCGACATGGCGCTCTAACATTCCATCTGCAATAGCTTGAGGTATGCGCCCCGGCAAACTGAGCATTGCGGGTTCTCGGCTGACAAAAGGTTGGACGATGAACTGATCGGGGTACCTTTCTTTTAGCGTATTTATTTCAGCTTGATAACTAAGATCGGACGCAAAGCGCACGGCATGGATTAGCACGACTTTACGGTAGCGTTTCCAAACGCTGTTCGCACTGGTATCTGAATTTAATAAGATAGAAAGATAAGGGCCAATCGCCGTACCTGTGGCAAGCATCCACAAATGTTCACTCTCGGGCACTTCATTTAGTGTGAAATAGCCATTGGCGCGAGCAGATACAAATACCGTATCGCCTGCTTGTAGAGCGTGAAGGCGAGGCGAAAGCAAGCCATCAGCCACGCGTGTGGCATATACTTCAACAAGGGGTTCACTTGGAGGGTTAACGAAGGAGTAGGCTCGCTGGATCATTTTGCCATCAATTTCCAAACCGAGTTTGGTAAATTGCCCAGCTTTAAATGGTTCAATATTAGCGCGTAAAGTTAAACTAAAAAGGTCATTGTTCCAGTGACGATTAGTAACAACTTCCGCAGGAATCCAGTCAGCCATAATTTTCTCCCAATTCTTTATTCAGAATTATGTATTCGATAAGCGCAACGCCTCTCTCCGGCAATAATGTGTTCGTGTCTTTCTATGGAGCAATTGTTCCCTAATAGGCGTCTGAATACAGAAAGCTCAGACTTACATAATGAAGGGCAGCGTTTTGCAGCATGACAAATTGGACAGTGATTTTCTAATAATATGAATTCATCACCATTTTGCTGCAACTCAGCCATATAGCCTTCTTGTTCCCTCAGTGTAGTCAGTATTTCCAATTTTTCTTTTAAAGTTGAGCTATTTGCCATCGCGTATTGGTATTGTTCAAAGGTTTGATTCTCTCGTCGTGCGATGATTTGATTTAAACCAACGCTGCCAAAAATGCCTTCGACAGAATCAAGCATTTGAATAATGAGATCGCTATGACGATCGGCAAAGCGACTATGTCCTTGAGTTGTTAAACTCCAATGTCGCGTTGGTCTGCCTACCTTGACTTTCACATCATGAAAATCCACTAACCCTTCATCTTCAAGCCCTTGCAGGTGCTGGCGTACCCCCATGGTGGTGAGGCTAAATTCTTGTGACAATACTTTTGCTGTCACAGGGCCTTCACGCTTTATGTGGTAAAGAATTTTATCGATGGTTTTCATAACGGTCTGCTTCTTCCTTAGTTATGACTATTATGTAACTAGCCAAGTATATAAAGCAACGACTTTACATAATAAGAATAGAGCAGTTCGGCATTAATTGCTGATAGATATAAATATCTTATGGAAGTATTAAAGGGGCTGGCGTGTTTAGTGGGATAAAAAAGACGTACAGAAGTACGTCTTTTTCTTGGAATATATCAAAGCGAGTTTAATTTAAACGATATGGTTTTTGATTGATTCGTCTTTACGGTCAAGGTAGTGCGTTGACTTAATACGACGAATGGTGCGGCACTTACCACGAATCAATAGTGTTTCAGTGGTCGCGATATTACCTTTACGGGTAATACCTTCAAGTAGGTCACCTTTCGTGATACCTGTACCGGCAAAAATAACGTTGTCGCTTTTCGCCATGTCTTCCATGCGTAATAACACGTTAGTTTCGATACCCATTTCTTTACAGCGATCAATTTCGGTTTGACCTAGGCGACGGTTATCTTCGTTATCTTCTTTTACTTCATGGCGAGGTAGAAGACGAGCGTGCATATCACCGCCAAGAGCACGAATTGCAGCAGCTGATACAACACCTTCTGGTGCGCCACCGATGCAGTACATTACGTCGACTTCACTGTCTGGCATACAGGTTAAGATAGATGCCGCAACATCGCCGTCAGGGAATGCAAAGACACGTACGCCCATCGTTTGCATTTCTGCAATAACACCATCATGGCGAGGTTTTGCCAAGGTAGTAACCACTAGGCTATCCAGTGTTTTACCAAGTGCTTTTGCGATGTTTTCAAGGTTTGTTGCGAGTGGTAGATCTAGGTTGATGCACCCTTTAGCTTCCGGACCAACAACCAATTTTTCCATGTACATATCTGGGGCTTTCAGGAACGAACCTTTTTCACCAGCAGCTAGAACAGCAAGAGCATTGTTTTGTCCCATTGCTGTCATGCGTGTTCCTTCGATTGGGTCAACGGCAATATCAACCGCATCGCCACCTAGACCGACTTTTTCACCGATGAAAAGCATAGGTGCTTCATCGATCTCGCCTTCACCAATAACAATTTCACCTTCAATCTCAGTTTGATTCAGAAGGGTACGCATTACCTCTACAGCTGCATTATCGGCAGCAATTTTGTCACCACGGCCAAGCCATTTGTAGCCAGCAAGTGCTGCGCCTTCAGTTACACGAGAAAATGCCATTGCTAAATCGCGTTTCATGGTTACTCCAGAAATAGAAATCAGTGAGTTAATGTAATGGGTGTTCAACTGGCGCGGATTTTATCATAGCTCGCAGTGAAACGTTTGCGTTTATTCAAAATCAGCAAAATCATCATATTTTTAGCCCAAAAGGCAAGATTAAAGAATGTTGGTGTAAAGAATAAAAAGGGGATGTTAAAAATTAGGCAATAAAAAGGTCCGCAATTTGCGGACCTTTATTAACAGACTTTTAAATATTAATCAGCGTGATTATTCGTCGTCTTCGTCTTCTTCATCGATAGCCCAACCTTTCGCGCATTCTACTGCACGCTGCCAGCCACGGTAGCGACGGTCACGCTTCTTATCATTCGCGCAAGGGATAAATTGACGATCAAGCTTCGCTTTATCTTGAAGTTCATCAATGCTATCCCAGAATCCGATCGCTAAACCAGCAAGGTAAGCTGCACCCAATGCAGTTACTTCTGTTACGACAGGGCGAAATACTTGCGTATCTAATACATCTGATTGGAATTGCATTAAGAAGTTATTGGCTACTGCACCACCATCAACGCGCAATGTCGCAAGCTTGATCCCAGAATCCGCTTGCATTGCATCAAGAACGTCACGGGTTTGGTAAGCCACACTTTCAAGTGTCGCACGGATGATGTGGTTAGAATTAACACCACGTGTTAAACCAACGATAGCACCACGCGCATATGGGTCCCAATATGGGGCACCAAGACCCGTAAATGCAGGTACAACGTAGACGCCATTTGAGCTGCCCACTTTCTCTGCAAAGTATTCTGAATCTTTTGCATCGCCCAGTAATTTCACTTCATCACGAAGCCACTGAATGGATGCACCCCCCATGAATACAGCCCCTTCCAATGCATAAGCAACATCGCCTTTAGGGCCACAAGCTAGCGTGGTTAAAAGGCCATTTTGAGAGGTGACTTTTTCTTTACCTGTGTTCATCAGTAAGAAACAGCCAGTACCATAGGTGTTTTTAGCTTGACCAGCTTCCACACACATCTGACCGAAGAGTGCAGCCTGCTGATCACCAGCAATACCACAAATAGGGATACGTGTGCCGCCTTTACCACCAATGTTTGTTTTGCCATAAACTTCTGATGAAGCTTTTACTTCTGGCATCATAGATAGTGGAATATCCAGTGCTTTAAGTAACTTCTCGTCCCACTGAAGTGTGTTGATATTAAACAGCATGGTACGTGATGCGTTAGTGTAATCAGTAACGAATGTACGTCCCTGAGTCATCTTCCAGATTAGCCACGTATCGACAGTACCGAATAATAGGTTGCCAGCTTCAGCTTCTTCACGAGCACCTTCAACATTGTCGAGAATCCACTTAACCTTGGTACCAGAGAAATATGGGTCAACCACAAGGCCGGTATTTTCGCGGATGTATTCTTCTAAGCCTTGTGCTTTTAATTCTTCACAAATGCTAGCGGTACGACGACACTGCCAAACAATCGCATTATAAACGGGCTTACCGGTGTTTTTGTCCCAAACAATGGTGGTTTCACGTTGGTTGGTAATACCAATGCCCGCAATTTCATCAGAGCGGATGCCTGCTTTAGCCAATACTTCTACTAGGGTTGAGCTTTGAGTTGCGTAAATCTCTAGTGGATCATGCTCTACCCAGCCCGCTTTCGGGTAAATTTGAGTAAACTCGCGTTGTGACGAACAAATGATATTCGCATCGTGATCCAGTATGACGGCACGAGAACTGGTTGTACCTTGATCAAGTGCAACAATATATTTTTGCTCTGTAGTCATGATGAATGTCCTTTAATTCTAATTATAGGGTAGAGAAGTAATTAAGCTTTTGCCGTATCTTGCTCGTCAGTACCTTCGCACTGGTTTGGAATAGTACATTTGTTGCCAGGTAGATAAACTTCGATAGCTTTAGGGTATAGCCATCCGCCAAATGCAGCCCCACAGATAGGCGCTAAAAGTGGCACAATCATGTAAGGAATATCTTTACCACCAGTCAGAGCCATATCTCCCCATCCAGCTAAGAAAGCGAAGAATTTAGGACCGAAATCACGTGCAGGGTTCATTGCGAAACCCGTTAGTGGACCTAAAGAACCACCAATAACCGCAATTAAAATACCGATTAGAAGTGGACCCATAGCACCACGTGGTGCCCCATTCTTTTCATCGCCAATCGCTAGAATTGCAAACATTAGCACTGCTGTAATTACAAACTCGACTGCAAAGGCACCACCAAAAGAAAGTGCAGGGTGAGGGTAGGTAGAGAAGATACCAGCAGTCGCAAGGCTAGCTTCAGAGCCTCGTACAATTTGTTGAGCAGCTTCAAAGTCAGTGAATAGGTTAGCGTATAGAGCGTAAATTAATGCCGCTGAACAAAATGCACCGAGCATTTGCGCGACAATATAAGGGGCAACTTTGCGTTTATCAAAGCCATGGAACAAGGCTAAGGCGATTGTCACTGCTGGGTTTATGTGCGCGCCAGAGACACCAGCGGTACAATAAATCGCAATTGCTACACCTAAGCCCCACATGATACTTATTTCCCACTGACCAAATTCAGCGCCAGTCAGTACGAGTGCAGCTACACAGCCCACACCAAAAAAAATCAGTAATCCGGTTCCTATAAACTCAGCGATACACTCGCCAAGTAGCGTGTGTTGTTTCGAGTTAGTCATCATTCAGTCCTTTTGTTGATAATGGGTATGTCGTCGTAGAGGTACTTTTATATTTTTTATTCGAGCGTCAATTTACATTACTCGAATATTATTAACATACTCTTGAGTTAAAAATGTGCGTTCGAGCATAAAATTTGTATAACTTCGCTCACAAAAGCAAGCGTTTGCTTGTTTATGATTGAACGCACATTTTAGGCTTATATGATTTCAGTTTCAGATTGGAAAATAATGCTCGTAACGTAACTTGCTGATATAAATGAAAAACCCGACCTTAAGTGGGGTCGGGTGTGCCAAAGCGGCGAATTCTTGGATAATTCCAAGAGAGATACGATCAAGATAAAAATTAGCATGTGAATGCTGCATGAAAATAGAGTTAGATCGCACTTTTAAGCATTTTACATTCATTTAACGTTGTTTTCTTTTAATACCAAGATGTTAGTCATTTTGTATGACAATCTGCTTTCGTTTTGGTCCGATGAGTTCGGAATCTAGGAGGTATGTTACTCGTGTTCTAGTGTGTTGATTTTACAGCTAGGTAGTCTAAAAAGTAGCCGAATGACAAAGTGGCTAAGCGCATTTGTTATATATTGCTCATGGCTTATTGGGTGATCGTAAATAGGCATTGAGCTCATAACCGAGTTATATTGCGTAGCGAGCAAAATAGTTGTCTTGTAATATGTATTGGGTGAAAAGGCGAAAGTGGTGCCAAACCTTTAAAAATAAGGGTTCAGCCTTTTTTGTTTGCAAAAACTTCAACAATATTGTGTGAAATTTATCCATTTACCACCAACTGGTGGAATAGTGGATGCCAGAGAGCGGCAGCCTCGTTAGAATAGATTTATAAACGAATTTAACCATGCTCGTGTGGTGCTCCCTTAACGGTTTAAGAGAGATACGGGCTTATATCAGGTGAACAATATGTCATTAGAAATGTTGGAAAAGCTAGAAGCCAAGGTACAAATGGCTGTTGATACAATTTCTTTGCTTCAGATGGAAATTGAAGAATTAAAAGAAACAAACGAAAGTCTAACGGCTGAAGCTCGTGAATTACGCTCAAACCGTGAAGTGCTAGTACAAGATAACGATAAATTGCAAAATGATCATCAAGCATGGCAAGAACGTGTTCGTACTCTGCTAGGCAAGATGGATCACGTAGAATAAAAAAAACAGAGCCGATGGCTCTGTTTCTTTATTAGCACTGTGGGTTATTACACCGGTTCGATTATTCGATATCGAGTGGTTCTGGCGACAGAATAACCCCTGTGTTGTCAGCGTAAATATGATCTTCTGGTAAAAACGTCACGCCACCAAAGTTTACGGCAATATCAATATCGCCTACACCTTGCTGATCCGCTCCGACGGGTATTGACGCTATAGCTTGAATGCCAATCTCGAGTTCATCTAAGTCATCGACATTGCGCACACTACCGTAGACGATTAAACCTTCCCACTCATTCTCTGTTGCCAGCAGAGCAATATCAGCATCAATGAGCGCTCGACGTAGTGAGCCGCCACCATCAACAAGCAATACGCGACCGACACCGGGCTGCTGTAATACCGTTCGAAGTAACGCATTATCTTCGAAACATTTTACCGTAGTAATTTGTCCACCGAAGGAACTGCGACCACCATAAGAATTGAACATTGGCTCAATCACATCAACCTGATCCAGATAAATGTCACATAGTTCGGACGTGTTATATTCCATACGCTAACTTCTTCTCGTAGTAAAAGAAACGGGTGCTGTCATTTCAATACTTTCAGGAGCCTATCGATAAGCCCTATGCTCGAAAGTAATTCGCTTGTTGAAATTATAACCAGCTTGTCAACCGATGCAACTGAGGCTAAACGTTTTAAGCCAGTATAACGCCTGCGGCAAATAACAAATTAGTCAGAAGTGCGCACTTCACCATGGTTGCCATCATAGGACGAAGCGCGGCTCCATCTGTTGATTGAAAAACCTGTTTCCCATGTTGAAATAACAAAGGCGCACTTAAAATAAATAACCAACCAAACGGTGAGCGAAGTTCTAACCCTGCAAAGAGCGCAAGGCAAACAATACTGCCAGTCAGTAAAAAGAGGTGATATTTACGCCCCCAATCAGGCCCCATGCGTACTGCTAGCGTAAGCTTGCCACAGGCACGGTCATTATCAATGTCACGTAGGTTGTTAATATTTAACACCCCAACAGCAAGTAAACCACAGGCCGTTGCAGGTAACATGATAATTGAGTCAATTTGCCCGGCTTGCAGGTAATAGGTTCCTGCTACGCCAAGCCAACCAAAGAATGTAAGTACTGAGATATCCCCCAAACCACGGTAACCATAGGGCTTATTACCCACGGTGTAAGCGATGGAAGCAGCAATAGCCATTACACCTAATAGCATGAAGCCAAACATGTCTTTTAGGTTATTACAGGCGAGAATAATGAGCGTTAAACCACTGGTAACTGTAAGTACAATATTCAATGCCATGGCTTTTTGCATTGCCCCTTTGGTGACTAATCCTGATTGGATTGCACGTTGTGGGCCAATACGGTCATCATTATCGGTACCTTTTACCGCATCGCCATAATCATTGGCGAGGTTAGATAAAATTTGGAGTAAAAGTGCGGTTAGCAGAGCGAGCCCTGCAATTGAAGCAGAGAAACTTCCTTGCCATCCTGCCACTGCACTGCCGCATACAATTGATGCGATGGCCAATGGCAAGGTTTTAGGTCTTGCTGCATCGAGCCAAATTGCGAGTGAAGATGATTTCATAATCAGTGTGCTTTAAAAAACCGTAGAAAGGGTATTATGGCGCAATTATAGCGAGGGGCAAATTTATCCGATCAATGTTTGTTTAAAAACAAAAAAACGGCGCCATATGGCACCGTTTAATGCTTTTACAGTAGGTTATCTTTCACCTGCTGCTTTTCTATTACAGAATGAAGCGACTTAGATCTTCATCTTCGACCAGTTCACCGAGACGCTCATTAACATAAGCTTCATCAATGACCAGCAATTCGTCTGATCTATCAGTGGCGTCGAAAGACAGTTCTTCCATTAAACGCTCCATAACAGTATGTAAGCGACGAGCACCGATATTCTCGGTACGCTCGTTAACTTGCCATGCTGCATCAGCAATTTTATTAATACCGTCTTCAGAGAAGTCGATATTGACAGACTCTGTCGCCATCAATGCCTTGTACTGCTCGGTTAGAGAAGCATTAGGCTCGGTCAGAATACGTTTAAAGTCATGGCTCGTTAGTGCTTCAAGCTCAACTCTAATAGGTAGGCGACCTTGCAGTTCAGGGATTAAATCTGATGGCTTCGACATTTGGAATGCGCCAGAAGCCACAAATAAAATGTGATCCGTTTTCACCATACCGTGCTTGGTAGATACGGTGCTACCTTCGACTAATGGCAGTAGATCGCGCTGAACACCTTCGCGTGATACATCAGGACCTGATGTATCACCACGTTTACAAATCTTGTCGATTTCATCAAGAAAAACAATGCCATTGTTCTCTACCGAGAAAATTGCTTGTTCTTTTAATTCATCTTGATTAACCAATTTAGCCGCTTCTTCTTCTGTCGCAGCTTTGATGGCATCTTTGATTTTCATTTTACGCTTTTTGCTTGTGTTACCAGCCAAGTTTTGGAACATTCCTTGAAGCTGGTTTGTCATGTCTTCCATTCCTGGAGGAGCCATGATTTCTACACCCATTTGTGGTGCAGCAATATCCATCTCGATGTCTTTATCATCAAGCTTGCCTTCACGTAATTTCTTACGGAATGACTGACGCGTTGAAGAATCAGTATCGTTTTCTTCATTTTGCCCCCACTGATCACGAGCGGGCGGTAGAAGCACATCAAGAATACGGTCTTCAGCTAATTCTTCTGCGCGAAATTGTACTTTACTCATCGCTTGTTGATGCGTCATCTTTACAGCAACATCAGTTAAGTCGCGAATGATCGTTTCAACTTCTTTACCGACATAGCCGACTTCGGTAAATTTCGTGGCTTCAACTTTGATGAAGGGTGCGTTAGCGAGTTTTGCTAAACGACGAGCGATTTCGGTTTTACCGACACCCGTTGGACCAATCATCAGAATATTCTTAGGTGTTACTTCAACACGCAGCTCTTCTGGAAGTTGCATGCGACGCCAGCGGTTACGTAATGCAATCGCAACAGCACGTTTAGCTTTATCTTGACCGATAATATGACGATCAAGCTCATGGACGATTTCGCGTGGGGTCATCTCAGACATTGCAACTTCCTTACTTAGTTTCTAGCTCTTCAATGGTGTGATTATGATTGGTGAATACACAGATATCACCAGCGATATTCAGTGATTTTTCAGCAATTTCACGCGCACCTAAATCGGTATTTTCTAATAACGCGGTTGCTGCTGCTTGAGCAAAATTACCGCCAGAACCAATCGCAATTAAATCATTTTCAGGCTGAACCACATCACCGTTACCAGTGATAATTAATGAGCCCGTTTCATCCGCTACCGCTAAAATAGCTTCCAATTTACGTAGCGCACGATCGGTGCGCCAGTCTTTAGCAAGTTCGACTGCTGATTTCAGCAAGTGACCTTGATGCATTTCAAGCTTACGCTCAAAACGTTCGAATAGAGTGAAGGCATCAGCGGTGCCGCCTGCAAAACCCGCCAGTACTTTGTTGTTATATAAACGACGTACTTTACGAGCATTACCTTTCATTACTGTGTTGCCAAGAGAGACTTGACCGTCACCAGCAATTACGACTTTACCGTTTCGACGTACAGATACGATTGTTGTCACGGTTGAACCCCTTTGATTCTCTTCGGCTTAATGCCGAGATCGATGTTATTAGTATATCTGGGGGTGGGGTATTTGTTTTTCAAGGCATACCGAGGTAACAAAAAAGGATGCCGAGGCATCCTTTTTTAAATCTGTTTTGGGATTGTAACTGGAATGGTTATTCCCAGAACCAAATTGCGCAAGGTGCAATACCTGCTCGTTTTAGCATATTGCGGTCGTTTTCGGCTTGGCGCTTTTTGGGATAAGGCCCAATGATGACTCGGTACCATGTGCCTTTTTCACCGGCCGATGCTTTAACTTGGCTATCTAACCCCTGAAAAGCAATCATCGCTTTACGTTGTTCAGCCTGATCTTGGCTGCGATATGCCCCGCACTGCATCAGATAAGGCTTGGTTGGCTTGTCGTCGGCTTTTTTGGCTTCAATTTGTATTTCTTTGTTTTTCAATTCTTCGATGTAACGCCATTTTTCTTCAGGCTTGGGTGGAAGTGTGCTGGTTTCTTTGGTTCTACTTGGGGCTTTTACCACGGGTTTAGTTGTTTTTTCCGTCGTGGTTTTAACTGGTGTTGATATTGGCTGAGGTTTCACTGCTTCAGTTTTTGGAGCTGGCTGAGTAACAGGTGCAGGAGAGCTGGATAAAAAATACAAGCCATAGCCAAGTGCACCGACTAATGTCAGTGCAATAAGTCCCCATTTTACAGGGAATCCAGTGGAAGCTGGGGCTTTTCGGTTTTGGCGGGCTGGCTTTTTTGGCGAGCGTCCGCGTTTCACATAATCTTTAGTGGCCACAATGATAAAACATTACAAGAATCACAATTAGGCTATGGTACAAACTTGCGCCGTACCTGACTAGTGTTTGAATCAATCACTTGAGGAATAATCGCTTTTTTGCGATTGGAAAGTGTGAGCTTATGTCCAAAAAAGTAATAAGCTCACTTATTTCTGCGTGTGATTACATTGATGGTGGCGCGGCACTCTCGCGAATAACCAGTTTGGCATCAAGTAAACGCGAGCCTGCACGAACATCTTTGCCTTTCAATAGTTCAAGTAGCATCAACATTGCTTGGCGACCAATTTCATAACGCGGCTGAGAAACGGTGGTTAACGGTGGATCGCAATATTCTGCAAATTGAATATCATCAAAGCCTACAATGGACAGATCTTGCGGTACGCGTAAACCAAGACGTTTGGCTTGTTGCATTGCACCAATGGCCATCACATCACTGTGACAGAATAGTGCTGTTGGTGGCTCAGGTAATGAAAGTAGGGCTGTAACAGCCCGTGCTCCTGCCGCAAACGAGAAATCACCTTTAACGGTGTAAGCAGGGTTCAACTCTATACCACCACGACGAAGTGCTTGCTGATAACCTTGTGAGCGAAATTGACATAGCGCTGCTTGATCAGGACCAGAAATTTGCGCAATACGCTTATGACCCATCTGAGTTAAATAGTTTACAGCTTCATAGGCGGCAGTTAAGTTATCGATATGAACAGTTGGCAGCTCAAGTTCTGGCGCATATTCACATGCCATTACTAATGGAGGTAGGTTTTTTTGTTCGGGTTTGCTGACATCAAACGGTAAATCAGTGCCCAGCAGTAGCATACCGTCAGCTTGCTTGGTGAAAACTAAATTAACAAATGAATTTTCGCGGGTTTTCTGTTGTCCGCTATCACCGAGCAAGACTAAGTAGCCGTGTTCCATCGCAGCTTCTTCGATACCACGGATAATCTCGGTGAAGTAGGGATCACAGATGTCGGGTACGATAGTAACGATGGTTTTTGATTCATTGCGGCGCAGGTTTCTCGCCAGTGAATTGGGGGAATAACCAGCTTCCATAACGGCTTGTTCGACTTTTTTACGGGTCGATGCCGAGACCTTTTCTGGGTTCATTAACGCACGGGAAACCGTGGCCGTAGATACACCAGCTAGCTGGGCAACGTCCTTCATTGTCGCCATATTTGCAGTTCCTCTCTATTATTTCTCTCTTAATATGCTGGAGGACCTTGGCCAAAATGAGCAGGTACCGTGACCAGCAAGCATCTTATTGTATGCGCTCTGTTGTTGATTAAACATGGCTTTATGAGCATAAATTACATTCAACATGTGACTTACATCGCATTGTTCATTTTAAGTTAAATCTTGAGGTTCAACATCGATCGACCAACGTACTTTTTTCGCTAAGGGCAGTAGTTGAATTGCGGGTTTAGCAATTGCTAGCATACGCTGTAAGGTTTTACGATCCGGAGCCTGAAGAAGCAGTTGCCAGCGATAGCGCCCTGCACGGCGAGCCAAGGGGGCAGGGTTGGGACCCATAATAAAGATGTCTTGGTTAAACAAAGGGCTAGATTCAAATATGCCCCGTATTTGCTGTAAAAGTTGGCAAACGTGGTCGCTATTGTTGGCTTCTGAACGAAATAATGCCAAATGTGTGTAAGGTGGTAATAAGGCTTCTTTTCGTTCGATTAGTGCGTTATCGGCGAAGTTATCATAACCTTTGTGTAACAATGCTTGTAATAAAGCATGTTCAGGGTGATGAGTTTGCAGCAATACCTCTCCTGGTTTACTGGCACGACCGGCGCGACCAGCCACTTGAATAAACAACTGAGCAAGACGCTCTGATGCCCTAAAATCATTACTGAATAACGCACTGTCGACATCAATGAGTGATACCAAGGTAACATTTGGAAAATGGTGACCTTTTGCCAGCATTTGAGTACCAATTAAAATTTGATACTCATTGTTCTTTATGGCCTCTAGGTAATCTTCTAGCGACCCTTTTCGACGGGTGCTATCGCGATCAATACGTACTGTTTTGTATTCAGGAAATAAGATTGCTAGTTGTTGTTCTAATTGTTCTGTACCCACCCCGACCGCATTGAGTTGAGTCGAGCCACAACTATTACATTGGTGCATGATAGGTCGTTGAGTACCGCAATGGTGACAACGCAGTTCTCCAGATTGCTGGTGCAGGGTGTAATACGCATCACAACGGTCACATTCTGCTAGCCAGCCACATTCATGACAAATCATGGCAGGGGAAAAGCCCCTACGGTTTAAGAACAGAATGACTTGGTTGCCAGCCGTTAAATGTTTACGCATTTGGGCAATTAATGGGGCGGATAACCCTGCATCAAGGTATAAGCCTTTTACATCGAGTACCCCATGACGAGCAGACTGGGCGTTACCGGCTCGGCGAGTAAGATGAAGGTGATGATATTTACCTGTTTTAGCATTGTGTAAACTTTCTAGCGCAGGGGTTGCAGAGCCTAAAACAATTGGAATGTTTTCTTTGTTCGCTCGCATAACGGCGAGATCACGGGCATGGTAACGTAAACTATCTTGTTGCTTATACGACGCATCATGCTCTTCATCGACAATGATGATGCCCAGATTATGGAAAGGCGTAAACAAGGCAGAGCGCGTACCAATAATGATCCCTGCTTGGTTATCTCGACCAGCTAACCATGAAGATAGGCGCTCTGTATCATTGAGACCAGAATGCACGGTTTCCAGTGGCACATTGAAGCGACGACGAAAACGGTTAATGGTTTGTGGGGTTAAACCGATTTCAGGCACGAGTATTAATGCTTGTTTGCCAGCCGCTAATATTGGCTCTAAAGCGTTCAGATATACTTCGGTTTTACCTGAACCCGTCACCCCTTCTAATAAGTAACAGCCAAATTCAGGGTTGGCATTAATTGTCGCAATGGTTAAGGCTTGTTCTTCATTCAAGCGGGGCTTGTCTTCAGTGATCGCAAAATGCTTGTGCCAATCGACCAGGCGGGGCTTTTCTTGTAATTCGGTTATCCAGCCTTTATCGACCAGTGTTTTTAACGTGGCTGAGCTGATTTCTTCAGCGAGCAGAGCTTCATGGCTACGATTACCATTTCTTAATATATTCAACACTTGTACTTGGCGAGGCGCCCGTTTAAGTGCGGTGATTGGCTGATCGCGCCCAGCTTCTGTTAGCGCCCAGTATTTGAGTGTGCCGGCAGAGGCTTCTCGTCCTTTACGTAGTAACCCCGGCATTGAGTTGGCTAACGTATCACCTAATGGGTATTGGTAATAATTACTAGCCCAAGATAACAAGCTAAATAATGGTGAAGTCCATAATGGCGCTTGATCAATGACGGTATAGATGGGTTTTAGCTGTGCGATTGGGAAATCAGATTTATCAGTGATTTCAATAACAATACCGACCAGTTGTTGGCGTCCGAATGGCACCTTTACTCGACCTCCTACCACAGGGGAAGAGCCTGTTTTTATAAGGTAATCAAATGTTTTGTCCAATGGAACAGGAAGCGCCACTCTGGCAATATTGGATGTCATAATTAACCGAAGGTGAAGCTGTGATTATATTAAAGGCACTATGCTGTTAAGCGTCACAGATGGTTTACTGATTGAGTTTGAAGTGTACAACGCACGGCAGTTTATCCCAAATTGATTAGTCATCTAGCCGCCATTGATAGCGCACTTAGTTATACTTAGTCGATAAACGATGAAAATAGTAGCGTGTCTGTTGATCTGAGCGTAATGATTGATTATCATACGCGCCCTAATTTGTCGTTTATGCGGCATACTATTTTTAACGACGTGTGGTGCCCGGCTTTGGATCGGGAGAGCGACGCGGCCTTATACTTGAGGTTTTCCCATGAAACAAGGTATCCACCCAGATTACAGTGCAGTGAACGCTCGTTGTTCTTGCGGCAACACATTCATTTTTCAGTCTACTATGACTAAAGATGTAAACCTTGATGTGTGTGACAAATGTCACCCATTCTACACTGGTAAGCAACGTCAAGTTAGCTCTGGTGGTCGTGTTGATAAGTTCAACAAACGTTTCGGTGCTCTTGGTAGCAAGTAATTGCCCATTGAATTCCGATAAAAGGGGATGCTTATGCATCCCTTTTTTTTGCCTGTTATTTGGTATTCCCCGTATTTCTTTATTAAGCTGAAACGATGCAGGCATGACTGTGCGTGATGGCTCACACTCCCTTTATTCGCCTATTTTATTTCTGTAGCACGATTTATACCCAGTTGTCTGATTGAGTTAGCATATATAAGGATTCAATTGGCTTGACCAGTTGTGCCGCGCTAGGATTTTGTAGCGCTATATAATATGATCTATCTCCCAATACCGAACTGAACATCATTTTCATTCAGGATCGAGACCGCCTGTTACCTAGGACCAGAACATTATGTCGGAAGATTTTCGCCAACAAGCTCTTAATTACCATGCTTACCCTGTACCAGGAAAAACGGCCATTGCGCTAACAAAGCCAGCAGATACTGTTCAAGATCTTGCTTTAGCATACAGCCCTGGTGTTGCTGAACCCGTACGAGAAATCGCACAAAATGCTGAAAATGTTTATAAATATACCGGCAAAGGTAACATGGTTGCGGTTATTACCAACGGTACCGCTATCTTAGGTTTAGGTAATCTTGGTCCATTGGCATCGAAGCCTGTAATGGAAGGTAAATCTTTATTGTTTAAGCGCTTTGCTGGTTTAGACTCTATCGACATCGAAGTGAAGCACCGCACCATTGATGAGTTTGTTGATACAGTGGCAAACATTGCGGATACCTTTGGTGGTATTAACCTTGAAGACATTAAAGCACCAGACTGTTTTGAAATTGAAAAACGTCTGATTGAGCGTTGTTCTATTCCTGTATTCCACGATGATCAGCACGGTACTGCGATCGTAACGGCTGCGGGTATGTTGAATGCACTTGAAATCCAAGGCAAAGAAATCAGCGAATCTGTCATTGTATGTTTAGGTGCTGGTGCGGCGGCTGTCGCGTGTATGGAACTGTTGATTAAATCTGGCGCTCAGCGCGAGAAAATCTACATGCTTGACCGTAAAGGTGTTATTCATACTCGTCGTGATGACATCAACGAATATAAGCAGCTGTTTGCTAATAACACTGATAAGCGTACGCTGGAAGATGTTATTGAAGGGGCTGATATTTTTGTTGGCGTTTCAGGTCCAAACTTATTGGCTCCAGAAGCACTAAAGTTAATGGCAGATAAGCCTGTTGTGTTTGCATGTTCAAATCCTGATCCTGAAATTAAACCAGAGCTGGCACATGCCGTTCGTGATGATCTGATTATGGGTACTGGTCGTTCTGATTACCCTAACCAGGTAAACAACGTTATTTGTTTTCCATTCATTTTCCGTGGTGCATTAGATGTACGTGCGAGCAAAATTAATGATGAAATGAAGCTAGCAGCGGTAAAAGCGATTCGTGAATTAACGAAAGAGCCAGTACCAGCTGAAGTTATGAAAGCGGCAGGCGTCGATGAGCTTGAGTTTGGTGTTAACTACATTATTCCAAAGCCAATGGATCCACGTTTACTTCCACGTGTAGCTAAAGCTGTCGCACAAGCTGCGATCGATTCGGGCGTGGCGCAAATTGACATGCCTGTTGGTTACATGGAAAGCTAATGTAACGCCTTCAACGTTTGCTGTGAACATTCAGAGCCAGCTGCACACAGTGTCGCTGGCTTTGTGCTATTTACGGTTTGACTGTAGCACGAGTATTAGAACGGTATGTTATTCAGTAGGATCTCCCCCCTGCATCATGATCATTTCTGTACTGAACGAGCCTGAAAAGAACATCGTGGTAGCCAATATAAGCATTAACATATATTTTCCACCGATTAGACACATGCCTATCATATTAATTACTGAATTCCACATATACCACCCCATAGATTGCTGAATAAATAAAAATAAACGCTCGAGTAATATCCGTATTGCTTCGAATTACTGTAGTGAGTTTATTGTATTAGGTTAGGGGGAGTACTATTTGATTATGATCATTTTTATATTCAGCATTCATTCAAGGTTATTAATAAATATAAAATACGCTAGCTAAGTTCTATTTTTACAAAAGGTAGCAATTTATTACTGTTTAGTGATGCTGTGTAACTGCTGAAATCTAATTGGTGGGATAGTTACAAATGTATTATTAATAACCATATTAATTACATTTGGTGCTTTTAATTACAAGACTAAATAAAACGAAACATATATGTCGACCTTGTAATGATTAGTTACAGTATGAAATTTTTAGTGTTATTTTAATAGTTAATGAATGTTGTATTTGATTTATTGAGTTACTGTAGACCTTTTTTATACGTTCAGTTTGTTTGCATAATCCAGTGCCATCATTAAGGTTTACATCACAAAAAAGCCTTTCTATACGGTTAAATCTACGCTTTGCTTTGAATTGCTCGGTTTTACCGATGTGTTTAGTCATTTATTATTCAGTCTTGTTTATGCCTGTTTACATTCTTTTTAATATTCCTCTCCGATATCAACCCGAATATTGACGGGAGTCAATAAAGCTCCCAAATAAGAATTGTGAATGCCGAAAAGTATTTCGGCGTTTGAATGAATAATATAATTTAAATGCGGTTAATCATTCTGTTTGACTGTTATCAATTAATTAAGTTCAGGGCTGACCATGTTTTGGTTGGTTTTTGTCGCCTTTATTTTGTTGGGGGTTATTGTATGCGAAAAAAGTGGTTTATAAAGACAGCGGATGACACGCTCTCAGAGTTGAATACAACGCGTTGTGGTCTTTCATCTGAGACAGTGACAGAGCGTCAAGCTGAATACGGGCCAAATGAAATACAAGAGCAAGAAGGTAAGTCTGCTCTTGAAATGTTATTACACCAATTTAAAAATCCATTGATCTTTATTTTGGCTGTCGGGGCTTTGGTGTCCTTATTTACTGGTCATTACGTTGATGGTATCGCTATTACGGTGATTATTGTCATCAATGCGTTGATTGCGTTTTGGCAAGAGATGAAAGCAAAAAAGGGGATGGATGCCCTAAAAGAGATGGCAGCACCCAACGCAGAGGTCGTGCGTGACGGAGAAGTGTTGTCGATTCCAGCACGAGAATTGGTGCCTGGTGACATTTTAACGATTAATACTGGTGACATTCTAGCTGCTGATGTTCGAATCATTGAAGCCAATCGGCTCTCTATTGATGAAGCAGCACTTACCGGTGAATCAGAGCCTGTCGATAAAGCGATTGCAGCTTTAGATGGTGAAAATATTGGCTTAGGTGACCAAGTAAATATGGGCTTTATGACAACGATTGTAACCTCAGGTAATGGTTACGGTGTTGTGGTAGGCACTGGAATGCAGACCGAAGTTGGTCATATTGCTGACTTGATGACGAATACCGAAGAAACAAAAACACCGATGCAAGTGCGTATGGATACTATCGCTCATACGTTGATGATTGCAGCGTTGGTAGTTGTTGCTGTGGTGTGTGCGATTGGTTTGTTCCACGGTATGCCATGGCTAGAAATTCTGAGCACTGGTATTTCATTGTCGGTAGCTGCGATTCCTGAAGGCTTGCCAACTGTAGTATCCATTGTATTGACAATGGGTTCGACCAAAATGGTGAAGAGCAATGCGCTGGCAAAACAGCTTTCTGCTATTGAAACTTTGGGATCGACTACGGTTATTTGTTCAGACAAAACGGGCACGTTGACACAAAACCAAATGCAGGTAATGCAGGCGTATGATGCATCGGGTCGCCAGTGGAAAGTGACTGGTAAAGGTTTTGATCCAAAAGGAGAGTTTATTCCTCAAGATCATAATACAGCGGTAACAGACAGCCCGGAAATGATGCAAGGCTTGACTGTTGCAACGTTATGTAACGATGCCCAATATTTACAAGATGAAGGTAAATACACGGTGCGCGGCAATCCAACCGAAGGCGCATTAATTGTAGCGGCAGCAAAAGCTGGCTTGCAGCAAGGCACTATGTTGGCGTCGGGTGATTTTACCTTAGTGGAGAAATTCCCGTTCGACTCAGGTCGAAAAATGGCATCGGTTATTGTACGAGATAAAGCTGGCCAACATTTCTTGGCTGTAAAAGGAGCACCAGATGTCATCCTGCGTAAAGCATCGGGCTTTATGGTTGACGGTAATGTGGTAGTCCATTCGAGTCAGGAAATGCAAGGGAACTTGGCACTGGCGTCTAGTCCTGCTGAGCAACATATTGCGAATTACCAGAAAGCGATAGAAGAGTTTGCTGATCAAGCACTGCGTACACTGGCTGTTGGCTTCCGCCTTTTAACAGATGAAGACTTAGAGCGTGATCACCATGAGTTGGAGCATGACATCACAATCCTAGGTTTGTACGGCATCATGGATCCTCCACGCCCTGAAGTGCGTGATGCGATAAATAGCTGTTTTGATGCAGGTGTTCGTACTGTCATGATCACTGGTGACCATGCCTTAACGGCTGCTGCTGTTGCTCGAGATATTGGCATTATCCGTAGTGAAAACGATAAGGTCATTACGGGAGCTCAACTGGATGAAATGGACGATGAAGAACTGCGTCGTATCTGTCCTGAGGTTGCCGTCTTTGCTCGCGTTAGCCCAGAGCATAAGCTTCGTATCGTGAAAGCACAGCAAGAAAACAATGAAGTACCAGCAATGACTGGTGATGGGGTGAATGATGCACCTGCACTTCGTCGAGCCGATATTGGGGTAGCGATGGGTATTTCTGGTACCTCGGTAGCGAAAGACTCTGGCGACCTAATTTTGTTGGATGATAACTTCAGCACGATTGTAAAAGCTGTGCGTCAAGGTCGTCAGATCTTTGATAATTTACGCAAGTTCATTCGTCAGGCATTGACTGCGAACGTGGGTGAAGTAGCAGTAATACTGATTGCCTTCTTAGTGATGGGGCCTGCAACTATTTTGCCGCTTACACCATTGATGATCTTATGGATCAACTTAGTCTCTGATGGCCTACCTGCGTTGGCATTAGGGGTTGAGCCGGAAGAGAACGACGTGATGTCGCGTAAACCGCGTAAGCGTAACGAAGGCTTCTTTGGCGATAGCTTGGGTGTCAGAATTGTAATTCGTGGTTTGGCATTGGGTGGCATGAGTTACCTAGCGTTTAGCTGGGTATTAAATGCTGGTCACAGTGCTGAATATGCACAGACAGTGGCGTTTGCAATGCTGATTTTCTCTCAGCTATGGCACCTGTTTGATTCGCGTAGTTTTACAACGTTATACCGTAAAAATCCATTCACCAATAAGTATTTACTTGGTGCAGTGGCGTTGTCTGCCACGCTATCTTTAGCGGTGATTTACACTGGCTTTGGTCAATTGGTCTTCAATACTGAGTCACTATCATTCGGTCACTTGTTGGCTGTGGTTGTTGCGGCATCAGTACCGACCTTTGTGCTATCAGGTATCAAAGAAATAACGAAAGTGAAATTCGTCTAACCCGTTGGCCTGCAATTCCGCAATGGATTGCAGGCTACTTTTTATTCGCAATGGATTGCAAGCTAATTCTATGAGCAATGTAATACAGAGGTTATGACGTGAAAAAGATTATCGTATATTCCGCACTCTTATTGGTGGGGCTGGTTTGTTCTCAACTACTACCATCTTTCATTCCTAGTTATAGCAAGTTGCAACCAGTCATTATGGTGCTGACCATGTCGGCACTGGCTTACATTATGATCAATGTGGGCCGTGAGTTTGAAATTGATAAAAACAACCTGAAACAATACCGCTGGGATTATGTTGTCGCCATGACAACAGCAACATTCCCATGGATCGCTGTCGTGGTGTATTTCATCTTTGTGCTAATGCCACCAGAGCTATGGAGCAACGTAGATGCTTGGAAAGAAACATTAGTTATTGGTCGCTTTGCTGCACCAACATCGGCAGGGGTGTTATTTGCCATGCTGACTGCCGCTGGGCTAGGCGCAACATGGGTATTTAATAAAGCACGTATTTTAGCCATTTTTGATGACTTAGATACTGTGCTGCTGATGATTCCACTGTCTATTTTGGTTGTGGGGTGGCAACCCGCGCTAGGCCTGACGTTAGTGCTAATGTTTGGTCTATTGGCGCTGGGTTATCGTTATTTACATTTATGGTCTATTCCTTCTTCAGCTTCTGCCGTGTTGGGGTATGCCGTTGTGATAGCTGTTGTGTGCGAATTGTTTTACCTACGCAGCGGTGTTCATTTTGAAGTCTTGTTACCTGCGTTTGTGTTGGGTTGCATGATGAAATCGCAGCATGAGTCGGCGTCTGATCAACAGCTATCCAGCTTGATTGCAGGTGTATTCATGGTGTTGGTTGGCTTAAGTTTGCCACAAATTTTTGGTTCGGCTGATATTACTGCGTCTGATAGCATCACGCTCTCTATGCCTGCTATGTCATTGGCTGAAATTACTTACCATGTTGTCGTTATCTCGATCATTGCCAATGTCGGCAAGATGTTCCCTCTATTTTGTTACCGCAAAGAAGCTTCACTCAAAGAGCGATTGGCGTTGTCGATTAGTATGTGGCCGCGCGGTGAAGTGGGTGCTGGTGTATTGATGATCAGTCTTGGTTATGGCTTTGGTGGACCGATTGTCACTATCAGCATGCTGTCGTTAGCACTGAACTTGGTACTGACTGGTGTGTTTATTATGGTGGTGAGAAAACTCATTCTAAATGAAGGACAGGAAGGAGAAAGCTATGAAAAGGCGTGAACTTAAATTGCTAGGTATTGTGATTACTATTTTTCTTTTTACATTGATGATAGGGCGTGCGGCGTAAGCGGAGAACAAATAAAGTAAAAGCTGTCATTAAAAATTACAAAAGTAGCGTGTTTCCATATTTGCTGACTGTGGTACCAGAGTTGTCACCACAGTCAGTTTTTTTGTACCTAGAAGATGAACGTTATTCGTTAATGTCTTCGTAAGTTATTCCCATTTCATCCATGATTGCTTTCGCTTCGGCTGGAAGCGCATCTGGGCAATCTTTACGAATATCGTCATCAGTTGGTAACGGCTGACCTGTATAAGCATGTAGGAATGCTTCACACAGTAATTCACTGTTTGTTGCATGACGCAGGTTATTTACCTGGCGACGAGTGCGTTCATCAGTCAAGATTTTTAAAACCTTTAATGGAATCGAAACAGTAATTTTCTTAACTTGTTCGTTTTTCTTACCATGTTCCGCGTATGGGCTGATGTACTCGCCATTCCACTCTGCCATGTTCTACCTTCTCAGCGATATTAGGGCTAAATAATTATAACCCGAATTTTAGCCGGATTTACCTCCACATGCAAAGACATATAGACGTCTAGAAGTGTTGACGTCTTAGTTTAATGTCGGTAATGTTGTTGTTGCTATTTTATTCAGGAACGGGCTAAGCCTGAAACAAGGAAGGTAATAATGAGTGACAAGCAACTTGCCACCATCGCTGTGCGCACAGGTATTGAATCAGACAGTCAGCACAACGCTGTTGTTCCACCTATCTATCTGACATCGACTTATAGTTTCCCCAAACTCGGTGAGTTACCGCAGTACGACTATTCTCGATCAGGCAATCCCACGCGGAACATGTTAGCTGATGCCTTATCTGATCTCGAAGGCGGTGCAGGTGGCGTTGTGACGAGTTGCGGAACTGCTGCAATTAACTTGCTCGTATCAGCATTGCTTAGCCCTGATGATTTAATTATTGCCCCGCATGATTGTTATGGTGGTACTTACCGCCTGTTTAATACGCGTGCTAATAAAGGCGATTTTAACGTTTTATTTATCGACCAGTCAGATCCTGTAGCGCTTACTCAAGCGCTGGCGAAAAAACCTAAAATTGTTTGGGTTGAAACCCCGTCAAACCCATTATTACGTGTGATTGATGTAGAAGCATTGTGCAAGCAAGCTAAAGCGGCTGGCGCACAGGTTGCCGTTGATAACACCTTTCTTTCTCCGCTTTTACAGCAACCTATTAAATTAGGAGCTGATTTTGTGGTGCATTCGACGACGAAATACATCAATGGTCATTCGGATGTTGTGGGTGGCGTTTTAATTTCAAAAGATGCAGATCAAGCAGAAAACATTGCTTGGTGGGCTAACTGCATTGGTGCTACGGGTGCACCGTTTGATGCTTACTTAACATTACGTGGTTTGCGTACGTTAGGTGCAAGAATGCGGATGCATGAAGAGAATGGTGCCGAGATCCTTAAGTACCTACAAACAAATGCTCTGGTTGGCCAAATATATCATCCTAGTTTGCCTGAGCACCCAGGTCATGACATTGCAGCGCGTCAGCAAAAAGGATTTGGTTCTATGCTTAGCTTTGAGCTGGCAGGTACTTACCGTCAACTTGAAGTTTTCGTTGAGGCATTAAAATTATTTTCATTAGCAGAATCATTAGGTGGAACCGAAAGCTTAATTGCGCATCCATCAAGCATGACACACCGTGCTATGTCTGATGAAGCACAAGCAGAAGCTGGTATTAAAACGTCACTGTTACGCCTTTCTGTTGGTTTGGAAGATCCTCAAGATTTAATTAACGATCTTGAACAAGCATTTACTCTGGCTGCGGAGGCGGTGTAATGGTTCAAACAGTGAAACGTCAATTGCATAAATTTGGTGGCAGTAGTCTGGCTGATCCAGAATGCTACCGCCGTGTTGCGGGGATTCTGCGAGAATATTCCCACCCGAATGATCTTATTGTGGTCTCTGCGGCGGGCAAAACCACCAATTGCCTAATTGAATGGGTAGAGCGCCTTGGTAAAGATGGGCGTCAAGCGCATGAAACATTACAAGAGCTACGCCAGTTTCAGCAACACTTAATTGAAGCGTTAGTGCATGGCGAGCAAGCTGATCGATTACTGAGCCAGTTACACGCTGAATTAAGCGAACTGGCAAAGCTAAGTGGACTAGAAATCACAGAGGCAATACGTTCTTCGATACTCGGCCATGGGGAGCTATGGTCGGCGCGACTGCTAGCTGCATTGCTTAATAGTAATAATATGTCTGCGGTCAGTTTAGATTCTCGTGACTTCCTGCGCGCTGAACGTGCAGTTCAGCCAGAAGTGGATCGCACACTTTCAAGGCCGTTATTACAACAGCAACTGGTTCAGCATAATAAGTGCCGTATTGTGATCACTGGTTTTATGGCGCGTAACCAAACGTCAGAAACGGTGCTACTTGGGCGAAATGGGTCGGATTATTCGGCAACGGTTATCGGGGCATTAGCGGACGTTTCTCGCGTTACGATCTGGAGTGATGTGGCGGGTGTGTACAGCGCGGATCCTCGCAAAGTTGCTGACGCATGTTTGTTGCCATTATTACGCTTAGACGAAGCTGATGAACTTGCCCGCCTTGCCGCGCCAGTCTTACATAGTCGAACACTTCAACCTGTTGCGCAAAGCACGATTGATCTCACTTTGCGATGCAGCCATCAGCCAGAATCAGGTTCGACACGTGTCGAGCGAGTGTTGGCTTCTGGGCGTGGCGCCAAAATCGTTACCTCATTAGATGAAGTCTGTTTAATTGAACTAGATGTACCGCGATCTCATGATTTTGATGCAATAAAAACCGATATAGAACGTACTCTGCAGCGAGCTCAGCTATTGCCACTAGCGCAAAGTGCTGAAGTCGAGTTAGGACGTATTTTATTGGCTTATACCAGTGAAATGGTGAACTGCGTATTAGAGCTATTACAGAATCGTGGTGTCGCGGCAGAGCTACGTCTGCGTGAAGGTTTCTCGATGGTCGCGGCTGTCGGTGCCGGCGTCGTCAATAATCCAGTGCATTGCCATGGCTTTTATCAGCAGCTAAAAGGGCTACCGGTTGAGTTCATGACTGAAGCGGAATCAGGGTTAAGTTTGATCGCCGTATTGCGTAAAGTTGATACCGAAGGTTTGGTCGCCCGTATTCACCAAAGCTTATTCCAAGCCCAAAAACGTGTCGGTATTGTTTTATGTGGTAAAGGCAATATCGGTAGCCGCTGGCTTGAATTATTTGAGCGAGAAAAAGAACAGCTAGAAAAACGCCACGGTATGAGCTTTACCTTGGTTGGGGTTGTTGATAGCAGCCGTCATTGGATTGACTTTAGCGGTATTAACCCTAACCGTGCACTCAATAGCTTTGATGAGGAAGCCATTAGTTATGCTGATGGGGAGTTATTTCCCGCATTAGCGTCGAGTGATTATGACGATGTCGTCATCTTAGATGTGACTGCCAGTGCTCAACTTGCAGCAAGGTATCCCTGCATTGCGGAAAGTGGTCTGCATCTGATTTCTGCAAATAAAGTCGCAGGATCAGCCTCGAGTAAAGATTATCATGCGGTTCAAGATGCTTTTGCTAAAACCAGCCGTCATTGGTTATATAACGCAACGGTAGGGGCAGGTTTACCCGTTAACCATACCGTGCGTGATTTACGTGAGAGTGGCGATGACATTATCGCGGTGTCAGGTATCTTTTCGGGTACGTTATCGTGGCTATTTCAGCAATATGATGGCGCATTACCGTTTTCTCAGTTAATTGAGCAGGCTTGGCAGCAAGGCTTAACAGAGCCAGATCCTCGCCATGATTTGGATGGTAGTGATGTGATGCGAAAGCTTGTCATACTGGCGCGTGAATCAGGTTTAGAGATTGAACCTGAGCAGGTGAAAGTCGAATCCTTGGTACCTGATGATTTAGCGGCATTGAGCATCGATGGCTTTTTTGAACAGGCCGAAAAACTGGATGAGCTGTTATTTGAACGTTTAACGAAAGCACAGCAAGAAGATAAAGTATTGCGCTATGTTGCTCGCTTAGATAAAAATGGCAAAGCCAATGTGGGCGTAGAAGCGTTACCTCAAGAGCATGCATTAGCCAATTTATTACCTTGTGATAATATTTTTGCGATTGAAAGCCGTTGGTATCGTGATAATCCGTTGGTTATCCGTGGCCCAGGTGCGGGGCGTGATGTCACCGCTGGTGCCTTGTTGTCTGATATTAATCGTCTTGCTGCGCTTCTATAAAATAGGATGAATACTTACCTTAACAGTATGAATGTTTACCATAGGGCATAGGATTGGCCGTAATCACTGAATGATATTAAAAACCCGCTATATGCGGGTTTTTGCTTATTTGGCGTATATTTACTATGTTGAAGTTTATGCAATGTGAACTTGAAAAAAATTCATGATCACTTTGTTGACATTAAATTGGTTACACGACATTCTGTAGACATATGGACGTCTAAACGGTCATTTAAGACGTCACCATTTGGGGAGCTGGCCACACGGCCAAAAAGGAAGGGATTCACTATGGGATACTCTCACGCAAGTCATCTAGACTCGTTAAACCAGAACATTGCTGATATTAACGGTGATATCAATGTTTCTTTTGAATTCTTTCCACCAAGCAGTGAAAAGATGGAAGAAACCTTATGGCATTCAATTCACCGCTTAAAAACACTGAAGCCAAAATTTGTTTCTGTAACTTACGGTGCAAATTCTGGTGAGCGTGATCGTACCCACTCCATTATTAAAGATATTAAAGATCAAACAGGGCTGATTGCTGCACCTCATTTAACCTGTATTGATGCGAGCCGTGACGAGCTGCGTACTATTGCTCGAGACTATTGGCGCAATGGTATTCGTGATATCGTCGCGCTACGTGGTGATTTACCCGCTCAAGGCACTAAGCCTGACATGTATGCAGCCGATTTGGTTGAGTTACTACGTAAAGAAGCTGATTTTGATATTTCAGTTGCGGCTTACCCTGAAGTGCACCCAGAAGCGAAAAGTGCTCAGGCAGATTTGATTAATCTAAAGCGTAAAGTGGATGCGGGTGCTAGCCGAGCCATTACCCAGTTTTTCTTTGATGTAGAAAGCTACTTACGTTTTCGTGACCGCTGTGTGGCTGCTGGTATCGATGTTGAGATTGTACCTGGTATCTTGCCTGTTTCTAACATGACGCAAGCCAAGCGCTTTGCAGCGGCAAATAACGTGAAGATCCCAGGTTGGTTAGAGAAGCAGTATCAAGGCTTAGATGATGATCTTCTTAGTCGTCAGATGTTAGGTGCGAGTAATGCCATTGATATGGTTCGAGTGCTGAGCCGAGAAGGGGTGAAAGATTTTCACTTCTATACACTGAATCGTGCAGAGTTGACGTATGCGATTTGCCATACATTAGGTGTACGTGCCGAAGTTGAAGCTAAATAAATCATGCCTCCCAAATGCTAGAATTAAAAAAAGCCGCTGATAGCGGCTTTTTTATTATCAATAAATACTCAGTAAAGAATATTAATTGATTTGAACATTGCTATCAGCGCTATCCATATCTTTCAATTCAGCTAACACTTCTTCAGCCCAGTAAATCCAAGCTTGGCGGTTGTGTACACCACGACGAAGCGTTAGGCGATCTAAGCGCGCTTGACGATCCATTTCTTTGTGATTAGCAAAGTGGATTTTCTCAAGCTCAGCGTAGTGACCCATTAAAGTATGAGACTCTTCGATTAGCGCTTCTAGCTGCTGTTGCATGGGTTCAGAATTATGAACACCACAAACAAGCAGTTTCGCTGAGAACTCATCACGAATAGTTGGATTACGAGCTGGTTCTTGGAACCACTCAAGTAATGCCTGACGTCCTAGATCAGTAATTGAATAAACCTTGCGATCTGGTTTACCGTCTTGGGGCTCTAGTTGACAAGTTACTTGGTCGTTGCCGGCCATTTTATTCAGTTCACGGTACACCTGCTGGTGGCTCGCTTTCCAAAAGTAACCAATACTGTGTGAGAATTCTTTTGTTATATCGTAACCAGTAGCATCTCTGCTACATAGTACTGTTAGTATTACGTGAGGTAGTGACATCTCTTCTATCCGATAAAATACGACAAAATAAAAAAAACAATCAAACGGACGTTACCCTTCGCTCTTTGGCGTTTTATAATCGTCTTGTTGCACTGCTTGATTGAGATCGCACAGAGTATCATTAATATACTCAATATCGATACCTAGCTGACTAAATTTATTATTCATCAAAGCAATAAATTACACATCTTGTGACCTACGTTTGAATATTTAATTTTTTACGGCACTGCATTTAAGTTTTAAACAATTTGGTTCATATCGTTTTTTGACTCTAGCGCAGTGACTAGTGAATTGAATGTCTCATTGTTGAGATTGAAAGGGAATTAAATGTGCCGAGCAGAATAATGCAGCTGTTTAAAGGTAAGTAAAGCGGTGAGCAGCATAAAATAAAGGCCGCAAAAGCGACCTTTATGAGGGGGGAATTATTTTGTTAGCTTAACCTGTGTTACGCATACCTGTTGCGATACCGGCAATACTGACCATGAGCGCTTCTTCTAAAATCGGTGATGGTTCGTCTTGTTGACGGGTTCGGTACAATAATTCAGCTTGTAGCATATTGAGTGGCTCAACATAAATATTACGTAAGCGGATTGCTTCAGCGCCCCAAGGATTTTGCTCCATGAGGTGTGCGTTATTTTCCACGTTTAAAACGGCTTTAATATCTTGCTGTAGCTGATCACGTAATTTCTGCCCCAACGGCCATAACGACTTGTCTGTTAAGCGTTGGTCATAGTATTCAGCGATACCCACATTTGTCTTGGTGTACACCATTTCTAACATGCCTAAGCGTGTAGAGAAGAATGGCCACTCACGACACATGTCTTCTAAGAGCTGCGCGTGCCCTTTGTCGATAGAATATTGAATGGCTTCACCAGCACCTAGCCATGCAGGCAGTAGCAGGCGGTTTTGTGACCATGCAAAAATCCATGGAATTGCACGTAAGCTTTCAACACCACCGTTAGGATTACGCTTTGCAGGACGCGAACCCAGCGGTAATTTACCCAGTTCGAGTTCTGGCGTCGCAGCGCGAAAGTAAGGAACGAACTCTTCGCTACCACGAACCACGTTACGGTATGATTCACAAGAGACCTCTGATAGCACATCCATCAAATCGCACCATTCTTTTTTCGGTGCTGGTGGCGGTAATAGGTTCGCTTCTAGCGTCGCACTCGCATATAGGCTTAAGCTATTTACGGCCACGTCAGGTAGACCAAGCTTGAAGCGAATCATTTCACCTTGCTCTGTAACGCGTAGACCGCCTTTTAAGCTACGAGGTGGTTGCGAGAGTAGTGCAGCATGCGCTGGTGCACCACCACGACCAATAGAGCCACCACGGCCGTGGAATAGCGTTAGTTCGACACTGGCATCTTCACAGACTTCAACTAATTCTTCCATTGCACGGTATTGTGCCCAACCTGCCGCCATTACGCCGGCATCTTTGGCTGAATCAGAGTAGCCAATCATTACCATTTGATGGTTTTGAATGAAACCGCGATACCAATCAATACTCATTAATTCTTTAATAACGGATGCACCGTTATTTAAATCATCAAGAGTTTCAAACAGTGGGCACACATCCAGACGGAATGGGCAGCCCGCTTCTTTCAGTAATAGGTGAACAGCAAGCACATCTGATGCCGTGCGGGCCATAGAAATAACGTAAGCGCCTAATGCTTCACGAGATTGCTCTGCAACGGCTTTACAAGTGTCGAGTACTTCTTGCACTTCTGCCGATGGTTGCCAAGCTAGTGGTAACAAAGGACGCTTAGATGCTAACTCACGTACTAAGAACGCGACTTTATCTTGTTCATTCCATTGTTCGTAATCACCAAGGCCTAGGTAGCGGGTCAGTTCAGAAATAACATCTGAGTGACGAGTGCTTTCTTGACGGATATCAAGACGCACAAGGTGGATGCCGAAACACTTAATACGGCGAAGTACATCAAGCAATAGGCCATCTGCAATAATGCCCATACCGCATTCGCGCAATGACTGGTAACACGCATGTAGCGGTGTCCAGAGTTGATCAACATCATCAATGGTGGCGAGGTTTGGCGCATCTTGCTTTTTAATCTTGGCATCCAATACATCACGGGTATTGGTTAGCTTGGTGCGTAAATCTTTTAAAATAGCGCGGTAGGGTTCGTGTTCATCACCCGCGAGTTCGCGAACTTGGTCATTACATTTAACCATTGATAGTTCACTAACTAATTCTTGGATATCTCCCAAGAATAAATCTGCAGCTTTCCAGCGAGAAAGTAGCATCACTTCACGCGTCACGTCAGAGGTGACAAATGGGTTGCCGTCTCGATCACCGCCCATCCAAGAGGTAAATTTTACGGGAGATGCATCTAATGGCAGGTTTTCACCCAGATGTTGTACGAGTTTTTCATCAAACTGACGTAAAAATTCAGGCACCGCATGCCAGAGAGAATTTTCAACAACCGCAAATCCCCATTTTGCTTCATCAAGCGGAGTCGGGCGTTGCTTACGAATAACATCGGAATGCCATGCTTGCGCGATCAGCTGCTCTAGGCGTTGTTCAACACGCTGACGTTCGCTGTGAGATAACTCACTCAACTCAAGGTTTGATAAGCATTTATTAATCTGTACCAATTTGTGGATCATGGTACGTCGAGCAATTTCTGTTGGGTGTGCTGTTAGTACTAGTTCGATATTTAAATCGCGCACCGCCTGAATGGAATCAAACTGGCTGATATTGTTGGCATTCAGTTTGCCAAATAAAGAATCGATCGAATCAGGGCTGCAAATTTGCTCTTCGCAGTGGCGAGAAATTGTATGGTACTGTTCAGCAATATTGGTCAAATTCAAAAATTGACTAAAGGCGCGAGCGACAGGAAGAAGTTGATCGTCGGGAAGGTTTTGCAACTCGTCGATTAACTTAGCACGATCGCTATCATTACCTGCGCGAGCAGATTTAGACAGCTTACGTATGGTTTCTACCTTATCAAATAGAGGCTCACCATGCGCATCTTTAATCGTATTACCCAGCATGTGGCCGAGCATACTTACGTTACTTCTTAACGCACTGTACTTTTCATTCATATCGCATCCATCTCGTAATTTTGTTACATCAAATTCATCCATATACATAACAATCTAGCCGCGATCCCACTTTCAGGTCAACATCGATTGCATTTATCAGTGATAAATCGAGCTAGATTTGATTTTAGTCATACACTTGCTTCAAGCCTGAAACTTTATTTCGTAAAAATGGGTCATAAAGCACGTTTTTTGTGTGCTTTTGCTTGTTTGGGTGGAAAATGAAGCGGTGATGGTTTGCTTTGTCATCACCCTGCCGTCAGGAACTATGCTTTAGTAAACTTATTATTAAAGAAAGGGAAACTCAGCGAAGTTGGTCAAATTTAATGAGGGATAGATGGTAGGGGCATGATGGTGTGTAGATTTGTGCTTTCGACGGTTTTACCAATGAATCTGGTGGAATAAGGATAAATGAGACTTCATATAAGCGGATATTGAGGAGAAATGGCATTTTTTCTGCTTCTGCTGTTGACAGCGAATAGATTAATCGGTAAACATATTAATTCAGAAGGCGTGAATAAAAATCTATTCTCCGCATTCACATCGATTTGCATGGATAGCAAACAGATTTTTGAACAAGACGTAGGAAAAATTAACATGAACCAAGCGATGATTAACAATCAAGATTCCCTCCGACGACGCTAAGTCTTAATCGCTTGGTGCCTCGCGCGCACCTCATCATTAGCTGCATCAGCAGCGCTGTTTCAAACCAAAAGCTTTTACAATCAAAGCCAAATAAACGGAAATCATTATGTTGAACACCCTTATTGTAGGCGCTAGCGGCTACACCGGTGCCGAACTAGCAAAAATGGTGCACGTACATCCACATCTTGAACTCGCTGGTTTATATGTTTCAGCCAATAGTTTAGATGCAAATAAACCTATTAGTGATTTACATGGCCAGTTAAAAGGCATTGTTGATCTACCTCTACAGCCATTAACCAACCCTGAAGCTATTGCCAAACAAGCTGACATTGTTCTGCTTGCGACAGCGCATGAAGTTAGCCATAACCTAGCCCCTATTTTTCTTGCCGCAGGGTGTCAGGTGTTTGACTTGTCTGGTGCGTTTAGGGTTAAAGGTAATGATTTTTATAAAGATTATTATGGTTTTGAACATCAGCATGTCCAGTGGTTAGAGCAAGCTGTATACGGACTTGCAGAGTGGAATAGCGAAGCCGTAAAACAAGCACAGTTAATTGCGGTTCCGGGTTGTTACCCTACAGCGTCACAGTTAGCATTGAAGCCATTGCTTGAAGCTGGGCTTATCGATAAAAATCAATGGCCTGTTATTAATGCTGTCAGTGGTGTTTCAGGCGCAGGTCGTAAAGCATCAATGGTGAATAGTTATTGCGAAGTGAGCCTACAAGCTTACGGTGTATTTACTCACCGGCATCAGCCTGAAATCGCTAGCCACCTTGACTGTGACGTTATTTTTACACCGCATCTTGGTAATTTTAAGCGCGGTATTCTTGCAACGATCACCGCGAAATTAGCAGATGGTGCTAATATGCAACAGGTATCTAAATGTATGGCTGATGCATATCAATTATCGGACGATGCCCATGCGGTTCGTTTACTGGGGGAACAAACAGCAAGTATCCAAAATGTTGTTAATACTTGTTTCTGTGATATTGGCTGGAAGGTACAAGGTCAGCACATTGTTTTAACATCAGCGATTGACAACTTATTGAAAGGTGCTTCATCACAAGCGATGCAGTGCATAAATATTCGAAATGCATTCCCGCAATTAACGGCGTTGGTATAGGAGCATCACTATGAGCAAGATCCCTTTAGTTATTAAGTTAGGTGGTGCTGTTCTGTCATGTAACGACACCCTTGAAAAGTTATTTACAGCGATTAATGCATATCAAGCCTCGGCACAGCGTCCATTACTGCTGGTACATGGTGGTGGTTATCTTGTTGATGATTTGATGAAGAAGCTGCAACTGGAAACGGTTAAGAAAGAAGGTTTGCGAGTGACACCTAAAGCACAAATCCCTTTCATTGCCGGTGCGTTAGCGGGAACCGCTAATAAAATGTTGCAAGGGCAAGCGATTAAATCAGGTGTCGCGGCGGTGGGTTTAAGCTTAGCCGATGGTGGTTTGTGTCTAGTTACTGAACTAGACCCAGAATTAGGAGCAGTTGGTAAAGCTGCACCTGGCAATGGTGAACTGGTTAGTCAGATTATGGCATCTGGGTATTTACCAATAGTGAGCTCAATTGGTTTAGATGCCAATGGTGAGTTGATGAACGTCAATGCCGATCAAGCGGCAGTGGCAGTAGCTGCGGCATTAGATGCTGAATTAGTACTACTTTCTGATGTGAGTGGCGTATTAGATGGCAAGGGTCATTTAATTTCAGCGCTAACTGAACAACAAGCTGAAGACTTAATCACGCAAGCGGTTATTACTGACGGAATGATAGTGAAAGTTCGTGCGGCTATTGAAGCGGCAAAAGCGTTAGGTCGTCCTATCGAAGTGGCAACGTGGCGTTACCCCGATAAATTAGCGGCTTTGTTTGATGGGCAAAACATCGGGACCAAGTTTTCAAGTTAGGTTCTTGATCTAGGTTTTAAACGAGGCACTCAGCGAAACAGAATATGTAACACCGATTTCAATCTATATTTAATAAGCAATTTTAATAAGAAACGCCTGAGCGGTATGACCGCCGAACGGGCATAAGGAGAGCATCATGAGTAAGGTAACTAAAGTCGTATTAGCCTATTCCGGCGGTCTAGATACATCAGCAATCATCCCATGGTTAAAAGAAAACTATGACTGTGAAGTTGTCGCTTTTGTGGCAGATGTTGGTCAAGGTGCAGTAGAGCTTGAAGGTATTGAAGAAAAAGCGATCGCATCTGGCGCATCATCTTGTTACATCGCCGATCTAAAAGAAGAAATGGTAGCAGATTACATCTACCCAAGCCTCAAGACAGGTGCTATTTACGAAGGTAAGTACTTGTTGGGTACGTCAATGGCACGTCCTATTATCGCGAAAGCACAAGTTGAATGTGCGTTAGCCGTCGGTGCTGATGCGGTATGTCATGGTTGTACTGGTAAAGGTAATGATCAGGTTCGTTTTGAAGGTGCGTATGCAGCGCTTGCTCCTCAACTAACGGTAATTGCACCGTGGCGTGAGTGGGATCTACGTAGCCGTGAAGCATTGCTAGATTACCTTGCCGAGCGTGATATTCCTTGCACAGCATCACTTGAAAAAATCTACTCTCGTGATGCAAACGCATGGCACATTTCAACAGAAGGTGGCGTGTTAGAAGATACCTGGAATCAGTCGAATGAACTGTGCTGGGTATGGACGAAAGATCCTGAAGATGCACCAGAAAAAGCTGAAACTGTGTCTATCTTGGTAGAAAAAGGTGAAGTAGTTGCTGTCGATGGTGAAGCCATGTCGCCGTTTAATGTCTTGACTTACCTGAATGAAAAAGGTGCAGAGCACGGTGTGGGCCGTATCGATATCGTTGAAAACCGTTTGGTTGGTATTAAGTCTCGTGGCTGTTATGAAACGCCAGGCGGTACAATCATGAACGAAGCGTTACGTGCGGTAGAGCAATTAGTGCTTGATAAAGAGTCGTATGAATTCCGTGAGACGGTAGGGCTTAAAGCGTCACACCTTATTTATGACGGTCGTTGGTTTACCCCGCTTTGTAAATCGATGTTAGCGGCAGCAGATGAATTGGCTCAAGATGTGAGTGGTGAAGTTGTAGTGAAGCTGTATAAAGGTCAAGCTACAGTGATTCAGAAACGTTCAGTGAATAGCTTGTACTCTGAAGAGTTTGCAACCTTCGGTGAAGATGAAGTCTATGATCACAGCCATGCTGGTGGATTCATCCGTCTTTACTCGTTAGCAAGCCGTATTCGTGCATTGAACACACAGAAAAAACAAAAATAACAAAGTGACTTCCATCTTGCCTTTTGACTGAATATTGCAGAAGGTGAGATGAGCGGTTACAACAATAATGAAGCAATGAGTAAGTCGAGCAGTAAAGCATAGGAGTAGTACCATGGCATTATGGGGCGGACGTTTTAGTCAGGCAGCTGACACACGGTTTAAGCAGTTTAACGATTCATTACGTTTTGATTACCGTTTGGCGGAGCAAGACATCGTTGGTTCTATTGCATGGTCAAAAGCATTACGACAGGTTGATGTTTTAACTGAAGAAGAGCAGCAGCGTTTAGAGTTAGCATTGAATGAGCTAAAACTAGCGGTAATGGAAGATCCAGAGCAAATTTTGCGTTCGGACGCTGAAGATATCCATAGTTGGGTTGAACAGCAACTGATCAGCAAAGTGGGTGATTTGGGTAAAAAGTTGCACACAGGGCGCTCTCGTAATGACCAAGTGGCAACCGATTTAAAACTCTGGTGCCGTCAACAAGGTCAACAGCTTCTGCTTATGCTCGACAAATTACAGAATCAATTTGTTTCTGTAGCTCGTGATCATCAAGGTACGGTATTGCCGGGTTATACGCACTTGCAGCGCGCCCAGCCTGTTACCTTTGCCCACTGGTGCTTGGCGTATGTTGAGATGTTTGAGCGTGACCACTCTCGTCTAAGTGATGCACTAGACCGCCTTGATACCTGCCCGTTAGGATCCGGTGCGTTAGCGGGAACGGCATACCCTATTGATCGTGAAGTACTTGCGCACAGTTTAGGTTTCCACCGTGCGACACGTAACAGTTTAGATTCAGTATCTGATCGTGATCATGTGATGGAGCTACTTTCTGTTGCTTCTATCTCGATGCTTCACCTCTCGCGTATGGCTGAAGATTTAATTTTTTACAACTAAGGTGAATCAAACTTCATCGAGTTAGCAGATACAGTGACATCAGGGTCGTCTTTGATGCCACAGAAGAAAAACCCCGATGCTCTCGAACTTATCCGTGGTAAATGTGGCCGTGTTTACGGTGCAATGACGGGGATGATGATGACTGTTAAAGCTCTACCTCTGGCATATAACAAAGATATGCAAGAAGACAAAGAAGGTCTTTTCGATGCGCTTGATAGCTGGCATGACTGTATGGAAATGGCAGCGTTATGTTTCGACGGCATTCAGGTTAATAAAGAACGTACCCTAGAAGCGGCAATGCAAGGTTATTCGAATGCAACCGAGCTGGCTGATTACTTGGTATCGAAAGGCATCCCATTCCGTGAAGCTCACCATATAGTGGGGGTTGCCGTTGTTGCGGCCATAGCGAAAGGCTGCGCGTTAGAAGAATTGTCTCTCGATGAAATGAAACAATTCTCGGTTGTTATTGAAGAGGATGTTTATCCAATTCTGACTATCCAGTCATGTCTTGATAAACGTTGTGCCTTAGGCGGTGTCGCACCCAATCAGGTTGATTATGCGATTGAGCAGGTCGAGAAGCGTTTAGAGAAACGTTATTCACCGGGCGTGAAAGTACGTGGTGCGCGTTTAACTGATCTTGATGCCATTGAAAGCATGGTGGTTTACTGGGCTGGGCTGGGTGAAAACTTGCCGAGAAAACGTAATGAATTAGTCCGAGATATTGGCTCATTTGCAGTGGCAGAACACCATGGTGTCGTAACGGGCTGTGCGTCGTTGTATGTTTATGATTCAGGGTTAGCTGAAATCCGTTCGTTAGGAATCGAAGCGGGTTGGCAAGAACAAGGTCAGGGGAAAGCGATTGTTGAACATTTGATTGAGAAAGCCGATCAAATGGCAATCAAAAAGGTTTTTGTACTGACACGACTGCCAGAGTTTTTCATGAAGCAGGGTTTTATTCCAACCTCGAAATCATTACTGCCAGAAAAAGTGATGAAAGATTGTGACCGTTGTCCACGTCAGCATGCGTGTGATGAAGTGGCACTAGAGGTGCGTTTAGGTTGCGAACAAGCAATCCCAACGGTGAACGTCGCGTAACCGTACGAATCAATCCGGTAACTATGTAAAATGTAGTACCGGATTTTTTATTGGCGTAAGTACCGAGACAAAGCCGTGATGAGGTGAGCGCCAAGTAATAATGAGAAAGCACTGGCTGCGAATATTAATGTTATGGATTCAACTACCGTGGGGGTATCTTGATAAAAATACCACCAAGCTCCCCAACTCAAGCTACTTAATAAGGCCAGTTGCCACATGCATTGACGGCAGCGACCGAGCTTGTTTTTAAATGCTTGTTGGTTGAATGCGTCATTTTTACAGAGGTTACATCCCATCAGGCTCACTCTAATTAACGAATGTCGCTAGTATTGTACCGCTCGACGATCTCGGTGTAACGAAAAAAGCCCTCCGTAGGGGGGAGGGCAAAGAATTTTACAGGATTATTTTACTGGTTATTAAGAGTGCTTGTGCGTCGTACTTATTAACAACCAGGGCCACAGTCTAGGCAGTGTTTAATCATATCTGGACCAAGGTGCAATTTAGCGTTTAGATCGCGCAGTGCAGTACGTACACCTTCTTCAATTACGGGATGGTAAAATGGCATATCCAGCATTTCAGCAACGGTCATTTTGCTCTGGTGTGCCCATGCTAATAGGTGTGCTAAATGCTCAGCGTTTGGACCAATCATCTCAGCCCCAAGGAAGCGACCTGTACCGTGTTCACCATACACATGCAGCATGCCTTTATTTCGTAGCATAACGCGAGAGCGACCTTGCCCTTCGAAAGAAACGAAACCTGTTTCAAAGCACCCGCAAGTACCTAAACGTGTCGTAAGTTCTTTGTAAGTTTCTCCCACCATCGCGATTTGTGGATCAGAGAACACCGCTGAAATCTTTGAGCGACGAAGACCGGCTCGGATCTCAGGATAGCGACCCGCATTATCACCCGCGATACGTGCTTGGTCTGCTGCTTCATGCAGTAATGGAAGCTGGTTGCTTGCATCACCGGCAATAAATATCGAGCTTACTGATGTTTGCATGGTGTAGTAATCAGCCACTGGTACGCCACGCGCATCAAGTTCTAAGCTGGTATTGTCGATATCTAACTGATCAATATTAGGACGACGACCTGTTGTCGCTAATACATAATCAACGGTAATTTCTTTTAGCTCACCCTCTTTACCAATATATTTAATCTCAACCACATCACCTTCACGCTTCATGCTTTCTACTTGCACATCAGCATCAAGGTAGAATTCTTCATTGAAAGATTTATAAGCGTAAGCCATGACGTCAGGATCGGTCAGTGGGCCTACTTGGCCGCCTAGACCAAACATAATGACTTCAACCCCTAGACGCTTAAGTGCTTGACCTAGTTCCAAGCCAATAACACCTGGGCCAAATACTGCGACTGAATTAGGTAAGTCATTCCATTCAAAAACATCATCATTAATGATTAGGCGATCACCGAGCTCATTCCATACTGCTGGGTAAGCAGGGCGAGAACCTGTTGCGACAACAATACGTTTAGCAACGATCTTGGTGTGATCATCGACGATTAAGGTATTATCATCGGCAAATTTTGCGTAGCCAACAATCTTGTCTTCGGCTGGAATTTCGTCAACCCCTTCCAAAACGAATCCGACAAAGCGATCGCGTTCGCTTTTCACGCGAGCCATGACTTCTTGACCGTTAATCACGATTTCCCCTTGAGGGTGAATGCCGAAGCCTGGTGCTTTTTCGATTTGATGAACGCTTTCAGCGGCTGCGATAAGTAGCTTCGATGGCATGCAACCTACGCGAGCACATGTGGTGCCGTATTGGCCACCTTCAATCATCACAACACTGTCTGTGTGTGCTTTTGCTGCACGATAAGCACCAAGACCAGCAGTACCACCACCAATAACAGCTACATCAACATTCAAGGTTTTCATTTTGGTATCTCCGTCAAAAAAAAAAAAGGCGAGACGAAAAATACAGATTGTCTCGCCAATTATTTGTT
>SWCB01008956.1_pt1 | contig 45057 bp, 35 predicted proteins | sample 4692901 | NCBI WGS metagenome assembly SWCB01 (sample SAMN10267276, study PRJNA491770) | bioreactor metagenome | isolation source: DHS bioreactor inoculated with subseafloor sediment | place: Japan: off Shimokita Peninsula | collected 2006-08 | reverse complement strand
TAGCGATTAATGCAAAGAATGGGTCGGCAAGATTACCAGTTAATAAGCCGAGGGTGTTGTTAGAACGACTTGCTAATGCTGCAGCCCTAGCATCACGGTGGTAATTCAGTTTTTTCATTGCTTTTTGAACGCGCTCTTGGGTCACGGGCTCAACATATGTGGTGTTATTAATTACTCGGGAGACTGTCGCAGTAGAGACTCCAGCCAGTTTTGCCACATCTTTAATCGTTGCCATAAAGTTGTTTATTTATCGTGATACTAAAAGTTGCGGCAGTTTACATAGATTATCAGTGCAAAAATGTTAGTTGCATCAAATGCTCGGAGAGAGGGTAGATGTTGATTTTGGCTGGCTTGAATATAAAAATGGCAACCTAAGGGCTGCCATTTAATGTGAATGAATATAAATAATTGATGTATTTATACTTTAAATTGCCCAACCAAACTTTTCAGCTCACTACCGGCATGGTTAAGTTCATTAACTATTTTTTCAGAGTCGCTGCTCGAATGAATTAAATCGGTCACGATATCTTGTATAGAAACCATATTACGATTGATTTCATCGGTGACCGAGCTTTGTTCTGTTGCAGCCGTCGCGATTTGACTTGTCATGTCATTAATTGATTCAACAGCGCCCGTAACAGAAGAAAGGCTATCTGTAATTAAATTTGCAGCATCCACTGCTTCAGTACAGGTAGATTGACTATGATCCATCGACGTTACTGCCTGCGACACTAATCGATGCAGTTCATCTAACATTTCTTTTATTTCTTTGGTGCTTGATTGAGTACGGCTTGCTAACCCACGCACTTCATCTGCAACGACAGCAAACCCACGACCTTGCTCGCCAGCCCGTGCAGCTTCAATTGCTGCATTTAAAGCGAGTAGGTTAGTTTGCTCTGCAATTTCACCGATCACTTTTAATACATTATCGATTTTTTGAGATTGCTGGTTTAACGAATGAATGTGTTGTGCTGCCTGATCGACTTCTTCAACTAATGCAGTGATTGAAACAACAGATGTATCAACGCGTTGCTGGGCAACGATAGAATCTTGGCTTGCATCACTGGTTGCGCTTGAAACTTCATTCGCATTCATTGCTACTTCACTTGCTGCTGAACTCATTTCAGTAACAGCAGTGACAACTTGTTCTGTTTCGTTGTTATGTTCTTGGAGCTGGCGAGTAAGGCTGGCTGTTTGGTTGTGAATATTGCCCGCCGCACCGGATACTTGATCGGTTACTGTGGAGACTTGTCGGATGATATGTTGTAATTTTGTGGCAAAGCGGTTGAATGCGTTGCCCAGTTGCGCAATTTCATCATGGCCATTGATATCAAGGCGGCGGGTTAAATCACCTTCACCGTCGGCAATATCATTCAAGGTTTCAACCATATTCTGTACCGGACGTATAATACGATTTGCAGTGAAAATGATCGTAAAAATCGTCAATAGACTTAAAATACCAGAAGTGAGTAGAACAATATTAAAACGCTCATTCATTTCATTTTTAGCTGTTAACTGGTATTCAGAGACTTCGTTATTAATATCATCAATGTATACTCCTGTACCGATAAACCAGTCTGTATTTTTGATTGAAGCGGCGTAACTGAGTTTAGGCTGTGGGGTAGGATTTCCGCTTTTCGGGTGAACATAGTTGACGAACCCCCCACCTTGTTGCGCGGCTTGGTACAGTTTCTCAAGAATTTTGACGCCGTTCGGATCTGTCATTCCTCGATGGTTCTTATCTTGTTTCTCCGGACTTGCGGCATGAACAATGTTGTTGTCATTCTTGTCATAGATAAAAATGTAGCCGGTATTGTTAATCGCAAATCTCAGCGGAAGCAGCAGCTCCCGAATTTGTTGAATAGCTTGCTTTTTATCACTATTGGCGGCGAGGATATTCTCAACAGCATGTTTGTTGATGTTAACTGCATCTTTAAGCTGACTTTTTCGTTCGCTAATTAATTTATTATTGAAGTGTTCGACTTGTTCATCTAATGCTTTGTTTTCTAAATTAAGAACAATGCCAATCGCGACACTCATGATAATAAACACTGGTAGCAAGCTGAGCAGTAATAATTTGCTCTTTAAATTGAGTTTGTTCATAATTATATGGATCCTGTTTCATATTTATATTTATAATGGTTTTGCTCTCTTCTATATCTTTAATCTATGTCGGCAGGGCGTGTTGAAAGTTTACTGTTTAATACCGTTTTTATGATAGCCATTTTATATGTGTGGTTATTCTGATGCCTGTAAATTCGAGCTTTTATATGGGCTTAATTAGGCAGTCAATACATTATGTCTCTTCAGTAATATTTACTTCCTATTAAAAGCGTGATTCTGCTTCTGCTTATGAAAAAATTACAATTAGGTTAATGTTTAAATTAAAATACAAATAAATATTAAATAATTATTCAAATTAGCTTCTGCATTGCAATAAAAGTATAAAAGCCACGTATTGTGGCTTTTATATTGAGGTATCTTGGTTTAAATGATTTATTTAATATGCATTAAACTGCCCATAATAATAAGGCGAGTATTTGTGGTGATAATATTCTTAAACACATCACTAATGGATAAACTGTTGCGTACGATAGCGCTGAAGCCCCACTTGTTGGATGTAAGCCATTGGCAAAAGCAAGAGCTGGTGGATCGGTCATTGAGCCCGCAAGCATGCCGCAGATAGTAAGGTAATTAAGCTGTCCGACTGTGCGTGCTAAAAATCCAACAGTAAGTAGAGGCACTAAGGTGATAACAATACCGTAGCCCATCCAACTTAAACCGTCACCGTTTACGAGTGTATCAACAAAGCCACCACCAGATTTTAACCCAACAACGGCAAGAAATAACACTATCCCTATTTCTCGTAATGCCAAGTTAGCACTGGGTGGCATAAACCAATATAACTTACCAATACTGCCTATACGGGCAAGTATGAGTGCGACAAGTAACGGTCCGCCTGCTAAACCAAGCTTAATTGCGGCTGGAAACCCTGGTAAATAAAAAGGAATCGATCCCAATAAAACTCCTAAGCCAATCCCCACAAATACTGGCAGCATTTGCACCTGTTGTAATTTTTGATGAGCATTACCCACAATACCACTAACAGATTCGATGGCTTCTTGGCGCCCAACAAGGTTTAAAATATCACCAAATTGTAATGTCGTTTGGCTTGTAGGTACTAGCTCAACACCTGCTCGATTTAATCGTGATACAACAACGTCATATTTTTCTTTGAGATCAAGGTGGCTAATTTTTTTACCCAAAACGATTTCATTGGTTACCACTAATCGCTGAACCCTTAGATCTGTACCTCGGGTTGATAGTGATGCATCTACAACTTCACCAATCACTAACCGTGCTTTTTCGAGGGCATGTTTAGCGCCGACTAAGTGGAGTAAGTCATTCGTTTCAATTCGCGTATCAGGGCGGGGAACATGCAATTTCTCGCCTCGTTTTAAGCGTGAACAAACAATGTCACCCTCTGTTAATGCTGGTACATCTTTAAGCTGTAAACCATTTAAGTTGGGATTACGAATAGCAACGTTAAGGGTGTGTAAATTTTGTTTTTTATTACCATTCTGGAGTTCAAATTCTTCCGCTTCTTTGTCAACATTGACACGAAAAGCCAGACGTAAAATCCACATGGTTAATAAAATTCCACAAATACCAAAAGGGTATGCAACAGCATAGCCCATGCCTGTTAGGTCAAGCATACCTTCTTGTGCACCAAGTTCAGTGAGTATCTGCTGACCAGCACCAAGCGATGGGGTATTGGTGACGGCTCCCGAGAAAATACCGAGAATAACAGGTAAAGGAACATCAAATATTTTATATAAACCGATAGCAACAATGCAGCCTAGTAAAACGATTAATGCAGCAAAGGCGTTGAGTTTAAGACCGGAACTTCGTAATGAAGAAAAGAATCCTGGCCCTACTTGAATACCAATTGTATACACAAACAGTATTAACCCGAATTCTTGTATAAAGTGCAGGGTATGTGAATCGAGAGCAACGCCCCATGAGTCAGTAAAGTGACCAACAAAAATGCCGCCAAACAGCACCCCGCCAATCCCTAATCCAACACCACAAATACGCCAATTCCCAATCCATAAGCCCAGCACTGCAACCAGCGCTAATATGCTGATAGATAGTGCAATATTACTCATAGTGAGTCTCCTAGCTTTTATGAAACAAAATCGTTGCGATAGTTATTCTCCGAAAAAATCGGTAAAAAAGTCTGCGCCAGGGGTAGTGAAGAGGAACTCGGTAAGGACAGATTTCACTTTAGTGAAAGGAGTGAATAGGGAGTTGATGCCTACAGCTGGTGTATCGGCTTTTGTGTATCTATGGTTCATATTAATAGCGCATATTTATCATACATTTAAGTGCCTAGGCTGATAATTGTGCAGTGAACCAAGATAAAGGCGGTGATGGTTATGGTTGTGTTGCACCTCTGTTTTGTTTGTGTTGCGCCATGGCGGTTGGCTGGGGATTAGCGTTGAAAGGGGTGAATTATAATGATGGATAAAAAAAGGGGCGTAAGCCCCTTTAGTGTAGTGATTATTTCTTATAATACGATTAAGTATATTAACCGCATTTAGAGTCGCCGCAATTTAAGCAAGTCTGGCAACCATCCTTGATTATCATCGCTTTAGTGTGGCACTTGTAGCACAAGGTAGCACTTGGCGGAAAACTGCTGTTGCTTTCAGATTCAGCGTTTTCAGCAATTTTCTCTTCAGCTACTTTGCCTGCAAGCTCTGCTTTTTTAGCGTCTAAAAATGCTTTTTGGTGTACATCCACTTCAGGCACACCCATCATGCCAATTTTCGTTAAGTGCTGTTCGATAATATTACCGATTTCAGCAATTAAAGAAGGTACATATTTGCCTTTATTCCAGTAACCGCCTTTTGGATCGAACACTGAACGTAATTCTTCCACTAAAAAAGTACAGTCTCCACCTTTACGGAATACAGCGGACATAATACGTGTTAGAGCAACAATCCACTGATAGTGCTCTAAGCTTTTTGAGTTAATGAAAACCTCGAATGGGCGACGTACTTCATGCTCTGTGCCTTCATTTAAAACCACATCATTGATGGTAATAAACAAAGAATGTTCAGAGATGTGCTCTGGCGTTTTCAGCTTGTAGGTTGTGCCTAAAAGAATGTCAGGTCGAGGCATGTTTTCATGCATGTACTCAATAATCTCTTCAGGTTGTACTGGCTCTGCCTGTACTTCTGGCTCTTGGCTTTTTACTTTAAAGCCAACGATTTTACTGCTAATTTTCTGAACCATGAGTGTATAACCTTTCTAACTTAATACTTACCGTAGTAACCTTCTTTAAGCGCATCGTAAAGATTGGCTGCGGTGTGTGTTTCACCGTCGTATTCAATCTCTTCGTTGCCCTTAGCTTCAATTGTAGAGCCGTCTTCTAAGTTGAAAACGTACGTTGTATTTTCAAGGTCGCTCTCTTTTACGAGTACACCTTGGAATACTTCAGGATTGAAGCGGAAAGTAGTACAACCTTTCAAACCTTTATCGTAGGCATTCATGTAAATGTCTTGAAAGTCTTCGAAAGGGAAGTCTGTTGGTATATTGGCGGTTTTGGAAATTGAAGAATCAATCCAGCGTTGAGCTGCTGCTTGAACATCTACATGTTGGCCTGGTGTAATATCATCTGCGGTAATGAAATATTCTGGTAGCTGAGTTTCTTCATCTGTGCTGTATGGCATTGCTTTGCTATTCACTAGCTCGCGATAGGCAAGCAACTCAAAGCTATACACATCGACACTTTCTTTTGTTTTCTTACCGGTAACTATAACATTACGGCTGTAGTGATGGGCAAAGCTTGGCTCAATACCGTTACTTGCGTTATTCGCTAAGGACAATGAAATCGTACCCGTTGGCGCAATGGAACTATGGTGGGTGAAACGCGCACCGACTGTTGATAAGGCCTCAATCAGTTCTGGTTCAATTTCAGCAACTTGCTGCATGTAGCGGCTGTACTTGGCATGCAGTACTTTACCTTTTATTTTATCACCTACCTTGATGCCATCATCTGCCATTTCTGGGCGCTGACGTATCATTTTGGCGGTAATGGTAAATTCTTGCTCCATGACTGGCGCAGCGCCTTTTTCTTTGGCAAGGCTTAGGGCTTCTTTCCAACCCGTTATCGCAAGTTCTTGTGCTACTTGTTCTGTAAAGGCAATTGATGCCGCGCTACCGTACTTATGCGTTAGCATGGTTGTTGTAGAGCCCAGCCCTAAGAAACCCATGCCGTGACGACGTTTATGCATGATTTCATGACGTTGCTTTTCAAGCGGAAGCTGATTGATTTCTACTACGTTGTCTAACATACGCGTGAAAATAGCAACGACACGACGGAAACCATCCCAATCAAATGCAGCGGTATCCGTAAATGGGTCACGCACAAATTTTGTTAGGTTGATAGAGCCTAAAAGGCACGCGCCATAGGGCGGAAGAGGCTGTTCACCGCAAGGGTTAGTTGCTCGGATCTCTTCACAGAACCAGTTGTTGTTCATCTGGTTTACTTTATCAATCAGAATGAAACCCGGTTCAGCATAGTCATAGGTTGACGTCATAATAACGTTCCATAACTTACGCGCAGGCAAGGTACGGTAAATTTTACATGCGACGCGACCGTCTTTGTCTTCCACGAAACCTTCAGCCAGCGGCCAATCTGTCCACATGATTGAAGAATCAGTATGTAGATCGAGGTTATCCTGTTTCGCTTCTTTTGCGGTTACAGGGAAGACAAGGCTCCAGTCTTTATCGTTCTTAACGGCTTGAACAAATTCTTCAGAAATTAATAGCGATAAGTTGAATTGGCGTAGGCGACCATCTTCACGCTTAGCACGAATGAAATCGATAATATCTGGATGACGAATATCCATGGTGCCCATTTGTGCGCCACGACGACCACCCGCAGAAGACACGGTGAAACACATCTTGTCATAGATATCCATGAAAGACAGTGGGCCAGACGTATAAGCCCCCGCGCCAGATACAAAAGCACCACGTGGGCGAAGTGTCGAGAAATCATACCCAATACCGCAACCTGCTTTTAAGGTAAGACCCGCTTCGTGAACTTTACCTAAAATATCATCCATCGAATCTTCGATAGTGCCTGATACGGTACAGTTAATGGTCGAGGTAGCAGGCTTGTGTTCAAAAGCACCTGCATTCGAGGTGATACGACCAGCAGGGATGGCACCGTTACGCAGTGCCCACAAGAATTCGTTGTACCAATGTTCTTTGACTTTATCTTTTTCTAAATCAGCTAACGCGCGAGCAACACGTTTGAAGGTATCATCCACAGTCTCATCAATAGCGATTCCATGCTTAGTCTTGAGACGATATTTACTGTCCCAGATCTCCATAGAGGTAGATTGGTATGCAATATCGATTGCTTGAGATACTTCAGAAGCTGTTGAGGTTTTCGCCATTATGAATGCACCTTTATGTTTGTTGTAATTCAAGCACAACAGACACAGTTTAATGCGTCATCCAGACTGCATTATGTGTGTTTAAGAGCCAATACGTGGTTGTATCTTATGTTGAGGCGACAGATGAAAACACAATATATGATGATCTTCTAGTCTTGACAGCCACTATATCTGCGATTGTAAGTATAGTGTTACATGAAACGATCGGGCTTGTTTTTTCAATGTTTGATAACTGTACCTAGCCGATAAATGGCAGAGGAGATAATACAGAATGTCGAGAGGAAAAGGTGTGATTAGAATAGTTTTTTGAAACAAAAAAGCACTCGGGTATGAGTGCTTTTATTGTGACATATGAGTCAATGTAGCAGGATTTAAATGTTGTAGTTAAATAAAACAGTCTTAGAAGCCGTAGCGTAAACCAAGCTGTAATTCATCTTCGTCATTATCACCTTCGCCACCTTCACCTTCATCAAGTAAATTGAACTTGTAGCTGCCAAAGAGAGCAACATTGCCCATATAGCGCGCATATTCAATACCAATGAAGTCGATATCTAAATCAGCAATGTCATCAGCTGAGTAGTAGTTATATGTCATGTTGACGGTGTTATCGCCAAATGAGTAACCTGCATACAGGTCTACTGCACTGAAATCAGAATCTTTGGTGCTATCGAATGAAATATCACCACCTTGGTACATGGCTGCCAGCCAGATCCCATCGTTGGCATATTTAGCGGCTAATAGGTAAGTGTCTGATGAGTTAGTATCAAACTGATTACCATAAGTTTGATCACTTGCAGCATAGCCAGCACCGAGTTCTAATCCGATAGGTAACTCATAAGCAATGATTGTACCGTAACCATCACTTTGGCTATCTGAATTAAAATTGCCGTCAACTTGGAATGTTAAGCCGTAGCTGGTGGTTGTCGCGTAACGGAGCATATTTTTAGCTCGGTCAGCTGTTGCCACGTTATACTCGTTGGTGTAGCCACTGAATGTTTCGGCGACATCCGTCCAGTCGGTAAGGTAGGTTACGGCATTTACTTGGTGACCATAAAAAATATCGCCAAAACTGGTTTCTGCACCAGCATATAAGTGACGTGTATTCATTGCTACATCATCAGAGCCGCCATCTGTTTTTTCTGTCAGCTCAAATTCATATTTACCGACGAAAGTAATATCTGAATTATACGTTTGTTTACCATCGACAGTTAAACGAACACGAGATTTATCTTTGTATGTACTGTCGTTGGTTTCGACGCCAGTATCATCATCAAATTCTTTATTTGCATCTGAAATATTACCGCGAACCTCTGCTCGACCTCCTACGTTAAATACTGTGTTGTCATCTTGATATACTGTTGCTGCTGAAACTGGAATTGATATGGTTGCTGCTGCCACTGCGATGGCAATGAATTTCATATTCATTTTTGTCATCCCTTAACTAGAATAATTTTGTTACTCCTCGAAGCTTTCACGGAAAAAAAGCTACTAACTTCGTGAAATAAACTCTAGTCCGGATATTTATAAAAAGGTAACCAGACTCACGTAAATATTTAAGAAATAAGCATTATCGTGCGTGATGGTTGGTTTGTGTATATATAACTTGAAGTAATGGTTTGATGAGCTAATGTAAAAGATTGGCAATAAAAAAAGGCACTCAAAAGAGTGCCAAAATAAAGCAAAAAAATAAAAGTGGATTCGGTTCGGTATTGCTTAGAAGTTGTAACGTGCTAGCACTGCGAATTGATCAGCACCTGAATCGTTACCTAAGTTATCTTTATCTGTTACGCCTAACTTATATTCAGCAGAGAAAATCATGCTACCTGGTGTCCATGCTGCACCAATTAGGCCATATGAATATTCTGCTTTAGTGTCATCATCTTCTAGACCGTTGTAACCACCGTATACTTGGTACTCACCACCGCTAACAAGATAAGCTGCAATGAATTCGTAACCAGTTGCATTTTCAGCAACGCCACTTACACCCGCTTTATTCGTCACATTTTTCAGGTTGCCATTTACACTAGTGTGGTTTTCGTACTGACCGTACTGGCCAGCAACATAAAGCATATCTGACTGGTATAAAGCACCTAATGTCCATGTTTTATCGTCGGCTTGGCCTTCATACTTTGTAAGGCTGTATGCACCACCTAGACTTATACCGAAATCAAAGTCGTACGATAGGGCACTTTGTAGACCGTATTCACGGTGAGTTGTGCTAGCCCCTGTTTTAATATCATCGCCTTCAAATTGGTATTGCACACCAATATTCAGGCCATTAATGGATTTACGGTAAGATAATGCCTCATTTGCACGGCCTGTACCTGAATCACCGTGACCGTCTGTTTCTGCACGACCATCGTAGGTACCAGACGCTTCACCACCATAGATCCAGAACACATCCGTCCAAGCGGTGATGTCGTAGTACGTTGACCATTGCTTACCGAGTGTAATTGTACCCACTTGCTCGTTAAGGAAGTACACATTGCCTAAACGGTTGCTGAAGTCTTGGCTGCCACTTGCGAGTGCATCGTAGCCCCATTCTGCTTTAGCACCAGCTATCCAGCCTGGAACCATTTCATGCTCAAAGCCAAAGTTAATACGCGAACTGTTGTTTTCTAGCTTGGTTGTGCTGTCTTCGTCATTCACGCTTTCTGTATATTCAGCACGGACAGCTAAACGACCACCGATGGTCACTTTAGATGCGCCATCTTGGTACACTGTTGCTGCTGAAGCTGATGTTGAAATTACTGCTGCTGCCACCGCTAATGCGATAATTTTCTTATTCATTATTATAATTCCTTTAAATATTCATGTTGTTACGGCATTTACTCCAAATGCGTGAAACTATTAAAAGCGTAAAAAACAACACGTGTAAGTAAAACGTTGTAAAAGAAATGTAAATTTTAGGTTTCATGAGTTTTAGAAGTAATTAATCAAAATCGATTCAACAAGTTAGCCTTGATATGCACTTTGTTTTATAGTTATTAATTCTTCTAAATTTAAAGAATCATTTAGATGAAAATATAAAAATAATCATTTTAAAATAAAGGCTTAAATTGAATTTATTGATGATTAAATCACTGGCGAGTTAATTGTGATGTGGCTCTCATGTGTTTACTATGTAGTGGTTGCGTTTTTGTAACGTACCTAAAGTGCATTAAGTTGTTAAATTTATGCTGGCTGGTTTGTAGGGTATAAAGCAGTATATGAATGAGGAGTGATAAGGCGATTAAACGTTCTTTTTCAAATTTGATAGGTGTAAAAAAAGCCAGCATCAATATGCTGGCTTAGGTGTAATAGTATTAGTTCAACGTTGTTAGGTACTTGATGGTATTTGCCATATCATCCAAACTTTGGTGTGCATCGCTTTGTACCATGTATTTACCATTCACAATAAACGCTGGTACAGACGATAATTGTGAGTTTGCAACGATAGACTCAGCTTCCGTCATTTTTTTATACACTTGTTTGTGTTGCTCTTCACTTAGGCCGTAAGGACTAAGCAGATTATTTGACGTAAAGATTTCTTCTAAGATTACTTTCTTTTCTGCTTCGGTTGCCGTTTCTGGCGTTTCTTGCGTGTAAGCGAATAATTGTTCCATCAGCTTATCACTAGGCTTACCATCTGTCTGAATAGAGGCGGTATAAAAAATATAAGCTGCGACCTGTGCGCTTTCATTAAACGTCACATGCACTTTATCTATTTCTACACCAGCCAGTTTCTTTATCTCTGGCAGCATTGTTTCCATGCTGCGGCAATGTCCGCATGAAAGAGAAAAGACTTCAACAACCATCGGCATATCAGAGATTGGCGTTGATATTTGCGTGTACTTTTCACCTTCTTTAGGGGTGTTAGTGTCGTTGCAACCCACTAAGGCGACCATGGCAAATAGTAAAGCTAAAGCGGGTTTAAAATACTGTTTCATAGTTAATCTGTCTGTCTGGTTATTTATGAAGGGGTGATTATGCCTGCTCATGCAAAAAATAACTGATTTTAAATCAAATTTGAGCATTATCTCGTAGAAATATTCAGTCAAAGCCTCTTGGTATTATAGGTAAATCAGTATAAAATCGCCGACCTTTTTCTAAGTGGAGACTCGGGATGTACATCGGATTTGATTACGGGACAGCGAATTGCTCAGTTGCAATGATGGAGCAAGGGCAGCCACGTATGTTGCCGTTAGAAAGTGGCAATCAGTACATACCATCTACTTTATGCGCACCAACTCGTGAAGCCGTTAGTGAGCACTTATACCGTCACATGGGTATATCTCCGCTTAACACTGTCGGTGAGCAGGTACTTCGTCGCGCCATTGCAATGAACCGCGAAGAAGATATTCGTGTTGAAAACGGGGATTTACAGTTCGGTCAGGCGGCATTGGATTTGTATCTCGAAGATCCTGAAGAAGTATATTACGTAAAATCTCCCAAATCTTTTCTTGGTGCTAATGGGCTACGTGATGTACAGATAAGCTTTTTTGAAGATCTTGTTTGCGCCATGATGAGTAACATTAAAACCCAAGCCGAGATGACGACTCAGAAAATAATTACAGATACCGTTATTGGGCGACCTGTGAATTTTCAGGGTACTGGCGGCGAACGAGCCAATGAGCAAGCAGAATCTATTTTAACGCAAGCGGCAAAACGGGCTGGATTTAAGAATATTGAATTTCAATTTGAACCTGTCGCCGCTGGCCTAGAGTTTGAAAGTACGCTAACGGAAAATAAAACCGTGCTGGTGGTTGATATCGGTGGTGGTACAACGGACTGTTCATTGATCGAAATGGGCCCCGATTGGTGTGGAAAAGCAGATCGTACCGATAGTTTACTTGCCCATAGTGGTCAACGTGTTGGTGGTAACGATTTGGATATCCATTTAGCCTTTAACCAATTAATGCCACTGTTTGGATTAGGCAGCAAAACGCTGCGTGGTATCGATATGCCAATTAGCCAATTTTGGAACCCTATTGCTATTAACAACGTTATCGCCCAAACAGATTTTTATAGCTCTGCAAATATTCGTACGTTAGATCAACTTCGACGTGATGCATCAGAGCCTGAAAAGCTCAAACGCCTGATTCATGCTTATCACGATACGCTAGGCTACCATATCGTAAGAAAAGCAGAAGAAAGTAAGATTACCTTATCGGAAGAAAAAAGCAGTCAGGTACAAATGCATATTTTGTCTGAGTTGCTAGAAGTCTCTATTTCTCAAAGTCAGATGGCTGACGCAATTGAAACGCCAAAAGCCAAGATGAGTGAATTGGTGACTGAAGCCGTAAACCAATCGGGTAAAAAGCCAGACTTAATCTATATGACTGGCGGTACAGCGCGCTCACCGATATTACGTGCTTGTATTGAGCAACAATTACCCAATGTACCCGTTGTTAGCGGCAGCTATTTTGGTTCTGTAACGGCAGGTTTAGCACGCTGGGCAGAACATTGTTTTCGCTAGAAGTGATTTATATAGTGTGAATGCTGAATGAAGCGATAGCCTTTTATTAGAAATAGGCTATCGGCCTTCGGCTTTCTTATTTGGGTGATTAACTATTGTTACGCAGGCGCAAACGCAGAACACCAGCCTGTTGCTGAAACAAGCTTGCCAGGGAATACACCACAAGGGCGCCATTCATCGCCGTCATTACCTTGAATCAGTAAGCAGCCAGAACAATGCTTGCTGTCGTCTGGTGATTTATGAACATATTTTAATGCAGCGGCTTGTGGATCATCTTCAGTGAGGTGAGGAATATCTGCTGCATGTGCTGGTTTAATTAAATCCGTACCGCCAAGGGTGACACCGATTACGCCACCAAGTCCAAGTTTTAGAAAACGTCTACGTGTAGGGTGATTTTTCATGGATTATCCTTTTTAACGACATTACTTATTTAATAATATTTATTGTGATTTTCTATTTTTTATAACGTTACTTTAATGCTCTGTGATTCAAACATTATACGAACTAGTAGGGATATTAGTTCATAAGTTTGGAATGGATCATGAGATCTAGCAACGTTATATTTTCAAATTGTTCACATGATCACGTAGTTTGTGTAATGGGTTTCATGGTGTTAAAAAAGAAGCACACTATTTTTTTAATGGTAAGCATTTGACTAAACAGGGATTGATCATTTTATAAGAATACATAGATTGTATCAATTCTTAACTTGCAACATCTTGTTTACAAGCGCATGCTGTGTGCGCGATACCACCAGACAAAACAATAAAGGTAGAGAAAATGAACTTATTTCTTTTAGATATAGATGGCACTTTGGTTGATTCTGATGAAATTGATCAACATTGTTTAACGTTGGCAATTGAAGATGTTCTGGGTATCTCTACTGATGGTAATTGGAGTCAATATCAGAAAGTCACGGATTCTGGCATTATAGATGAAATATTATTAAAGAATAATATCAGTGAAAGTCGTTCGATTATTCATCGTAAAGTTGAAGCGCGCTATTTAGAATGTATACGCGAATACTTAAATAACAATCCGTCAGAAATGCATGAAATTAAAGGTGCAAAGAAGTTTATTGATCAAATGCAAGATCGTGAAGATACGCATATTGCGATTGCGACGGGAGCTTGGGAGTCTGCGGCTAAATTAAAATTACAAGCTGTTGGTATTGATACATCAAATATAACATTTACATCCTCATCTGATGCTATGAGCCGTACTGAAATTATGGCACTTGCAGCATTCAGGGCAAAACAAGATACAGGTGAAACATTTAATCGTCGTGTATTTTTTGGCGATGGAGAATGGAATAAAAATGCCACCCAAGAGCTCGGTTATGATTTTGTAGCGGTGGGTACAGGTGTTAAACACCATACTCAGATACCTAACTTTACGCATTACCAATCCGTTTTTTCACAATTATCGCTGTAAAACGTTATTACCTAACAATCTTCTGAATAATGCTTATTTTATCTAAGTAGTTGTAATCATTGACCATCATCATTGAGCGTTTACATAGAAGTGATGATGGTAGCTCGCCTCTAACCCTCCTGCATTTAGTTTTCTATTCCGTATTAACCTTTGATGAAACTTATGAGCAACCTTGCAGCATTTTTGTGATTTTGAGTCTAATCTTGTAGTTGTGTCAGTAAAACAAATTATTAACATATAAAAATGCAATAAACCTCGCTTATTTTTTCGTGAGGGGAGGGCACTTCGAGATTTTTGCATTGGAGGCTGTAGATGAATAAAGAAGAATGGATAAATGGCTGGTTTAATGAAGTATGGGGAAAGGGCAATGCTCAGTTGTTGGCTGAGTGTGCGACTAATCCTTTTAATTTTCATACTTCAGGAGGACGAAGCTTTTCACTGACACATGAAGATTATCTTTCCTTTGTCAATATTTGGCAGCAACGTTTCAATAATGTTCGTTTCACTATTTCTCAAGTTATTACGGAAGAACATAAAACGGTGGCACTGTACCAGTGTGAAGCCACCTATCATGGTGGTTGGATTAAAATACCGGGAAAGAACCAGAGTGTGAAAATGACAGGAATGGTGCTATTTCAAATGAAGAATGGACTAATGACTGATTGCTGGTTAGAAGACAGTAGCTTTGATTTATACCAACAGCTGACGCGCTATTTGGAATGATTAGTGATTAACATGAAGGTGAAGCACAAGAACTTCAGAACAGGTGAGTACCAGAAAATCTCTCGGCTTACCTTCATGATAATGTGTAATGTTATAAAGCGTGTTGTGTTTTTTTGGCTGTTAGTGTTTTTAGCTGCTCAAAGTAAATATTACTTTCTGAAATAACAACACCACGTAACAAGACTAAACCAATCAAGTTAGGTACAGCCATCAAGCCATTTACAATATCTGCAATTAGCCAAATCATATCCAGCTTTAAGAACGCGCCACTTGCCACTAATACCAGAAAGACAATTTTATAAGGTAGAATTGCTTTAACACCAAAAAGGTAAGTAATGCAGCGTTCACCATAATAGTTCCAACCAATGATGGTGGTAAACGCAAAGAACATCAGCCCTACCGATACCATCAATGGTCCCCAATACGCTGAATCTAAACCAGCAGCAAACGCATAGGTTGTCATTGCTGCACCAGCATACTCACTCTGCCATGCACCCGTAACAATAAGTGTAAGCCCTGTCATGGTACATATGATAATGGTATCAAAAAATGTACCCGTCATTGATGTTAACCCCTGACGAACACATGAATCTGTTTTCGCAGCCGCGGCTGCAATAGGTGCACTTCCAAGCCCCGATTCATTTGAAAACACACCGCGAGCAATACCAGATTGTATCGCAAGCATGATACCTGCACCGGTAAAACCGCCTGCTGCAGCATGACCAGTAAATGCCGAGCTAATCACTAAAGCGACGGCTTCAGGTAGAGCGTGCATTTGAGTCGTTAATACCAGTAGGCAAGCCAAAATATAGAAACCGGCCATTACAGGTACAACCTTACTGGCTACACTCGCAATCGATTTTATTCCACCAAGTGTCACCGTTGCCACAAGTAATGTTAAAATCACAATGGTGTATTCTTTGGGTGCTTCAAAAGAAAGGTAAGCAGCATCAACAATCGCATTAGCTTGTGGGAATGTACCAATACCAAAACATGCAACACCGAGGGCGAAAAAGGCAAAAAGTTTAGCCAGTGTTTTACTGCCGACGCCTTTTTCTAGGTAATACATTGGGCCACCGATCATTTGACCGTTAGCATCTTGCTCGCGATATTTCACCGCCAACAGGCATTCTGCATATTTGGTCGCCATACCAAATAGGGCTGCTAGCCACATCCAGAATAGTGCGCCGGGCCCTCCCATTTTGATTGCTGTCGCTACGCCAACTATATTACCAGTACCAATAGTGGCAGAAAGGGCAGTGCAGAGTGCGGCAAAGCTCGATACATCACCATCACCTTTCGTACGATGTTTAGTTGAAAACACATAACTAAGTGCAAGAGGTAAGTAACGAATTTGGATAAAACCAAGACGTATTGTTAGATAAAGACCAGTACCGACTAATAAGATCAGTAGTGGCGGTCCCCAAACAAGGTTATCAATAACTTGAAGTGTATTTTGTAGCGTATCATGTAGCGGATTCATTATTCCTCCTTTTAAACTTCAAAGGAAGAGACATAGAACAACAGAAACAAGTGTGTACAGAAATAGTTTCTGGGCTGTTGATCTTATCTCCTCTGTCCTTTTGCCTGAGAGTTTCACTTTCCATGCATGTTAAAACAGCAAAAAGGAAAGCTTGCTCCTTCGGCGCCCGATTTAACGGGTCTCTCCAGAGGCTCCTCCAATAACAGTCCATACCGGATACCTTGTTAAAGGTATGTAATCCAGTGCCTGAAAGATTAACGTCTTGTGTTTGAACAGTAACAAACGGTTTAAGAGCGCTTACTTCTTCGGCGGGCTTATACTCGTATCAGAATGATTCTGCTAGCGAATAATATGCCACTCTCCTGCTATCTTCATCGGAACTCAATTTTTCAGCCGCAATACTAATTGATAAAAATGTGATTGTCTGCAAAAAAATGGAGTAAATAATCAAAAAAATGCGATGTAAGATTAATATACATATACCCAAGTCACTCTGAATCCTGCATCTTGAGGTGGCTTGGGTATATTTGTCATAAGCATGAAGTTTACTATCTTATGAAAGTAGCCAATATCATTATTTTGTCGTTATAAATTTAATTTTCTTGTATACGCGAAAAAAAACAAATAGATGCTTTAGGAATAATAGTGAGCATTGATATTCTATTTTTGAATATAAAAGGCACGTGTTTTAACTAATTTAATGTTGAAATTAGTTGGTAATTTAATCAATAGCAGAGATTTAAATAATTAATTTTTAGAAATGAGACAAGGTTATAAAACTGGATTTATTTGATTATTTAAGCGTTAATTATTTATAAATAAGAAAAATATAGCGATAGATTTGTATAAATATTTATACATCATTGACAGGGAGCGTCGGTACAAAGCGTATTCATAAGTCATTTATATATGAGTCGTTATGTATAATTTGGCATGTTTACGCTCTAAGTTTGAGCTGAAATACATGACGTTATAACCCTAGCAATAAGGTGGAAATGTGATTTGGGTTAGCTGCAATCATCATAATAAACACATTGAAGCGAAAGAAAATCTAAAGAATTTTCATAGCGTTGTTGATGTCTCTCCTTTTGAACTTCTGTCGACAATGACAGGACATGAGTTGATCTTCCTTGAAGTAAAAAACTCTAGTTCAGAAGGGTTTGAATTACTAAGAGCTGTTAAACAACGCCATGCAGCAACGAAAGTCGTTATTGTATATCATGAACTTGATGCAGATTTAGCACTGAATGTGTTACGTGCTGGTGGTGATGATGTCATCAGCGTCAATTCAAATCGGCAACAATTAGATGAGTGTTTTACCCGTCTTCATACCCATACTGTCAATGTTGAAAGTGGTGCATATGAACAGCGTGAATTATCCATTAAACCTGCTTTGATCATCATCGATCAAAATATAAGTGCGCCTTTGCGTGAAGAAGATCTTGCTAATGCCTGCCAATATTCACCGACCTATTTTTCACGTTTATTTCATAATGTCATGGGTGTAACTCTTAAACAGTACATCATTAAAAAACGATTGGATTTAGCATGTGGTTTGTTAATTTCTGATCGAGAGAAAATATCATCAGTCGCAACATCTGCGGGTTTTAAAGATGTTTCCTATTTTTCACGTGTATTTAAAAAACATATTGGTTGCTCACCGGGCGAATTTAGATTAAAAAAGCATGATGTGAATTAACGGTATTGGAATGATACCGTTTCATTCCTTATCCTTCTCCAATAGATATTTAATCTTCATATACGTAGAATTGTCTTTCAATATCATGCCTCTTACGTCATTTTTTTATTAAAAATAAGCTCAATGTTATAAAGTTTGCTTTTCCTTAGCCGATATATAACCCAATGTAGGGATAGAAATCTTTTTGGTTGTTTTTTAGTCAGTCGGGGTTATTTTTAGCATTGTTTAATATAAACTATAGTGCATACTTTAATCTGCACGTAGCGTAAATAATTGCATTTATTTTCATCACAATAAATTCTCGCTGAAACGAGCATCTTGAGGTAACTTGGGTATATATTATTGGTTATGCCAAATTATTAGATAATAACTGTGATTGGGTTTCTCATTGCATTCAGGAATAGCATCCGTTAATGACTTCATTTCATGATATTTTAGGTACAAATCAAGATAGCCCTCAGAGTGATATAAAACGTCGCTATAAACACCTATCTAATCGCTCTCACCCAGATAAAGGTGGCTCTAAAGCATTGATGCAGCTTATTTCTGAAGCCTATAAATATGTTAGTGAAGGAAAGGGACAACAAGAAGCATTTAATACTGATTATGTTCAAACGAAATCGGTTGAGAAGTACTTGAGCCAGATCCACCGCCTTCAAAATGATTACCGGCATCTGAAAGAGGAAAGAGATACGCTCGTTAAGAAACTAGCTAGCGCTCAAAAGGAAGCTCAGCAAGCTTTTGCTGATAGCTCTATGCACATTCATAATATGAAAAATACTGCCAGTAATGATATAGGTAAACTTCAAGAAGAGAATATTAGGTTAGCCCAATTATTAGCGGAAGCAAGGCGAGAGTTAGCAGTGAATAATCAATCTCATGCCGTGTCTACTACCGGAAATAACACGGTTGATCCAACGGTACTGACACAAAAAGTCGCCTCTCAAATTAAGTCATTAGGCTACTTCAACGCTAAGCGAGTGGGGTTAGTACTATTGGTACCAGTTATGCTGGCTGTGTTGCTGCTAAGTGCAGGTAAAGCCCCTTGGCAGGCAGTATTCGCATGGTTTAATCATCAAGATATAGAACCTAATGCTATTGCTACCATCGTGGATGTGAATCCGTTAGATGTAGTCAATAACCCTATTGCTAATCAAGTCGATACAACGGTTGTTTTGGCTATAGAACCAGCGCCTATCGCACGTATTCAAATAGACAAGGTTGTTGGTCAGTGGCAGCTAAAGTTTTACGAGAATAGTCAGAAACCTTATATTGCGGTGCGCAGTGATAAAGGTTCTTATATTGTGAAAAGTTGTGACTCAGGCTTTGAATATTATTTAAATGAAACGGTTAGATCGCGACGTTTGTCTGCAAACATGATCTTTGATCGACAAGAGCGCCACTTTATTGTTTATGACATTCCTTATGGTAAAGGGTCTTCTGCGGCAAATTGGTCTGATAGTAAAAGTGTACTCCTCAATGAAGAATACTTTTCGAATACTGGTTTTTCTGAAGCGTTCGCTAGATTAAATAATGCATGTGTTTCTTCCATCTGATGATCATTAAACGAAGAATAAGAGGTAGCTTGGGTATAAAGCGAAAGTACAACCTCTTATTCTCCTGATTGTGATTGGAGCTAGCACTGTTTATTTCTACCCCGCGGTTACAGACTGATTTTTATACAGTGGTTTTTTATATACTGCCAATCGAAACACTGCGGGTACAAAGTAAAACGAGATCATCGTTGTTAGCAGTGTACCGCCAGCAATAGCGATCGCAAACGGCGGCCAGAAGCCACCTCCCGCTAAGATTAATGGCATGAACCCACCAATCGTTGTGATCGTAGTAGAGGTTATATGACGCGTACAGCTCATTACTGCTACAAGAATTGCATCACTATCACCGTTTATCGCATCTGCATCGGCTTTTAGTTCAGCCAAGATGACGATAGCGGCATTAATGGCAAGGCCGACTAAACCAAGTAAACCAATAATAACGGTAAACCCAAAGGGATAGCTGAATGTCCAGACAGATAACAGGCCTAGCCCAGCGGCAAGTAACCCAACAGTAAAGATAATAAGACTTAAGCGAAATGAATTAAACGAAATCACAACCACCATAACAAGTAGTGTCACGACCATTGATAAGTTAGCCAGCAAATTACTGACAGATTCATTTCGTTCTGCTGATTCGCCGCCCAATTCGATTCGATAACCTGCTGGAATTGTCTTTTGATATTCGGTGATGTTGGCTTGAAAATGGTCAAGTGCTGTTTGCGGTAGTACCCCTGCACGAAGGTAACCTTCAATAACATTTACACGTTGGCCGTTACGGCGTGGTATTGCGCCTCTACTTGGTGTTAAAGAAAGCTCTGCAAGGGCGGAAACAGGCAATCCAGTAAACACATCTTCAGAGATAACGGGTAAACGAAGGTTACTGAGGTGAGACATATTCTCACGGTTTTCATCTTTAACACGCACTCTGATTGGAATTGATTCAGAAGATTCAATTATATTTCCACTTACTTTACCTGTTAAAGAGGCTTGCAGTAAATTAGCGAATTTACTCAATGTTAAGCCACTTAATTGGCTCGCTTCTTCATTAACGTTTACCCAAACTTTGGGTGTACCGGGCTGCAGGGTTTCACGGGTGTGAGTGACGTAGGGCGTTTCTGTCATAATCAGGCGAATATCTTCACCAATTGATTTTAATGTGTCGAGATTAGCACCGTATAAGCGCACCTCGAGTGGCGCATTAAACGGAGGGCCTTGCTCTAGTTTTCTGACTAAGATTTGTGCTTGAGGTAGTTCTATGTCTAATTTGGCTTGTAAGTCAGGAATCATTGCATTAGCGGCTGACAAATCTTTTGCTTTTACCATGGCCTGCGCAAAATAGGCAGCGCCTTTTTCACGTGCAGCCATGTTGTAATAGAACGAAGGAAAATTGCCACCAACAAGCCAGTTAACATTTTCGATATCGTCATATTGCGCAAGAATATGATCAACCGATTTTGTTGCTTCTGCTGTGGCAAAAATGCTCGCTTGTGGGGGTAAATACAACTTAATTTCGAACATATCTCGGTCTGAAGGTGGAAAGAATTGCTCCGTTAATTGTGAGGCACTCCAAAAGCCAGTAAGCGGTAAAACACATACTAACAATGCTGTGATTAGTGGGTGTTTAATCGCAATGCGAACACTTTTTTCAAATCCTTTGCTTAACCTTGGAAGGGTGATACCTGTGTGATACCAGTGGTGGCTATTTTCTCCTGATGGCAACCAACGTGATGCAAACCCTGCCACAATGGTGTGAGAGACAAGATAAGAACCCACTAACGAGAACGATACGGTAATCGCAATGGCGCCAACAAACTCGCCTGCTGGTCCCGGCATTAAAATAATAGGGGTGAAAGCTAAAACAGTGGTTAAGGTTGAGCCTAGCAGTGGTACCCATAAATGGTTCAGTGCCTTCATCGCTGCATTGATTTTATCGATGCCTTGTTGACGGTAATGCTGAATGGTGTCGACCATCACAATTGCATTATCAACCATGATACCAAGGGCAACAATTAAGCCTGTTACCGACATCTGGTTGATGGGGAGCCCTGTAAACTTCATCATTGCTAAGGTGAGTAAGCTCGTTAGTGGTAACGAAAGAGCGACAATAATAGCTGAACGAACACCTAACGTTAGCAGCAAAACAATTAAGATGATCGTGAAGCCGATTAATAGACTTTGAGACAGATCTGATAAGCGGGTTTCTGTATAACTTTGTTGTTCAAACAGGATATTGATTTTAACGTTACTTGGTAGCTCTTGCTGGAAGGTATCTAAGAAGGTGTGTACACGGTTAGACCAGAGGTCAACGCGTAAATGAGGCTGCATACGTGTTGCGATAATAACAGCTGGCTGACCTTGCACGATTGCCATCTCTGCGGGAGGAGTAGCTTGGCGGCGTTCTACATCGGCAATATCTTCTAAGCGAACAACATGGCCATTATCATCAATTGCTACAGGCACACGGCGAATACGATCCAAGGAATCGAGAGAATCAGAAACTTCTAGTGCGAATCTGTTACTGCCATTCACTAATTCTCCTGCTGAGTTTTTCGCGTCAGCCCCGTTGATTGCTTCAGCAATCGATATTGCTGAACGACCTAGTGCACTCGCGACAATAGGATCCATACTCACAAGAACTTCTTCATCAGGCAAACCGTATTCATCGACAAACTCTGTGCCGCTAAGGGTGCGTAAGCGATTACCTAATTCAATACCATAACGTCGTAAAGTAAGAAGGTCGGGTTCAGTATTACCTTGCCAAGTGAGTGCCGTAATAATGGTGAAGGCATAAGCATGATCGGTATCTAAATCAGGGGCTGAAGTACCTTGAGGTAGTACAGGAACAACATCAGAGAGCTGATCTCGCGCTCGCGACCAAACGGGGTCAGAATCCATAATCTCATCTTTCAGCTCTATTGTAATCACCGAGATACCAGGGCGAGATACTGATGATAATGTTTTTATTTCATCAAGTTGGCGTAAGCTGGTTTCAATTTTTTCTGTTACCAGTGCTTCCACACGCTCAGCTGTTGCGCCGGGATAGTGTGTAATAACACTGCCAATTCTATTTTTGATGATAGGATCTTCAGCGCGGGGTAGTGCACTTAATGCTGAAAGACCACTCACAATCAGTAATGCAACAGCAAGAATAAGCAGCCGAGTATTGCCAAGAATATATTTCATTATTAGGCCTCGCTATCAATCAGTGGGAGTGACAGCTTTTTTGGCAGCCAGCTCCTTTCTGATATAACGACTGTTTGTCCTGGTACTAAACGGTGCAGCCCATCAGACACTAACTTTTCGCCTGCATTCACTGCACCGCTGATATACGCTTGTTTTCCATTTGCATATAAAACTTGTACAGAACGTCGCTCAACGCGAAGCTTTTTTTTCGAACTTTCTAATGTATTGTTTTCATCTGCTGACTTTTCACTGAGAACATACACATTCCATACGCCCCTAAGCCCATCGGTCATCGCTGAAAGCGGCACCCAATATCCATTGTCATCGTGCTTGTCGTCTAATTGTAAATACGCTAATTCACCATCGATAGCAGTAACAGAGTCAGGTAATTCGAAACGCAGGGTAATAGAGCGAGAGTTCAGATTTACACTGGCGCCAGGGTTTAATAGCGTAGTGGTGTATGTTTTATCGCCAATACGTAGAACCCATTGTTTCTTACCATCTGTATTCGCAGCATTCACAGTGTTTGTAGCAGAAGATTGAGAGAGTTGGTTAACACGAAGAAGTTGCTTAGTAGGAATGCCAACATGTGCCTCTTTTCGGTTACTTGCAAGTAATGTAAGGGTAGGAGACCCCGTATTGACTACATCACCTTTTGAAATGTAACGTGCACTGATGGTACCGCTATAAGGAGCATAAATCATTGATTTTTCTTGTTGTAATCGATTCGCCGCCAAGGTAGCCCCAACTTGACGATAGTTTGCCCGTAAAGCATTACGTTGGCTGTTCAAGTTATCGATTTCAGATTCAGCACTGAATCCTTTTTTCTTTAGTGTATTTTGACGTTTTAGGTTTGCATTAACCAATTCTAGTTGGGCGGTAATCTGCGCTTGCTGTGCAGTTAACTGATCTGCAGAGGTTTTTAGCAGCTGAGTATCTAAAACTATAAGCGGATCACCTTCTTGAACTTTGTCGCCGACATCGACAAAAATCTGCGCTATTTTTCCACCGAGTTCAAAACCTAAGTTGGATTGCTGACCCGCCTGAACAATGCCCACGTATTCACGAGTAACCATGTAATGATCAGATGGTGTTAAGGTCATCGCATTAACACTGGCTATATGTAATTGCTCTGCTTGTACTTCTGGCTCAGAGCTCGAACTATTACAGCCGCCAAGTAATGCAGCAAGTATCAGTACGTGTAATGTATATCGCGATGATATCTGTGGCATGGTAATTTTTCCTGATTGGGATTACTCTAAAACTAGACGGTCTAGTCTATATACATATTTGATTCAGGTTTCGATCACAGAGCATTTGAATCAAACTAGACTTCTCAGTCCACATGAGTAAAAAATATACGATCGGAACTAGACTGTCCAGTTTGATTGTACTAAAAGTGATAATAAGTTGTTTTATTAATGGTGGCCGTAGTGTTGAGTCCAAGAAGTGAGCAAAAACGACAACAAATTTTACAAGCAGCAGGAGAGCTGTTTTGTGAGCAAGGCTATGCGATCAGCATGGATGCGATAGCCGTTAAAGCGCAAGTATCTAAGCAGACAGTGTATTCACACTTTAAAACGAAAGATGAGCTTTTTGAAACGTGCATAAAAGCAAAATGTTCAGAGAATCAGTTAGATGGAAGGTTGGTCGATGACCAAAGACCGATTCGTGAAGTTTTGTGTGATTTTGCTTTTTCTTTTCAAAGCATGTTATTAACGAAAGAAGCCCAGCATACGTACAAAACGGCTATTAGCCAACGAGATAGTCACCCACAACTCGCGAAGGTATATCTTAGCGCTGGACCTAAAGCGACAGCCGATATGTTGGCTGATTACATTCAATATTTTATCGATAAAGGTGTACTGAATGTGCCTATACCAGTTCATGAAGCTGCGATGCAGTTATTACTTATGTGGCATGGCAGAATCGTTTATTGGTCTTACTTAGGTGAGGATAATGAAGAAACAGAAGAAGATCGTAGAACTTATTTGAATAGCTGTGTAGATCTTTTCTTAGCTGGCTATGAAGTTAAAGCATAGATTTTCAATTTCGTTATTCGTGTTAACTGTGTAGTAAATGTTAAGGCTCATCATCTCTTGCTGTTAGTAAAGAGATAATCGACACATTTTTATATAAAAGCACTGAGTCATAAGCAACGCTTATCAATTGGTTAAGAACTAGTGATTAGCTAGAAATACTGCAGTTGGTTAAATTACCGTCATACCAAGGACGTTAATGTTTGCAAGGAATATTGGCAACGAGACATGGAGATTCTCTAATCAACTTATCTGCTCAACATAAGGTTTATACGATATGAAAAAGCTAACGATTGCAGCAACAATAGTTATTTCTCTCGGTTTAATGGGGTGCTCTGGTCATGGCGCTTTATCGTATAACACACAACCCGTAGTGATGGATAAAGATGAGAATTATGATATGGCATATCAAGAGTGTCTTGGTTTTGCAGATGAAGCGACAGGTAGCAAAGTTGCAGCCCGACGTAATGGTGCTTTGTTAGGGGTTGGCTTAGGTGCGGTAGCAGGAGCAGCGACTGGTGAAGGTGTTGCTAAAGGAGCTGCCCTTGGTGGTGCAACAGGTGCCGTAAGTGGTGGTCTTGCTGGTCGAAGTAAAGATTTGAATGATGCTGATTACGTCGTCCGTAATTGTTTAGAGAAAAAAGGGTATACCGTTTTAGATAAGCGTGAAGATTAATTAGCGAACACGACAGTTCAATTTAATACTGCCCATACTTTCTTATTCCGATAATAAGCAAGTGTGGGATTTTTTGTTTTAATCTTTTGTGATTCCAAATCATAACGGTGGTTACGGTAGTTAATGCAATTAAATGTCAGCTTATCTGATCAGATAGCTCATTTTGATGACTCATTTTTGAGAATAATGCCTAAAAATTCTTACTTTTAAGATAAATGAAAAATAGAGCTGTCTAGCATACTATTGAGCATTTTTTTGCCTTTCAGATCACATTTTACTGCTATGTTTATTTTGTGTGTTTCAACATCATCAATATAAATTACGAGGTGATCATGAAGACTTGGTCCATCAGTAAAGTATGTGCATTACTGGTCGCTATTCCAGGATTAATGCTTTCACAACAAGTTGATGCTGCTTCAAGTCGCCTGCAACAAATCATCGATCGTGGTGTATTAAAAGTTGGGACAACGGGGGATTGGAACCCGATGACTATCCGAGATCCCGCAACAAATTTTTATAAAGGATACGATATAGATATTACAACCGAGCTGGCTAAAGATCTTGGTGTAACGGTTGAGTATGTTGCTGCTGAATGGAAAAATCTCGTTAATGGTGTAGTGACAGATAAATATGATATGACGGGCAGTGCCTCGCTGAATATGCATCGAGCCAGAGTGGCAGGTTATAGTCAGCCCTATTTTTACTTGGCATTTGTTCCTGTTATTCAAGAAAAGAACATGACGCGTTTTAATAAATGGAATGATTTCAATACTGTTTCAGTAACTGTTGCTTCTTCACTTGGCACAGTACAAGAAAGCATGGTTAAAGAATTTTTTCCTAAAGCAAAACATAATGTGATTGATTCAGAGGTTCGAGACTATCAGGAGCTCTTAGCGAACAGAGCAACGGTTATTGTGACGTCTAATGTAGAAGCGGCAACAATAACGCGCAAGTTCTCTCAACTCAAAATCGCAGATGTAAAAGGAATGCGTAGACCAACACCCATCGCGATGTTGTTACCACGCGATGACCAAGTATGGATAAATTATATCAACCACTGGGTTGAGTTAAAAAAGACGCAGGGTTTTTTCGAACGTATTGCTAAAAAGTGGGGACTGGTGCACTTAGAGCGTTAGTGCTAAAGCCATGGCATAAAGTCTGGTAAATAATAAAAATCGAAATGTAGAAAATTAATCGTTTCAGGAAGAAACAACCTATACCAATCTGGATAAGTAAATGGTCATAAATTTGCGCAAGAAAAATCGGTAAGAACAAGGCAGAAATTGAAGTAACTAGTGGTTCTAATTATAAAATTTCTAACGCTGTTATTACCTATTTTAACCAGCAAGAATGAACAGGTACTTATTTAGGTTGGTATTACCTCTAATTTGGGTGAGAAAAAAGCCGCTATTATTTAGCGGCTTTTTTATATCAACTGTCCCGTCCTGAGATAAGTTGACACATTGGAGACTTATTTATGAATACTTCAAGAGTAAACGTGACTTCAAGGAAGCTATAGACCAATTTTTTACTGTCACTCTTCCAGAGATCGCCAGCTCATTGACGTCTCGGCTTAATGATAATTTTCAGGTGCTAAATTCTGCATCTTCAAGTTGATTGGGTATATTGCTAGATGCAAAATACTGCATTTGAATCTATAGTTTGATCGGTTTGGTTATATTTTCTGGATAGGAAGAAAAGGATTGTTAGACAAATTTTGATCAGCGTACATGTTGAAATTGTCTTCAGAAATACGTTTTACAGAGTGTTTATTACATAGACATCTATAAAAAATAGCTTGTATAAGCGTCGATGTTCACAAGTAATATCTGTAACAACATGCCGCCAGCAAACGTTGATTTGTAAGGGATTAAATAAACACATTTTATTCTTACACATGTTTGATGGAGTACTTTTATGGTAACAAGACGACGCCTGATACAGATAGGTATTTCGAGTATAGGAACGCTTACTTTGTTCTATACCAATTATAACTTTGGAGCAAAAGGTAAAGGGTCTTCTGGTGATGATAATATTGCTAGCCCAGCAACAACCCCCTTCAAAGATGCGCTGCCTTTACCTTTCCCACCGCTAGATGTGGGTAATCAACATCAATTAGATGTACCTGCCAATGCAAGGCATTTTGAGTTGATTGAAGAGCAGGCAATGGTAAGTATGCACAGTGACCTACCTGAAACATCGATATGGCGCTATCGAGACACAAATGTTGAGCCAAGTAATGCTACAGCCCTCGGACCGATTTTTATGGTTAAAATGGGAGCCGATAAACAGCCTATTTGTGTGCGTTTCAATAATCACTTACCAATCGACCATAAAGGGTTTGGCTTAACACACACCACGGTCCATTTTCATGGTGGGCATATTGAATCTCGCTCTGATGGATTTCCGGAAGATATTGATAACTTAGGTTTTCATCCAATATTTGAACGCGGTGGTTTTTATGATTATCGCTATGATATGGAAGATCCAGGTTATTCAACAGATGAAGCACATAGCTTTGATCGTCCATCGACACTTTGGTATCACGATCACTTTTTTGATTTTACCGGACCCAATGTTTACCGTGGTCTTGTTGGTTTTTTTCTTATCTTTGATGAGCTTGATACTGGTGATGAAAATGATACCAGCGGATTGCAACTACCGAGTGGTGAATTTGATTTACCCCTTGCATTTCAAGATAAACAATTCGCACGTGATGGCTCATTACTTTATAACTCTTTCGATCATAACGGGTTTTTAGGGGATAAGTTTTTGGTCAACGGAATGATTCAGCCTTTTCATCGTGTACAACGCAGGAAATATCGAATTCGCTTATTAAATGGTTCTAACGCAAGGTTTTATCAATTATTTATTACTGACAAAGATCGAAATACTTATCCATTTGACATAATTGCGACTGACGGTGGTTTATTTTCATCCCCTATCAGAGGTCGAGAGTCAATATTATTAGGATCGGCAGAGCGCCGAGAGATTATTTTCGACTTTTCTCAATTCGAAGCGGGAACTGTAATCTTTATTGAAAATAGATTGCGACAAGAAGACGGACGCGGTCCTAAAGGTGACTTTTTACGACCTGATACGCCCAATAAAGGACCACGGTTACTTAAATTTATCGTTAAAGGAGGGGAAGTTGAAGATAACAGCCTTGTTCCTAATAGCCTACGACCCTTTGATCCTATTTCTAAAGCAGAGTTGAAACGCGCCAAAGTCAGTGAGTTTGAGTTTGACAAGAAACAAGGCGCATGGACGATTAACGGAAAGTTGGCTGATCTCTCAAGACCAATGGTAAGCCCTGTGATGAACCAACCCGTTATCTGGCGCTTTATTAATAAATCTGGTGGCTGGTGGCATCCTATCCATGTTCATCTTGAATTTATGCGAGTGATCAGCCGTAACGGTAAAAGACCGCCTTTAGAAGAAAGAGATGGTATGGCGAGAAAAGATACCATTATTCTTGGTCCAAATGACGAGGTTGAAGTCTTCATTAAATTCAGAGATTACCCCGGTCCATGGGTATTTCATTGTCATAACCTTGAACATGAGGATATGCGGATGATGGCCCGATTTGATGTGAAGCCAGAGGAATAGTGAATGAAAGTTTTACTGATCTTAATGGTTGTTGGGGTAGGCTTGATTGGGGGCTTTGAATATATTGCAAAGACCCAAACGAACAGGTTTAACAATACTGGTATTGAAGAGGTGACATCAACATTTCCGTCCGTAAGAATGAAAGGCTATTTACCCAATATTGCACTGATAAATCAATTTAATGAGCCTGTGAGATTTTATGACGATTTAGTCAAAGATAAAGTGGTACTTATTAATTTTATTTATACAAATTGTGGCGGTATTTGTGTTCCTACTACTTCAAGGTTGGCTAGAGTCCAGGAAGAACTAGGTGATAAACTGGGTAAAGATATTTATTTCTATTCAATCACTTTGGATCCTGAATTTGATACTCCTGAACGTCTTAGACGTTATGCTGACGTATTTTCAGCGCAACCCGGTTGGTTATTTCTAACAGGAGAGTATGACGATATAGAAAGGCTTAGGCGTAAGTTAGGTGTTTATGACCTTGACCCGATAGTGGATGCGGATAAAACGCAACATGCAGGTATATTGGTTTATGGGAATGAGCCTCAAGGAACATGGGTTGCTATTCCTTCCCTTATTTCACCTAAAGATATTTTAAAGGCAATTTCAAAAGTGATGTAAATCATGTATTCGTTGTCTTATTCGCGTACTAGCCGTTAATCGAGATGACCATGCAATATTGCAGATACAAAAAAGTCGACCTTGTGGTCGACTTTTCGTATTTATTACATTTAGCGTTTACAGCATCAACTTAATAACTATGACGATATACGCTATGTAACGTTAAGCTGTTTGTGCGTCTTGTGGTATTTCACGACGTGCTTGTACAACAAGAGTAAAGCCAATTATAGCTATAAAGCCTGCTACGAACATGGCTGTTGTTACCGTAATTAGACCATGTGCAGTAAATGCAGATACTAACGCACTTGCTGCCACACAAACCATTGTTTGCATAAAGTTAAGTAAGCCAGCTGCTGTTGCACTACAGTTCTTGAATTCAGATAACGCTTGGCTAACAACGATTGGATAAATCGCACCATTTGCAACCGCTAGGAAACAGAATGGAAGCAAAATTGGCCAAATTGATGTTGGTGATGTACTTAGTGAAATCAAGAACATCATCGCTACTGTGGTGAAGAACAACGTTAGTAACCATGGTAAAATTTTCTTGCTTTCATATTTAGCCAATAGAGATCGGCAACCGTAGCCACCAACAATGAAGCCTACCGTTTGTGGGGCATAGCTTAAGCCGATATCAGCGCCTGAATAACCCATTGCGCCCATAATAAACGGTGAGCCTGTTAAATAAGCAAAGAACGCTGCAGAACATGCTGCAAAAATTAGCATGTTGCCGATGAATTTTTTTGAACTTAAGATTTGCTTGTAATCTTTCTTTAGCTGAACGAATACTTTTTCATGGTTTTTCGCTGTTGGTGCACTTTCAGTCTCTTTCAGTGACATAATCGCTAAAACAGCACCAAAGCCAACAAGAGAAACAAAAATACTACGCCAGCCGAATTGCCCTTCAAGCATCGCACCAGCAAGAGGAGCAAGTGCCGGAGATAAGGCTACTAGCGGCATGATTGTCGCAAACACGCGTTCAGATACTTTACCTTCGTAACGGTCAACAACAACTGCTTGCCAAATAACGGTAGCACTACATGCACCTAAAGCCTGTGCAAAACGTGCTACAAGAAACATTTCTACGTTCGGTGCAAAAGCACATAATACAGAAGCGATACTGAACAACGTCATACCGCCAATTAAGACTTTAATACGTCCAATGCGGTCTGAAAGCGGTCCGTAGATCAACTGCCCTAACGCCATACCAAGAAGGAAGATACTTAAAGAGAGACCAATAAGTGATTGTGTTGTACCAAACTCTTCTTGAATTGTTGCAAATGCAGGTAAATACATGTCTGTTGCGAGAAACCCTAACATACTAAGGCATGCAAACCAGGCTAGGGTGATTTTTGATGGTTGGTTTTTCATTACGCTTTTTCTTTTAATCAAATAACATTGCGGCAAGTTTAATGGTGGTTTTACTGGCTGTGAAACGGTAATATTTCAACATTGCTTTCAAAAAATTTGATGTGATATGTTTTCATACAATGATCTGCAAGTTATTGATGTTGTCGCTAGGCGTGGCAGCTTTTCCGCTGCGGCAGAAGAATTACATAAAGTACCAAGTGCAATTAGTTACACCGTTCGATTAATCGAAGAGCGTTTAGCTGTCGATTTATTTGTTCGCTTGCACAGGCAGGTTAAATTAACGCCAGCTGGCGAGTATTTTGTTGAAGAAGCACGCAAATTAATTAAGCAAATGGAATTGATGCGTTTGCAAACACAGCGTGTAGCAAATGGTTGGTCGCAAAGTGTCTCTGTTGCTTTAGATACCGTGGTAAGAGAAAGCCGAGTAAATACCTTAGTGCGTGACTTTTACGTTGCCTTTCCAGATGTCGAACTGCATTTGAGCATGGAAGTGTTTAATGGGGTTTGGGATGCCCTAGCAGATGGCAGAGCAGATTTAGCCATTGGCGCTACTGCAGCTGTTCCTGTGGGCGGTGCATTTGATTATCGCGATATGGGAACACTCACGTGGAAATTCGTGGTGAGTAAAGATCACCCACTAGCAAACGTAGAACATAAACTTACCGCAGAAGAGTTAGTTCAGTACCCGGCTATTTGCCTTGAAGATACGGCGCGTACATTGCCTAAACGTGTTACCTGGATAATGGATAACCAACGCCGAATCATGGTGCCTAATTGGTACAGTGCATTACAGTGTTTAAAAGCGGGTTTGGGGATCAGTGTTGTACCAACGCACATGGCAATTCCTCGGATTGAGTCGGGTGAATTAGTCGAAAAGCAGTTAGTGAATAAACCCGCGGTTAGTCCATGTTGCCTTGCATGGAATACCGAATGTGTAAACCCTGCACTTGAATGGCTACTCGCTTATCTGGGTGATAGTGAGCAGCTTCACCGTGAATGGATGCGTTAAAAGAGGTATAGATAAGCGTCATACACACGTGCTCGATTTAAGATGCTTACTTTTTAGAGGCGAGCAGCGCTTGGCATTTTTCTCTTAGCAAATCTCGCAATAGTAAAATGGCCGGAGTAACCTGTTTTCGGTTTGGGCAAATTAGCCATAAGCTTGTTGGTTCAACATAGTAATCGGGCATTAGTTCGATTACTCGACCTGCATTCAGATCATGGCTTAAATCTAAACGTGATTTTAATGCGATCCCTTTACCTGCAACTGCCCAACGCTTAACAATATCGCCATCGTTACACATGCGATTACTGCTTACTTTGATTTTAGATCTGGATTTAATACTGTCATCAGTGTTCGAGATCGTATTGCCACTGTTTTTACTTATCAGCTCCCACTGGTTATATGTTTTGCTGCCTAACTGATACAGCAAACAATTATGTTGTAGTAAATCTTCAGGTTTTTTGGGTGAACCATATGTCGCAATATAACCAGGTGAAGCGCAAATTACACGGTCTACTGTGGCTAATTTAAATGCGACCATTGTTGAGTCTTCAGGCTGCCCATAACGTAGGGCTACATCGACTTTATCCATGTAGAAGTCAGCCAGCGAATCACCAATACTGAGTTGAAAACTGAGTTTAGGATTGTTATCCATGACTTCGTCTAACCACGGTAAAATAAGGTTACGTCCTAAATCTGAAGAAACAGATAAACGCACTTCTCCGGCTATTTCTCCCTTCATTTCCGTAATTGATGCTTTGGCATCATCCAGCGAGCTCAGTGCTTGACGACAATGAAGTAGAAAACGTTCACCTTCAGCGGTAATACGTAACTGACGTGTTGAACGAATAAACAACTCAATACCCAGTTGCTTTTCAAGTCGTTTCAGGGCAGCACTTGCGGCTGCAGGGCTAATGTCGAGTTGTACTGCGGCTGCCGTAATATTACCGATATCGGCGGTTCGCACAAAAAGCTCAAGGTCTGCTGTGTTCATGGTAGATACCTATTATCAATATTATTTTGAAAAAGTTTAAATCATTATGCTGTTTTTAATTGAATCATTCTCTTCTATTATTGTTTTAACAACATATACCCCTTCAAACATTAAAGAGAATAGCCATGAAAGCCATCGGATACTTAGAAGCGAAAGCCATTGATCAACCAGATGCACTATTAGATATCGAGTTACCGATGCCGACGGCAACAGGACGAGATGTATTGGTTAGCGTGAATGCGATTTCGGTTAACCCTGTTGATACTAAAATTCGTCGTAATGCTCAACCGAATGAAGGTGAACATAAAATTTTAGGTTGGGATGCAGTCGGTGAAATTATCGCGATTGGTGATGATGTAGAGCACTATAAAGCGGGTGATAAAGTATGGTATGCCGGTGATATTACCCGCCAAGGCACCAATGCTGAATACCATCTTGTAGATGAACGCATTGTCGGTAAGCAGCCATTAACATTATCGAATACAGAAGCCGCAGCTTTACCGTTAACGGCAATTACGGCTTGGGAGCTACTGTTTGATCGACTTGGGTTTGATCGCCTCGGATTTAACGTGACCAGCCATGTAGCTTCAGATCAAGCTGCCAATGAAGCAAAGAAACCAACAGATACCCGTTTACTGATCGTGGGTGCATCTGGTGGTGTGGGCTCAATTTTAACCCAATTAGCGGTTAAGTTAACGAATGCAACAGTGATTGGTACTGCTTCACGTAAAGAGAGCCAAGCATGGGTAACAAGCCTAGGCGCTGATTATGTAATCGACCATTCGAAATCACTCACAGAAGAGCTGGCACGCATCGGAATCAGTGATGTTACGCATGTCATTAGTCTTACACACACAGATAAACATTTTGATGAGATTGTCGAAGCCTTAGCGCCTCAAGGGCAACTGGCGTTGATTGATGATCCTCAAGAACCAATTGATATTATGAAGTTGAAGCGTAAGTCGTTATCACTTCATTGGGAATTAATGTTTACACGTTCAATGTTCCAAACTGCCGATATGGATAAGCAGCGCCAGTTATTAAACGCAGTATCTTCATTGATTGATGATGGTGAGTTAGTCACAACATTAGGGCAGAATTTTGGCAAGATAAATGCTGAAAATCTTATAAAAGCACATACTTACATCGAATCAGGTAAGTCAATCGGTAAAGTGGTTCTAGAAGGCTTCTAATCTACTTTGTTTCTTATTTGGTCTTAGCCGCTGATCCTGTATTCTGCTTAAGGTATTAAGAATATGGACATTAGCGGTAATGAGAAAAACAGACAAGAAGATAGATAATGCAATCCGTCAAACGCTTACAGAAGTTTGCGATCTGGCTTTAGAAAAGGTAGTTGGTTTTCAATGGTTAACGCATCAAGTTAATTACGATAATTTCCCTAAGAGCCTTATGGTGGTTTGTGTACTTGATACAAATGAACAATTACTTGCAGTAAAGCAGCATGGTGATGATGTGTACCTTCGAAAGGTGATTAAACAGCATTTAGCTAAGATTGACGTTAATATCACAGATGTTCATAAGCAGGTGCAGTTTGATTGTGAAGAAGAATGTACCCGAGTTAATAATGGGAATTGGTCTATACGCTTGCAGCATTGAAAGAATACATAATTATAAAATGGCAAGGTGAGGGATTTTTATTTATTCCACCTTGCCGTTTGTGTTTTTGTAAAACTGGCTGAGTTATTCTTAATCAGGTGTATCTTTTAAGGTGTGATAACCCGCCCAGATACGTGTAGCCGTTGTGATCCAGCATAAGGTGCCGTATACCCATGCAATGACCGCAAAATATTGTGGAAATAAGCAGAACAGTACAAAGCAAGCAATAGTTTCTGTGCCTTCCGTTAATCCACCTATGTAGTACAACGATTTTTGCTTATAAACTGGGCTTTCGATGTTTCGTTTTCCAGCCATTATGGCAAAAGATAGAAAACTTGAGCCAGTACCAATAAACGAAAATATCAAGAATGCACCAGCAACGGCATTTGCGTTTGGATCCGCTAAAACAAAGCCAAACGGCACCATCGAATAAAAGAGAAAATCCAGTGTAATATCGAGAAAACCACCGCAATCTGTAATGCCTTGTCGACGTGCAATAGCGCCGTCTAAACCATCAAATATTCGATTAACAACGATGAATGTAAGTGCCCAATAATACTCTTGCAGCATAAGGGATGGTAAGGCAAGTAAGCCAATTAAAAAGCCGGTTAACGTTACTTGATTGGCAGTAATTCCAAGTTTATCGGGTAGGGCTGCCAGTGTTTTTAGCGGCCAACGAATAACTTTAACTGCATAGCGATCAAGCATTGGCTAACCCTCGATCATTGTTGTTCCATGGCCAGCGTAAAACCAGTCCATTTTCAGGAATATCGTCATCGTCATGTGTCACCATTAATGCAGGAATATTTTGTGTCTTGATTTGCTCAAAAACAAAGTGTCTAAATTCAACCCGTAAGGCTTTATCGAGTTTACTAAAGGGTTCATCTAATAAAACCGCTTTTGGCTTTGCTAGTAATGTTCGCATTAAACTGACTCTAGCGCGTTGTCCTCCCGATATTTCATTAGGCATGTTAAAGGCGATATCGTGTAATCCTATTTGTGTCAGTGTTTGAATTGCTTTGTTCTTTCTGTTTGCCCCTGTGATATTTCGGGGTAATCCAAAGGCTAAATTTTCCCACACGTTAAGATGAGGAAACAGCAAATCATCTTGAAATAAGATCCCAATTTGGCGCTGGTCGGGCTCAAGATCATTCATGATCGTATTATTAAGCTGTATTTGACCTTCTAAGGTGAACACTGGGCTTAAATGACCAGCAATGGCACTTAATAAGCTAGATTTACCGCAGCCGCTTGGTCCCATTAATGTCATCACTTCACCGTTATTAACACTGAAGTTGATAGAAGAAATAAGCGGTATATTAGCGTTATTTATAGTGAGGTTTTCCACAGATAAGGTCATCCGTGTTGGTACTCCGTGTTTGTCGTTTAATCGATTGTGTACGACGGGAAAAGTTACCCGAATAACGACTGGCAATCAGGGCCAAAGTGAAGAAAATCAAAGGTAATAACCCTTGAAGCAAACCGTAAACAGCACTGACGCGACGATCTTGTCCACTGGCTAAAGCGACAGCTTCAGTGGTTAAGGTAGAAATACGTCCAGCACCTAAAATTTGTGTTGGCAGGTATTGTGCAAGACTTACGCTCATGCCGACAGCGATGGCTAACCAAATAGCAGGCATCATGAGAGGGCGTTTTACTTTCCACCATGTCGCCCATGCATTCATGCCTAAACTACGGGCTGATTGATCGAGCCGGATATCATAGCTGCGCCATGGGCCATCTAAAGACAGGTATAAATACGGGAAAGCAAATAGCACGTGGCTCCATATTACCCAAAACCAATAGTATTGACCTGAAATGAAATAGGTCGATATTTGCATACCAAATAAAATAGAGAGTTGAGGAATAACCATTGGTAAAGCAATTAACCACGTAGGCAGCCCACGTTGATACTTTTGACGATATTCAAGACAACCAATGGCTAAAATCAAAGCCAGACAAGCACTAATACAAGCCAGCATTGCACTGCTGGTGGCGAGTTCAATCAGTGTATTACTTTCTTGTAGCCAAAAGCGTGCACTGTACCGACTTGGCAGTACATCAGGAAAACGCCAGCGTTGAGCAAAAGACCAAAGCAGTAAAACGGGAACAACCACAATCGGTACAATGAAAAATGGCCAATGCAGTCGTCCACTTATGCCTGTGTGTCTCTTTCTTTTATTGCTTTTGGTCGTGAGGGGAGTTGTAGCCTGAGGGCGAAAAGCGCCAGAAATCTGCCATTCACGCTTTATATCAAATGCAAACCACTCAATAGCACGTGCAAGTGCTAAAACACTGAAGGAAACAGTAAGAAGCAGTAACGCACCGACGGCTGCTCGGGTAATTAAAAGTAAATCAGGTTCGTTAAACCACTGCCAAACTAAAACTGCGAGTGTCGGAGGGCGTGTAGGGCCAAGAATTAACGCAATATCGACAACTGATAAGCCGTACGCTAATACGGCGTAAATAGGCATACGCATCTTAGGAAGCCATTGCGGTAATACGACTTTTAGCCAGCTTTCATTATGGTTATAACCTAAGCCTGCTGCGACGGCTTGCAATTGATTAACACGTATTTGGTGTAAAACAGACACACTCATTAAGAGTAAAAAAGGGGTCTCTTTTATCGCGAGCGCGAATAATAGCCCTATGCCGTAAGGATCTTGAATAAGGGTAAAAGCCGACGATGTATCTATGCCGATACTTTCGAGTAATCTGAAAAGCCAGCCTGTAGGCGCAAAGGTAAAAGCAAAGCCAATAGCAAATGCGACATGAGGTAATGCCAGCATTGGGGCAATTAAGTGCTCGATACGTTGCCAGCGAGGGCTATTCCAATTAGCCCTAAGAATAAAAAAGCAAAGCGTTATCGCAAGTAAAGTACTACCAATACCTGTAAATAAAGTTAAGAAAATTGACTGAGAAAGCCCCGACCATTGAAAGGCTATATTAAAAGCTGAAAAGTTTGGTGTGTATAAACCAAGGGCAGGTAACCAAGAAAGAGCAGGTAGCACAATACCTAATACACCGGGTATTAAAGGTAAAGCACAAATGAGTATTGTCACTAAGTACAGCAAGCGAATCATGTGTTTTCCGAAGCCTTACCAGCGACAATGTTATACAGAGAAAAAGACAGCATAAAGCGATTTATTACCCTTTCATTATAGTGAAATTGAGGTGCCGAACGTTATGTTCTGACACCTCGATTTTATTAGTGACCGTAGCGGCGTTGCCATTCTTGCTCTATGGCTGTTAACCAGCTTGGGTGGGGTTCAGCAATGGGTTGAAACAGTGAAAACCCATGGCTTCCATTTTCTAGCCATTCTTCTTTTATTACCGATGGATCGCCCCATATGCTGGTATCAGCTTTACGCGTTTGAGCCTCTGGGCTCAATAAAAAGTTAATGGCAACTTGTGCACCTTCTTTAGCTGATGAATTCCAAGGTATCGCTAAAAAGTGAATATTAGACAATGCTCCTTGCTTGAAAGCATAAGCTTGAGCGGTTTCTGTGAGTGTACCGTGTTCAATGGCTGCATTTGCCGCATTAGGGTTGAATGTGAGTGCGAGCAATAATTGTCTATCATCAAGTAACTGGATCGTTTCAGTCGTGCCTGACGGGAAACGTTTACCTTGCTGCCATGCAACAGGGTGAAGTTGATCAAGATATTGCCATAAAGGGGCCGTAACACTATCAAAAAGAATTTTATCTTTTTGAATATCTAGCGGTTGATAGAGCGCTGGCTTATTGTCAGTTAATTCAATTAAAGCCGCTTTTAAGAAACTACTACCATGAAACTCTGGTGGCTGAGGGTAGCTCACCTTTCCGGGAAATGCTTTAGCAAGGCTTAATAGTTCAGCAAAACTTTGCGGTGGGTTATTTAACGTTTGCTTGTCGTGAATAAATACAAGCTGCCCAACACCCCAAGGGGCTTCAAGCCCATCAGTAGGTTCGGTAAAGTCTTCAAAAACAGGTAGCCGTTGATCAACCTTTTCCCAGTTAGGCAGTTGGTTGACGAAAGGACCATATAATAGGTTTCCGGATTTCATTGAACGGAAATTTTCACCGTTAATCCATACCATATCGACACTGCCGTCACTATTTTTGCCTGCTGTTTTTTCAGCGACTAAACGTTGTGTCGTTTCAGCAATATCGGCTACTTTGACATGCTTAAGGGTGACGTTGTAACGAGATTTTAGTTGTTTGGCTGCCCAGCGTAGGTATGCATTTATTTCTTGGCTTCCACCCCAAGCATTAAAATATACCGTCTGTCCGTCGGCTTTGTTTTCTATTTGCTGCCACTTCTTCGCCATTTCCGATGAATAAGTACTTGTTTGTTGTTCAGCATGTGCAAAGTTCGATGCAAAAAAGCCAGAGGCTAACGCGAACGTTAACCCCAAAGCTGTTGTTAGTTTTTTCATTTTTCAGAATATCCTTATTCGCTTAATGCTGCTCTTCTTCGAGCTTAGCTTGTGTGTTTGGAGCTGTCGGTTTCGCTATCTTTTGGGCTTCGTTATTCGCAGTATTAACAGCCCCATCTTCTGTTGTGCTTACGCTTGAACGAGCAGAATTAGTTTTATCATTACGCATCCAAGCATGGTATTTCTTTACCCAAGCGAGCAATGCCTGTGGCGCATTGGCTTGTTTCCAAATGCCGGCAGTATATTTATTGGCTTCACTCATCGTAGGGTAGGGGTGAATAGTACCGAGTATCTTGTTTAAACCTAACCCGTGGCGCATAGCTAAGGTAAATTCAGCTAATAAATCGCCCGCATTATTACCTACAATCGTGACACCTAAAATTTTATCTTTACCTTTAGGCGTTATCACTTTTACAAAGCCATAATCTTCGCCGTCAGTAATGGCACGGTCAAGATCATCAATACCATAGCGTGTTACATCAAATTCAATATTGAGGTTTTCAGCTTCTTTTTCATTAATACCCACCCGAGCGACTTCAGGTGCCGTATAAGTGGCGGCTGGCAGTACAGAGTAATCGGCTTTAAATTTCTTAAACTGTCCAAATAAACCATTAACAGCTGCGTACCATGCTTGGTGGGCTGCGGCATGCGTTAGCTGGAAAGGGCCTGCTACATCGCCTACAGCGTAAATGTTTGGGTATTTAGTCTGTAGGTAATCATTAACGTCAACAGTGCCACGCTGTGTGGTTGTAATACCAAGTTCTTCAAGACCAAACCCTTGTACATTGGCCACACGACCTAACGCTAACATAACCGCATCAAATTCAACGATAACTTCTTTGCCGTTGTATTCGAGGTACGCCCGTTGAATACGTGTTCCGTCTTCTGCTGTAATAGATTCAAAGCGTGTGGCTTTGTGGTTGAGTTTAATATCAACCCCATCTTTGTGCATGCTCTCTTTAACGAGCAGAGATGCGTCGGTATCTTCACGAATGAGCAGTTGCTCTGCCATTTCAACCAAGGTAACGTCACTGCCTAAACGGCTAAAGCTTTGGGCAAGTTCGCAACCAATAGGGCCACCACCTAATACAAGTAGCTTCTTCGGTTGTACTTTTAACGACCAGATAGAATCAGACGTTAGATAATTAACACCTTGTAAGCCAGGGATACCTGGAACAAGTGGACGAGCACCTGTCGCGATCACAATGTTACGCGTTGTAATACGTTGACCGTTAACCTCAACTTCCCAAGGTGACAAAATCTGAGCTTCACCCGAAATACAGTTAACACCCAATGAAGAGTAACGCTCTACAGAGTCGTGTGGTTCAATTTTATCGATCACGTTATGAATACGTGACATCACTTTTTCGAAGTTAACCTGAGGCTTATCGGTAGTAATACCAAACTCATGAGCTCGAGAAATCTCTGCCATGGTATGGGCTGCACGAATAATGGCTTTAGAAGGCACACAGCCTGTATTGAGGCAATCTCCCCCCATTTTATGACGTTCAATAAGCGTAACTTCTGCTTTTACTGCGGCTGCAATATAAGAGCTCACTAAACCACCTGCGCCAGCGCCAATCACCACCATATTTTGGTCGAATTTCTCAGGGCGTTTCCAATTGGCGTATACACGACGTTGAGTAATGATATTCATAATGAATTTCGCTATTAAAGGAAAAAGGCCCAGAAGTGCAAGAGACACTAAAACAGGGGCTGAAATAATGCCGCTTAGTGATTCGATTTCACCAAGTTGTGTACCTGCATTAATGTATACCGCAGTGCCTGCCAGCATGCCAAGCTGGCTGACTAAATAGAACATACGTGTACTAATGGGTGTTAAACCCATAAGTAAGTTCACTAAAAAGAATGGGAACACCGGAATTAAACGCAGTGTGAAAAGATAAAAAGGGCCATCTTTCTCTATACCTGCATTGATTGGGGCAATTCTGTTACCGAATTTAGTTTGTACCCAATCGCGTAATATAAAACGACTGAATAAAAAGGCTAGTGTTGCGCCGATAGTACTCGCGAAAGAGATTAATAATAGGCTCCACCAAAAACCAAATAAAGCGGCACCAAGTAGCGTCATTATTGCAGCGCCCGGTAACGATAGGGCAGTGACAAGAATGTAAACCGCAAAGTAGACGAGGCTCGATAAAAATGGCTTTTCGGCTATTGTATCTTGCAGCGCTAATTGCTGTGCTTTGGCTTGTTCAAGTGTGAAGTATTGGCTCAGATCAAATGCAAACCAAAGCCCTATAAGGGTTATTAATGTGACAAGCAGTACTACTTTTTTTCTATCCATGAAACACCTCAGCTGTTTGAGTCACGTTTAGTTTGTGTCGACGTTGACGGTGTGTTGCTATCATCCATTTGTATTGGTAGTGAGCAAAAACCTTGTGCAGGTACATCGAGTGCAGTATTAAATTTTGCGGATAGATTTTGAAAAGCTACCAAGGCTGTTAATTCAACAATAGTATCTTCATCAAACGACAGCTTTAAGTCGTTAAGCATTTTTTCAGTAACTTTCTGACCTGTGATCGTCATAGCTTCAACGTAAGTAAGCACAATACGTTCTTGCTCAGAAAATTGATCGCTGTGTCGCCACTGTGCTAACGCTTTGATTTTATCAACCGAATCACAGCGTTCAGCAAGCTTCATTCCGTTGACATCAACACAGAAGGTGCAGTCATTCAATTGTGAAACACGCACGCAGACTAATGAACGGATAACGGGAGTAATAGGGGATGATTTACGATCTAGAACGCCGAAGAAACCCGCGACGAGCCAAAAGAGTGCAGGCTTGCGCCCCCAAAGTAGGGCTGGGTTTAAGACTTCACCATAATGACGCTTTTGAAGCCAAAGTAGTGCCTGGAGAGAAATGAGTAATTTTTCTTGGTTGAAATACGCACTAGTGGCCCTTATCAAAGTTGTAAATATGGTTTTTATACCAAACTATCAACAAAGACCGAGAACCCTACGAAAATATTTCAATAAATGCTAAAAATATCTTAAAAAACGTTTAGTTGATGGAAATTTCTACATATTGGGTTTTAACTTGCTGAGCAACACGAGGCGCGTTTTGATCGGTCGCAAGTAGATAACCACATGCTAAAATTGGAATTAACGCTAAAAGCATTGTTTTTCCAATATGGTAACTTCGATACCAATATTTCTTCGCTCTAATCTTTAGTAATAAACCCCAAGTAAGCAATATAAGATTAAAGGAACCTACAATCGTAAGTGTTTCATTTAACAGGTAGGCAGGAGCAAGGTTACTGTATACCAGATAGAATATACCTAAAGGCGGTATTAGGCTTATAAAAACAAGAAAGCGTAGCAGCTTTGGCCACTTACAAAACTTATCTTTAAACATGTGACTTTCTTGCCCTGTAAAAGGGTTTGCACAAGACATTGCGTTTCTCAGTGTTGTTGATGAACCATTTTGAGTGTCAGCGCTGGTTGTATGTGTAATGTCATTAACCTAAGCTTCAGATTCATTCTGATAGAATGCGCAGTAATTTTACAAGTATCTGTGCTGAATGAAAACCTGTAGCTGCTTTTATGAGCAGCTTTGTGAGTCGCTTCAATGTTTGTGATTTATTGACTTAATTTTGACGTAAATAATGTCGTCTTAGATGTGATGTTCACTGGATTTAGCACTTATATACGATATGAAGCACGTTAATGTGTACTTGGCTTTAGTGTTAACCGTGGATTATTAAATTAGAGGATGGAAAGGTAAATAGTGTTTTATAGCCATAAAAAAGAGGCGTAAACGCCTCTTTTAATTTCATTCGATAAAGTATATCTAGATTAAGACAATGCAGATAACAATTCAGTACGACGCTGCTCTGTAATAACAGACCAGTGTTGCCCACTTATTGCCCCTTCTAATGCCCATAATAATTCAATACTTAATGAATTCTGATGATTATCTTGCAAAGCACGATACGCTCTAAGCGCCCCTGCATCAAAAAGATCGTCAATCGTACATATGCCTGCTTTTTTTAACATACGTTCATTAGCTAAACGTAAGTTTGGAAGGTCTTTAATACGATTCGGACCAGTGTTACTTTTGGCCTCTTTATCTTTTTCAGCAGCGGTCAAAGACCCTTGAGCTTGCAAAATTATTTTGGTTGTATCGTTCCACCACTCATCAGGAATGGCGTAGTGTTTAGTGACAACCGGAAACCCACGCTTTTTATAAACGTATGGTTCTAGCCCCGATTTTTTAAATTCTTCTTCATTATCAGCATTCGCACGAAGGTGAAGTTTATCGTTTACTACAAGAGCAAACATTGTTTCACCCGCAAAAATGCCAAAGCCACCAAACATTGAGCGTGATTTAACACTCTCAAAACAATCAAATATTTTTAATGCGTCTTTTAGTACTGGTTTATCCATGCTTCTTCTCGGTGATATGCCATGAGTCACCTAACATCAGAGCGAGGAATCCAAATTATCAAACTACAGATAATTTGTGTCAAAAGTATGTAAAATTTATGACAAAACTTTTTTTAATCCATCGGCAACCCCGCTACCATGAGGTTTATTATTTAAGACACAAATAATACCTTTTAGGTCGGAAGCTTTGCGTCCTATTCTTTCGAATAGTTTGCCTTGTTTCGTGACATAACGATTGTAACGTAGATAGTAAGTTTGTTCCCGTTTGGAAACTTTGTAAATGTGATATTGCTTCCGTTATTCAATTCATTTTTATGAGTTAAAAGCGTTTAATTCATATTAATCCCTTATTATTATAGAGATTATTTTAATGAAAAAAAAACCGACAAGAATTAACTTATCGGTTTCTTATGAATCAAGTGTCATTGTTTCTATTGTGGGTATTTTTTAATTTAAGTCTTTGACAGACTTACGAATCACCAATTCTGGATTCATTTCAAAAACACGACGTTCATGATTTTTATCTTTCACTCGTTCCATCAAAATCTCAATGGCAGTCTTACCTAAACGTCGTTTTGGTTGGTGGATCGTCGTTAATGGTGGTGAAAAATACGGCGCTAAGTCAATATTATCGTAACCAATAACAGAAATGTCGTCTGGTACACGCACTCCAGCTTGTTCAAATGTACTAATTAACGCCATTGCCATGATGTCGTTGAAACAAAAAATAGCAGTTGGACGATCTTTCATTGCGATGTACTGATTTGCGGCTTCAACGGCAGACTCGCACTCAAAATCACCATCGATAATCCAGCTATTATTCACGGTAATGCCTGCTTCAGTCATTGCTTTATTGAAGCCTTTTAAGCGTTCACGGCACGTAGACTTTTCGCTATGACCTGACAGGCAGCCAATCTTTTCGTGACCATTGTCAATAAAATGCTTAGTCGCTACATAGCCACCTTGTTCAGCATTGTCTTGAATTTTATCTGTTAGCGGACTTTCTGGGCCCCAATCCATGATTACCATTGGTAAATCACTTTTCCGAGCAAGTAAATCGAGCAAGTCTTGATCAAGATCTGAACACATTACGAGCAAGCCATCTACACGCTTTTCAGCAAGCATGCGTAGGTAATCTCGTTGCTTAACAAGATTACCTTCAGTATTACAAAGAATCAGCGTGTAACCAGCGCCATAGCAATACTCTTCAACACCATGAATCACTTCTGCGAAAAATGGGTTAGTTGACTTTGTGACCAACATTCCGATGGTTCTTGTTGTGTTATATT
>SWCB01009888.1_pt2 | contig 45082 bp, 34 predicted proteins | sample 4692901 | NCBI WGS metagenome assembly SWCB01 (sample SAMN10267276, study PRJNA491770) | bioreactor metagenome | isolation source: DHS bioreactor inoculated with subseafloor sediment | place: Japan: off Shimokita Peninsula | collected 2006-08 | reverse complement strand
AAAGCCGCGGCTGCGGTCCTGCGTCAGAGTAAGCGAGTCGATGCCCGCGATCTCCGCAACAATCGCGTCGGACTTGCCTGCCAGTTCGGTGCAGATGTAGGTACCCGCGCTCACGCCCATGCCGTAGTTGTCACCAAGCACGGTGACACGTGCGGCAAAGGTGGACGAGAACTCGCGGTCGACGTTGATGACAGGGATGCCAGCTTCCATCGCCTTGATTGCCGCCTCGGTCAATGCTGCGCCATCAGTGGGGAGCAACACGATGACGTCGACACCATCGTTGATGAAGGTCTCGACTTGGCTGATCTGGAGGTTCGCGTCGTTGGTGCCTTCGGCGACTCGCAACTCGACGTCGCTGTACTTCTTGGCCTCTGCGATGGCGGCCGAGTTGATCGCGCCAAGCCAACCGTGGTCGGCCGCGGGGCCAGAGAAGCCAATCACGATCTTCTCGCCTGCAGCGGCGTTGTCGCCACCGCCAACTGCCGCGCTCGTGCTTGTGGTTTTGGCATCGGAGCTGCATCCAGCTAGCAGCGCGATGACAGCAACGGCACTTGCCGCTGCAAGAGTTCGCATTCGCATGGTGCGGGATGCGGTCATGATGTCCTCCTCGTTGAGTCATTGCGGTCATTGACAGTGAGGAGAAATGGTCGGAGCCGCGGATTCTCGCCGCATCTCGCACTTCATTTGTCCACACTGACACGTCGACGCTAGCAGAACTTTTGCAGAACTGTGCATCTTTTGTTTGTTCATCGTCATAACGTTTTGATCACGGCCAGGTGGCGCTTCTGCGCGTAGCGAGCGGCGTCTCTGCTGGCAGGTGGGCGAGAAGCTGCACCTCGCGCCGGTCAATGTGTTTGTGTTATGTTCAGCAGGTGATCAAAGAAGACCACTCAGAATCATTACTCCAAGTCCGCGGGCTCACCAAGAGCTTTGGCGGTGCCCAAGCATTGAAGGGCGTCGACTTCGACGTGCGCGCCGGGGAGGTCCATTGCGTCCTCGGCCAGAACGGCGCAGGCAAGTCGACGCTCATCAAGACTCTGTCAGGGGCTCACCAACCCGACTTGGGCGAGTTCATTTGGCAGGGCCAGTCGGTCACCATCACTGACCCTGTTGCGGCGCTCAACCTCGGAATCGCCACGATGTACCAGGAACTCGATGTGGTTGACGGCCTCTCGATTGCCGAGAACATCTTCTTGGGTCACGAGGACTCGTCGGCGGGTGTTGTGCGCAGGCGCGCAACGAACAAGGCCGCGAGTGACCTGATGACGAGGCTCGGGCACGGCGACCTCTCGCCCACGCGCGAGGTAGGCACGCTTTCCGCGGCCAACAAGCAGATCGTGGCGATGGCGCGCGCACTCTCCCACGACATCAAGCTCATGATCATGGACGAGCCGAGCGCGGTTCTTGACTCGGAAGAAGTCAACAACCTGTTCCGGGTGGTCCACGATCTCACCGCTCAAGGCATCGCGGTGATCTACATCTCGCACCGACTCGAAGAGATTGAGAGGATTGGCGACCGGATCACTGTTCTCAAGGATGGCCGCACCGAGGCCGCGGGACTGCCCGCGCGCACAACGCCGACTCGTCAGCTCATCGCTCTTATGACTGGCACAGATATCGACCACGTCTTCCCGCCGCGCGTTATTGTACCCGACGAAGCCCCCGTGATCCTGGACGTGAGTAACCTCGCCGCGGCAGGAGTGTTCAACGGGGTGAGTTTCACGGTACGTGCGGGCGAAGTGGTGGGCCTCGCAGGACTCGTTGGGTCCGGTAGGTCCGAGATCCTCGAGACGATCTATGGTGAACGGCGCGCAACCTCAGGTACCGTCGCTGTGAACGGGACATCTCTTCACTCGGGCTCGGTCGCTGCTGCGGTTGATGCTGGAATCGGGCTATCCCCCGAGGAGCGCAAGAGCCAAGGGCTCATGCTTGACGAGCCGATCTACCGCAATGCGACTCTTTCTACGTTCGGGCGCTTCGCGCGTGGCCCCTTGCTCGACGAGGCTGCGGAACGCGCCGCAACAGTTGAGCAGATGACTGCACTCGAGTTGCGACCGGCAGAACCCAACCGCATCACACGCACCCTCTCGGGGGGCAACCAGCAGAAGATCATGTTGGCGCGTTGGCTCATCCACGGCACCAAAGTGCTCTTGCTCGATGAGCCCACTCGCGGTGTTGATGTGGGGGCGCGCATGGAGATCTATGCCCTCATCAGGGAACTCGCGGCGAAGGGCACGGCGATTGTCGTGGTCTCGAGCGAAATTGAAGAAGTGCTGGGCCTTGCCGATCGAGTCCTTGTGATCTCGGATGGGGTTGTCGTGGCTCAAAAACTATCCACAGAAATCGATGAGCACGGCGTGCTCGATCTTGTCATGAAGGGAAGTGCCGCGTGAGCGAGCCCACGACCACCACCGCGCTCGACGCCACGTCGGCGGGCCCTTTGGCCGTCACCGAAAGTCCGCTCAAGCGATTCTTCGCGAGCCCCGCCGGTCGCAGCATCGGCCTCATGATTGCGTTGCTGCTCCTCGTCGTCGTGGGAGCGGTGACCGCGGGCGATACATTCTTGAACGTCAACAACCTTCTGGTCATCTTGCGCTCCGCGTCCGTGATTGGTGTGGTTGCCATCGGGGTGACGTTCGTGATTACGGCAGGCGGCATCGACCTTTCGGTCGGCTCGGTCCTTGGCCTCACCTCGGTTCTCGCGAGCCTCACCGCGATCCAGACTGCTGCATCCGGGTTTTGGCCACTCATGATCTTTGTCGCCCTTGCGGGTGGAATCCTGGCAGGCCTTGTCAACGGGCTCATCATCGCCTACGGCAACGTCGTCGCCTTCATGACGACACTCGCCATGCTTGTTGCGGCGCGAGGAATCGCTGAACTCGTGTCCCAGCGTCAGACTCAAATCGTCAGCAACCAGGGGTTCCTTGACTTCTTCAGGGCCGACCTCTTGGGAATCTCGTGGGTCGTCTGGATTTTCGCCATCGTCGCAGTGCTCGCATGGTTCCTCCTCAATCGCACGACGTTTGGCCGACGCACAGTCGCCATCGGAGGCAACGCGACCGCAGCTCGCCTCGCGGGTGTCAACGTCAAGCGCCACACTGTGTACCTGTACATGCTGTCGGGTGCGACCGCCGGTATCGCGGCGACGATGCTGTTGTCGCGCACCACGGCAGGAACCTCGACGCATGGACAGCTCTACGAGTTGGACGCGATCGCGGCCGTCGTAGTTGGTGGAACCCTCCTGATCGGGGGCCGTGGAACCATCGGCGGCACAGTGCTCGGCGTGTTGCTGTTCTCCACTCTGACGAATGTGTTTATCCAGAACAACTTGTCCACATCGGTGCAACTCGTTGCCAAGGGCATCATTATCATTGCCGCCGTGCTGCTCCAGCAGAGGTTCGCCAGCCGCAAGGTCGCTGGCAGGGCCCCCGTGATCCCGGCGACGCAGCCTTAGCGTTGACGCAGGTATTCGCCGCGCTCCCGACGCCCTAGCCGTCGATGGGCGCGGCGAACTGTGCGTCGTAGAGGCGCGTGTAGGCCCCGTCCTTTGCAAGCAGTTCGGCGTGAGTCCCTTGCTCGACGATGGCGCCTTCTTCCATCACGAGGATGAGGTCGGCATCGCGAATCGTGGACAAGCGGTGAGCGATCACAAAACTGGTGCGGTCCTTGCGCAGCTCCGCCATCGCGTGCTGGACCAGCAGTTCGGTACGCGTGTCCACCGAGCTTGTCGCCTCATCGAGGATCAGCACGCTTGGCCTTGCCACGAATGCCCTCGCGATCGTGATCAGCTGCCGCTCTCCCGCAGAGATGTTGGTCGCATCGTCGTCGATCACTGTGTCGTATCCATCGGGAAGTGAATGCACAAACCTGTCCACAAAGGCGTCTGTGGCCGCCGCGTGGATCTCTTCCTCCGTGGCGGACGGACGACCATACGCGATGTTTTCCCTGATGGTCCCGCCAAAGAGCCAGGCGTCCTGAAGCACCATTCCGGTGCGTGAGCGCAAGTCGTCCCTCGTCATGTGCGCGATATCGACGCCATCAAGGAGGATGCGCCCGCCATCGAGCTCGTAGAACCTCATGATGAGGTTCACCAGTGTGGTCTTCCCCGCACCCGTTGGCCCCACGATCGCAACCGTCTTGCCTGGCTCCGCGGTCAAGGACAACCCAGTGATCAGTGGTGTCTTAGGGTTGTAGGAGAACGAGACATCCTCGAATACGAGGTGCCCACGGAACTCCTCGGGGCTTTGTGGGTCATCGACATCAGGGGAGCGATCCTCAGCGTCGAGCAACTCAAAGACCCGCTCGGCGCTCGCCACACCCGACTGGAGCAGATTGGCCATCGAGCCCAACTGGCTCAGCGGCTGCTGGAACTGACGCGAGTACTGAATGAAGGCCTGGACGTCGCCGAGCGGAAGATTGCCGCTTGCCACCTTGAGCCCGCCAACCACCGCGATGCCGACGTACACGAGGTTCCCGACGAAGAAGGCCGACGGCATGATGATGCCGGAGATGAACTGGGCGCCAAAACTCGCTTGGTACATCTCTTCGTTCTTGCGAGCGAACTCCGCCTCAACTTCGCGCTGACGGCCAAAGACCTTGACGAGCGAGTGTCCCGAATAGCCCTCCTCGATGAGCCCATTGAGCTCACCGGTGTGCTTCCACTGGGCGATGAACTTGGGCTGAGATCGCTTTGCGACCATCGTGACGATGCCGATCGTCAGCGGAATCGAGACCACCGCGACGAGCGCCAGGTGCCAGTCGATCCACAACATCATTGCTAGCACGCCGATGACAGTGAGAAGTGAGTTGAACAGCTGGCTGAGCGTCTGCTGCAGGGTCTGAGACACGTTGTCGATGTCGTTAGTCACGCGGCTCAGCAGCTCACCGCGCTGGTGCTTGTCGAAGTACGTCAGCGGCAAGCGGTGAATCTTGTCCTCAACTGTTTCGCGCAAGCGATAGATGGTGCGTTGCGTCATCCCGTTGAGGATGTACCCCTGGAGGTACGACAGGAGCGACGAGCCGACATATATCCCCACCACGCCGATGAGAATGCGGTGCAACCGGTCAAAGTCGATACCCTCGCCCGAGACGAAGCCGGCAAAGATCGTCGTAGTGGCCTCCCCTAGCACCTTGGGGCCCATCACCGACAGGCCCACCGATACAGTGCCGATGACGAGGACCGAGGTCAAGACCATCGCTTCCGGCTTGAGGAGGCGAGTGAGCCTGCGCAGCGTCGCCTTGAAGTTCTGCGCCTTTTCGGTGGGCATCCCCGTCATGCCTCCCATGGGACCATGACCAGCCGGGCCACGACGCACGGGCGGGCGAGGCGTTTCTTCTCGCTGTTCTGTGGCACTCATGCTGCCTCCTCCGCGCGTAACTGCGTTGACACGATTTCTTGATACGTGGGCGAGCTTTTGAGGAGCTGGGCATGGGTTCCGCGATCGATGATGCGGCCGTCCTCCATCACGAGGATGAGGTCGGCATCCATGATCGAGGAGACACGCTGAGCCACAACGACGACGGTGGCGTCCTTCACTTCTTTGCCGAGCGCCGCCCTGAGCCGAGCATCGGTCGCGGTGTCGAGCGCAGAGAAGGAATCATCGAAAAGCAGAATGCGGGGCTTGCGAACGAGTGCCCTCGCAATCGACAACCGCTGGCGTTGCCCGCCCGAGACCGTGGTTCCCCCTTGTGACACGGCGGTCTCGAGACGCTCGGGCATTGCCTCGACAAAGTCCTTCGCTTGCGCCACTTTGATGGCATCCCAGAGTTCTTCATCGGTAGCGTCGTGCTTGCCATAGCGCAACGTCGACCCGATGGTTCCTGAGAAGAGGTACGGGCGCTGAGGCACCAGCCCAATATCAGACCACAACGTGTCCATATCGAGGTCCTTGACCTCAACACCACCGACCAGCACTGAACCACCCGAAGCATCGAAAAGCCTGGGAATGAGGTTCAGGAGCGTGGTCTTGCCAGCTCCCGTCGAGCCGATGATGGCCGTCGTGGTCCCTGGCTTTGCGGTGAAACTGATGTCGGCGAGCACCGGCTGCTCGGCGCCTGGATAGGCGAAACTGACCGATCTGAACTCCACGGTTCCAGGTTCTTTGAACTCCGTGATGGGGTTGAGTGGCGGCGCCACGGAGGTTTCCGTATCGAGGACTTCGCCGATGCGGTCCGCGGCCACTGCTGCCCTCGGGACCAAGACAAAGAGGAACGTCGCCATCATGACGGACATCAGAATCTGGATGAGATAGGTCAAGAAGGCCGTGAGCGCACCCACCTGGGTCTCTCCCGACTGCACCTTGCCCGCTCCGAACCACAGGACTGCGACAGAGCCGAGGTTCATCATGACCATGACGAAGGGGAACATGATGGCCATGAGCCTGCCCGCGAAGAGCGCCGACTCTGTGACATCGGCGTTGGCCTTGGCAAATCGCTCGCGCTCCTCGGGTTCGCGGACGAACGCACGCACTACCCGGATCCCTGTGAGTTGCTCGCGCAATACCTTATTGACCACGTCGATTCGCTTCTGCATGCGCCTGAAGTGCGGCACCATGCGAGTGATCACAAGCCCAAGCCCGAGCATGAGCACGGGCACAGCGACCACCATGATCCACGACAGCCCTGCGTCTTGGCGCACGGCCATGATGATGCCGCCGATCGCCATGAAAGGAGTAGATACCAGGAGCGTCGCTCCTAGAAGCACAAGCATTTGCACTTGCTGGACATCGTTGGTCGAGCGCGTGATGAGTGATGGCGCCCCGAACTTCTGCACTTCGTTTTCAGAGAACGTCCCGACGCGAGCAAAGACGCGGGCACGCATATCCCTGCCAACGCGCATCGCCAGCTTGGCTCCAAAGTAGACGCCCGTCACCGCGCACGCTGCCTGCACAAACGACAGCCCCAACATGATCGAGCCGACGCGCCAGATGTAGCCCGTGTCGCCCGTCGTGACGCCGTAGTCAATGATGTCGGCGTTGAGCCCCGGCAGGATGAGGTTGGCGACCGATTGAGCAAATTGGAAGAGCACCACCCCGGCAAGTAGCCCGCGATACGGGGCTACCGAGTGCACTAAGAGCTTCCACAACATGGTTACTGCCCTTCCTTGGAAATGCCTCGCATGATGAAGTCAACGATGTGGTCCGAATCCACGTCACGATCCGTCGTGAACATAGGCATCGCCGCGCCGAACGTGAGGAGCCTGATGAAGAAGACCGCGAGGCCGGGCTCGATGCGAAACCGCTCCGTGTCGGGAGCGAAGAGCGTGGCGAAGAGATCCTCCGCACGTGCGTCGCGCTCAGTTCTCGTGTGTGCGTCGTGGACGGACTTTTGGTGTCCCAGAGCGGAGACCACGCCGATCACCCCGGCGAACCTTTCCCTGAAGACAGCGACGACCGCCCTGACCTTGACCTCCAGATCGAGGCTCGGATCGATGCGCTCAAGCGCCGCGAAGGTTGGCTCGGGGTCCATGAATCGAGCCACCGCTAATTGGATGAGCTCATCCTTGTCGGCGAACGCGCGAAATATCGTGCCCTCCGCGATGCCTGCAGCATCGGCGATATCTTTGGTCGTAATGTCGGCGCCTTGGCTAAGCAGCAGCGGCACGACGGCATCGAGGATCGATTCGCGCCTGTCCGCGACGGACATGCGGGGCGCTCTTGTTGGGGCAGATGATGGCACTCACGCATCGTAAGTGAGTGAGCGCTCACTCCGCAAATTCGGGGACGCGATTTCGCGCCACGCGAATCTGGGAATCGGTGACGCAATCTCAGTAGACCCGCCGCACCACTTTCTCGACCATGCCACTCAGCCGCGACCCAAGCCGCACCACTGCCGAAGCTCGCGGCGCTACCCACGCGGTCGTGTGCGGTCTTGAAGCTCTCCATCATCGCTCGCGGCGCTACCCACGCCCCGCGCGCCCTAACCTTGAGGTGTGCCTGCACCCGACGTCCTTGAGATTCCCCTTGCGGTGAACCTGCTCGCCGTTTTTGCAGGCGCGCTTGGAGGCACCTTGCGCGCAGGTGAGGATGACCGCACCGACCTCGTTGGGGTGTTCACGCTCGCCGCCGCGATGGGCTTTGGCGGCGGAATCGTACGTGACGTTTTGCTGGGCAACCTGCCCCCAGCGGCGTTTCGAGACCCGCTCTATCTCGTGGCAGCCGCCGCCGCAACTGGCCTGGGTGCCCTGTTCTTGTACTACTTGCGCAAGTTAGGGCGCGTCTTGTGGGCGCTCGATGCGATCATCGTCGGGCTCTTCGCTTCCGTGGGCACCAATGCCGCCCTGCTCGCCGGGCTCGACCGTTTACCCTCGATTCTCATCGGCACCATCGCATCAGTTGGGGGCCTGATTCTGGCAGACCTGTTGCAAGGAAAGCCGTCATCGATCATGTACGTAGGCCCTCCCGAGGCCGTCGCCGGACTCGCGGGTGCGGCCACGTATGCCCTGCTATACACGGGAACGCGACCAGTAGTGACGACCTCCCTCGCGGTCTTGGCAACCGTACTTGTGCGACTCACGGGCCCGCTCTTTCACCTCACGGTCCCTCAGCCGCGCAAGCACGCCTACGACGTTGCGCGCAGGCGGGCGGAACGCCGTGAAGCCCGTGCCTCGAGCCCCTCTCGGGCGCCGCGAGGGACGCGTCGGGCGCTCAGTACCTCCTGCGTGAGACTGTCTCTCACAGGCTCACATCGCTGAGCATCGTGCGAGAGCCGGGTGCCGCCACGCACCGGTGGCGGTAGTGACCACTCCCTGATACCGGACCTGTCGTACGTGGCGGTGGTGACCACTCCCTGATACCGGACCTGTCGTACGTGGCGGTGGTGACCACTCTTCATCCACAGAATCCTGATGAGAGCCTGCTGTGCGCGGCACACATCCGCTACTCCTCAATCATGCGCAACCACGAAGCCCGCTCCCTGATCGATGCTCTCAAGAGCGACCAGGCAACGATGACCCGGCACGCCATTCAGGCTCGGTGGTCCCGGTCTGCACTCCGCGCCGCAGTGCGTTCTGGCGACGTCACCCGCATCCTTCCGGAGCACTACGCAGCGAGCGAGCATGCGGAATCGACTCTTGCCCGTGCGCACGCGGCCACCTCCTGGGTCGGTCACGGCTCTGTGTTGCTGGGAGTGGGCGCGGCATCGGCATGGGAACTCTGCGAGAGTCCGCTCGCTATCGTGGTGAGCGCTCCCCTGGGGATGTCACGCGCGGTCCCACCGTGGTTAACCCTTAGTCGTACGTCCGAGACACACCCCTCGGCGGCTTGGCACGGCTGCGCAGTTGCGCTCCCGGCCTTGTCGATCGTGACCGCATACGGGCACCTGGCGCGTGAACGAGCTGACGCAATGGTGTACTCCGCGATGCAGCGCGGCCTCACGACCCCAGCCGAGGTGATCGCAGTGTCAGCGACGTTGACCCGGGCCAAAGGGAGGCACCGTCTCATGTCGACCATTGCCGCCGTGGGCGCGGGTTCCGAAAGCTACCTCGAGACCATTGGCCTGCGGTCCGTGTTTCACACCAAGGAGTTTGCGGGCTTCGTGAGGCAACACCGCATGCGCGTCAACGGCGCTAGCTACCGGTTGGACATGTACCATCCTGCGACGCGTACAGCGGTGGAATTGGACGGCGAGGCTGGACATGACGGCACAGAGAATCGCAGCCGCGACGTGCGCCGCGACGTCACCCTCGCGTCTGTAGGTATCCAGACGCTGCGATTCACTTATCGCGACCTGACGACCCGCGCGCGTTGGTGTCGTGAGATGACGAGACACACGCTGGCGCAGCGGTCCGCTACGTGAGTGGGCCTCAGCGCCACGATGGACGCAGGCAACGTGCGTGGTTGGGCCTCAGCGCCACGATGGACGCAGGCAACGTGCGTGAGTGCGGGCGGGTGCAGGGCGCTAGAGAGTCGCTGCTACGCCGGCCACAGGGCCCGCTGTGTGAACACAACGCCACGAGTCGCCGCCGATTCCCTCGGCCCACTCGGGGGATCCAGTCAGCAGCCCGCCGGCACCAAGCGCCGTTCCCATCACCAAGACGGACGGCCCCGCTCCAGACACCACCGCTGGCAAACCCCGCTCGCGTAGGTACGCAATCATCGCCGCCGCGGAGGGCATCACCGATGCGCGGTAACCCTGGTGCAGCCGGTCCTCGGTTGCGGCCCACAGCCGCTCGGGATGACCCGACAGCGCGGCCACCAAGAGCGCCGCGCGCCCCACGTTGAACGCAGCATCGCGATGTGGCACCTGGTCAGGGAGCACCGCACGTGCTTGCTTGGTAGGCAACACTGCACGAGGGATGAGGACCGCGGTCTCGATGCCAGGGGCGACGGAAAGCGGCACAGCGTGCGCGCCCTCATGATCGATCCACGCGACGGTCGCGCCTCCCCAAATTGCGGGTGCCGCGTTATCTGGATGCCCCTCAAACTCGGTGGCCAGCCGCAACATTGTCTCGTTGTCAAGCGCCTCGGGCTCTGCCAAGAGTCCCCGTACCGCAGCAATCCCTGCCACGACCGCAGCAGCCGAAGAACCCAGCCCACGCCCATGCGGAATGCGGTTACGAGCCACGATGCGTAGCCCCGTGTGCGACACCCCCACAGCATCTGACGCTGCCCGGATCGCCTGCACGATGAGGTGCGATTCGTCGCGAGCGAGGGAATCACTACCCTCGCCGTCGATCTCAATCTCTATCCGTGGCGATCCAAGAGCCCAGACCTCGACCTCATCGGTCACCCCAAGGGCCATCCCGAGCGAGTCAAAGCCAGGGCCAAGGTTGCCCGCGGTCGCGGGAACAGTCACTGTGACGTGGTCGGTCGCGTACCTCACGGCGCGCCCTACAGTCCCAAAATGGCCGCGGCCGCGTCAACATCGACGGGAATGACGGCGGGAGAAACCTCGCGGCCAGCGAGCGCGGTCGCGGTGTCCTTGAGTCCGTTGCCAGTCACCGTGCACGTGATGGTGGCACCACGTGGCACCTCACCGGCAGCGGCTGCAGCGAGCAATCCAGCAATAGGTGCGGCCGATGCCGGCTCCACAAAGACGCCAACCTCGGCGGCGAGTCGCGCCTGGGCGGACAGAATAGCCTCGTCGGCGACGGCACGAATCCAGCCACCGGATTCGTCACGCGCCGCAATGGCGAGGTCCCACGATGCTGGCTTGCCGATGCGAATGGCGGTAGCCACCGTCTCGGGATCCTTGATCGGGTGCCCCACGACAAACGGCGCGGCGCCCGCTGCCTGGACGCCCCAGATGCGGGGACGACGCGTGGCAACCCCCGCGTCGGCGTATTCCTTGAACCCCATCCAGTACGCGGAGATGTTACCGGCATTGCCCACGGGAAGCATGTGGATATCGGGGGCATCGCCCAACTGATCGACGATCTCGAAGGCCGCAGTCTTTTGGCCCTGCAGGCGGTAAGGGTTCACGGAGTTGACCAGGGCAATCGGATAGTTCTCGCTGAGCTCGCGCACGATGTCGAGGCACTCATCAAAATTGCCATCCACCTGCACCAGATCCGCGCCGTGCACTATCGCCTGCGCCATCTTGCCCGCGGCGATCTTCCCCTGGGGGATCATCACGACGCAGCGCAGCCCGGCGTGGGCGGCATACGCGGCGGCCGATGCAGAGGTATTTCCAGTAGACGCGCACACCACCGTGTGGTCGCGATCCTTGACTACTTGCGTGATTGCCGCTGTCATGCCGCGGTCCTTGAAGGAGCCGGTGGGGTTCATGCCCTCGAACTTGACGAAGACCTCGGCACCCACCTCGGAGGAGATCTTCTCGGCGTAGATGAGCGGCGTGCCGCCCTCGCCAAGAGTGACCACGCGATCGGCCGCGTCGAACGGCATGTGATCCAGGTACTCGTTGATGATTCCGCGCCAGACGTGAGCCACGGCTACTCCCCTTCGATTCTGAGCACCGAGCGGATTTCCGTCACGGCATCCGAAGCTCGCAGAGCTTCAAGAACAGACGTCACATCGCTTTCAGGCGCCCGATGCGTCGCGATGGATAGCGTAGCGAGCCCCGTCCCTGCGGGCCCTGCCTGCTGCCGAACGGTCTCAATGGATACTCCGCTGTGCGCCAAGGTTGTCGCAATGGCCGACAAGACTCCCGGGCGATCGGGGACGGTCATCCGCATCTGGAACCGTGAGGACGACGCAGAGATGGGCAGCAATGGGAGGTCACCGTAGTGCGACTCGCGCGGCCCCTTCCCGCCTTGCGCCCTGTGTCGAGCCACCGACACGACGTCGCCAAGAACGGCCGACGCTGTGGGAGTGCCTCCCGCTCCCTTGCCGTAGAACATCAGTTCGCCCGCGGCTTCGGCCTCGACAAACACCGCGTTGTAGGCGCCGTGCACGCTTGCCAATGGGTGCGTTAACGGGACGAGCGCGGGGTGAACGCGCACCGACACACCTCCGGAGGCACCGTCCCCCGCCCGCTCCGCGATGGCGAGCAACTTGATGACGTGACCAGACTCGGTGGCCGCGGCGACATCGGCGGCCGTGATGGCGGAGATGCCTTCGCGGTAGACGTCGTCGAGCGGCACGCGCTGGTGGAACGCGAGGCTCGCCAGAATCGCGGCCTTGGCTGCAGCGTCGAAACCGTCGACATCTGCCGATGGGTCGGCCTCCGCGTAGCCCAACTCTTGAGCCTGCTTGACCGCGACGTCGTAGTCGAGGCCACGCGTGGTCATCTCGTCCAGAACGTAGTTGGTGGTGCCGTTGACGATGCCAAGAATGCGGCGCACGTGATCCCCAGCGAGGGATTCGCGTACGGGCCGGATGATCGGGATGGCACCTGCCACCGCGGCCTCGAAGTAGAGGTCGACGTTGGCGGCGTCTGCGGCTTCGTAGAGTTCGGGTCCGTGGGCCGCGAGAAGTGCCTTGTTGGCAGTGACCACAGAGCATCCGGCCGCGATCGCCTTGAGGATGATTGACTTGGCAGGCTCGATGCCTCCCATGAGCTCAACCACAACGTCGGCACGTGCGATGAGCGCGTCGGCATCGTCCGTCAATAGTGTGGGAGCGATCCCCTCACGTGGCGCACTCGTATCGCGCACATAGATGCCCGCAATCTCGAGAGGAGAGCCAACACGGCTCGCGAGGTCAGCGGACTGCTCCGTCAGGAGCCGGGCGACCTGAGAACCGACGGTTCCGGGGCCGAACAGGGCGATCTTCACGGGGGTATCAGACACGCGCCCAACTCTACCGGGCGCTCGGGTGCCTCAAGTGGTGCGCTGCCCGAACTCGGCACGCGCTTGCCCGATGTCATCGGCGGCCACCTCGAGAACGTCAGCGAGTAGCCGCAAGTGGACTGCGACTTGTTCGCCAAGCGGTGTGAGGTCGTAGTGGACACGAGGTGGAATGGCCGTCACGACGGTACGGGTGAGCATACCGTCACGCTCGAGCGACTGCAACGCTTGCGAGAGCATTTTCTCGCTCACACCGTCAACCCTGCGGCGTAATTCGCCAAAACGGTACGTTCCGTCGGCGAGCGCAATAAGCGCGAGCGAGGCCCACTTGCCAGTGACATCCTCGAACGCCGCACGCGACGTGCAATCGCGGGCAAAAACGCTCGTCACGAACTCCGCGGTGGGGTCCGACTGACCGCCGCGCTCCTGTTCCTCCATAGTTCGAGACTACTCACTCCGTGCGGAATAGAAAGTACTAACGAATAGTTAGTGGAAAAGTACGGTAAATCAGCCTCCGAAGGGAACCACCATGACCACGTACGCAGTCACCGGCGCAAGCGGCCACTTAGGGCGCCTTGCCATCGAAGCGCTCGTCGCTCGCGGCATCGCTCCCGAACGCATTGTGGCAATCGCACGCCACACCGAGAAGATCACCAACCTGTCAGACCGGAATGTGGTCGTACGCCACGGTGACTATGACGAGCCGGACACCCTGGTTGCCGCGCTCAGCGGGGTTAACAACCTGTTGTTGGTCTCGGCCAGTGAGCCCGGCAATCGCGTCGCCCAACACCAAGCCGTGATCGAGGCGGCCAAGAGCAGCGGCGTAAACCACATCGTCTACACAAGTATCTTGGGAGCACCCACGACGTCTAACCCACTCGCGCCTGAACACGTGGCCACGGAAGCGCTCATCGCGGCATCGGGCATCCCGTCGACATTGCTGCGTAACTCCTGGTACTTCGAGAACTACACCGCACAGATGGGCCAGTACAAGGCGAGTGGTGCGATCGTGGGAGCCACCAAAAATGCCCTTCTTTCGGCCGCCACACGTGCGGATTACGCCGATGCCGCCGCCGCCGCGCTCATCGAGGCAAAGGGTGGCTCCGTGTATGAGCTCGCTGGTCCCTCCTTCACGCTGACCGACCTCGCCGCGACCATCGCTGCGGCGACCGAAACCCCGGTCGAATACCAAGACATGAGTGTCAACGAACTCGCTGCGGTCTTAGAGGGCTTTGGCATGGACGCAGGCGCCGCCGCAATGTTCGCCTCCGTCGATGGCTCGATTGCCAACGGTGAACTGCTCCACGACAGTGACGACCTCGAGTCGCTCATCGGCCGCAAGGCGACGTCGCTCGCCGATGCTGTGGCCGCGGCGATCGCCTAGGTCTCCCGCGCCGCTTCTGCCCACGCGACTGCGGGGGATTAAAGGGTTCGCCTTCCGCAGTCGTGCTGGCGCCACGGTCAGGTTTCCGCGCGCCACATATGCTGATCGGTGCGCCTAGCGACGACAATTGCCCAATGTCGGATCGTCGGGTTTTCGCGCGCGAGCGCTGGACACCCCGCCGCATCTGGGCGTTCGCCGTCAGGTTTGTGTGGCTCGAGTTGCAGTCGCTCGTGTTCGCAGCGGTGATCTTTGCCGCAATCGCCATCACGAGCGTCGTCTCTCTTCCGCTTCCTCGGTACGACGCACTCCTCATCATCGGCGTGGTGCTCACCCTCGTGTTGTGGTGGGCGGGCTGGGAATCTGGCCGCGAGGTCGCGGTCATCTGCGCCTTTCACTTGCTTGGGGTGACGATGGAACTCTTCAAGGTGCATGCCGGGTCATGGGAATATCCGGATGACGCCTTCACCAAGGTCGCAGGCGTACCGCTCTACGCCGGGTTCATGTACGCCGCGGTGGGCTCCTACATCGTGCAAGCGTGGCGGCGGGCCGAACTGCGCGTGAGTCACTTCCGCCCCGTGCCGATGACGATTCTCGCGGTCGCGGCATACCTCAACTTCTTTACCCACCACTGGATCTGGGACCTTCGGTGGCTCATCGCGGCGCTGTTCGTGATCGAGATGCGCCGCACGATGGTCCACTTCACTGTGGGCACACATCGGTATTTCATGCCGCTCGCAGCGGCATTTGTGGCGATCGGGTTCGCGCTGTGGATTGCGGAGAACGCCGCGACGTTCCTTGGCGCGTGGGAGTACCCCAACCAGCGCCAGATCTGGGAGGCGGTCCACGTGGGCAAGTTCGGATCGTGGTCGCTCCTGGTGTCGCTGAGCTTTGTGCTGGTGGCGAGCATCAAGCGATTTGAGGGAGAGCTTTACGGAGTGCGGGGCCAACGGCCCACGGTAGAGACGGCTGCCGACGAGAGGGTGGCGGATGATCGGCATGCGGATGAGGCCCCCGAGTCAACCTAGGCTCGTGTCATGTCCGATCTCGCGCGCATCCTCATGGTCTGTACCGGAAACATCTGCCGCTCCCCGGCAATGCACTACCTTGCCGGGCGCGATTGGGCCGGAAGTGCGGAGGTCACCTCCGCCGGGACACATGCCGAAACGGGCATGGACGCGACGCCCGAAATTCGCCGCTCAGCCGCCGAACGCGGCCTAACAATCCCGAGGCATCGGCCGACGCAGTTGACTGCGGCGCTCGTATCGCGGGCCGACCTCGTACTGGTCGCGACAGAAAGCCACGCGCGCTGGATCGCGAGCGAAATGGGCGGGCTACCTGGTCATGTGTTCGGAATCAAGCAAGCGGCCGAACTCGCGCAACGGGCCGATACCCCGGTTGGGGTGACGGCTGCCGAGCGTCTAAGGGGGGCTGCCGCCGCCTTACAAGTCGAACAGGACCTCGAGCCCGCACCGCTGCGCAGCCTCGATGACCCATGGTCCCGCGACCGCGCGACCTACGACAGGGTCATGGGCGAAATCTTCAATGCGATGGGCACCCTCACCGATTGGGCCAGGCTCTCCGGCTAAAGCCGACTGTGACGGCAGCCCGCATTCAAGTCGTCGGACCGAGCGTCGGGCCAAGTGGCCCAACCAAGCTGCAGGTCCTAACCGAGTGGTGCGCCTGGACCCCCGCGGAGAATCGCGGCGCCCCCATTTTCGGAGACGACGGTAACCGCGTGCGCCGCCGGCGAATGGTCCTCGCGCGTGTCCGCATCGACGTCGGGGCTGTCCTCAGAATGGGCAGCCGCATCGGACATCAGTTGCTCGTCGGGTAGATCAGGAGCGTCGAACTTGCTACGACCGTGCGCCGCCCGATCGTGCTCCGCCTCCGCGGCAATCTCTTGGAGGATCTCGGTGTCCTTGCGCCTGCGCTCTTCACTTTCCATGGACTCGTTCATGGGTATCACTCCTGTCCTCGGTCCAACGGCGACGGCTTTCGCCGCTCGCCTATTCAACGGAAATACCCGTCGAGGTGTTCCTAGGGCAACTTAAGAGCCGCTTTACCAGCGCCGATAGTGGCGCGACAGCCGCGGACGGCCACGCCGATTCAGGCGCCCGCATGATCCCTGGCGGTGTCCGGTTAAAAGACCTCCGCCACCGACCTGACTTTCTCGGTCGCTGCCGCCATGATTGCGTCGGCGCTCCCGGGGTCATGGTCCATGCCTTCCGCTGAGATCTGTTGGAAATCATCGAAGCCGAGGAATCCGAACAGCGTCTTGACGTAAACGCTCGCTGGGTCCTTGGAGTGGAAAAGGCCTCCCGCGGTTTGGATGTGTAGGGCCTTCTTATTTTTGACAAGCCCAACCGGCACGCCTTGCTCGTTGTACTCGAAGGTCTTGCCGGCGACCGAGATGGTATCGATCCACGCCTTGAGACGAGTAGGAACCTGCAGGTTCCACAGGGGGTTCGCCACAACAATCTTGTCGACGTTAAGGAACTGGCTCGTGTAGTGGTCGAAGAGCGTCATCTTGTTTTGCTCGGCCGCATGCAGATGCGCGAAGGGGATCCCCGCGCGGCTCTTGCTCCAGCCATTGAGCAGGTCGAGGTCAATCTCCGGCACCGCGACGTTGTAGAGGTTCACGTCAATCACATCGTCGTCGGGGTGCGTCTCTGTGTATACACGCACAAATTCATCCGTGAGTGTCATCGACCGGGACTCCTCGTTAGTCAGCGGGCGCGCCCTGATGACAAGCAGTTTTGCCATGATGTCTCCCATCGCCGTTTCCATGGTTAGGCCCTGATGCCGTTCACAGCACCATAGAGGCAACACTCCCGATTCGCCAGGGCATGCCACAAAACAAGATCGCGATAATGGCTGCGAGCGCTAGCCCGCAGAGCCGACGCACTGCCCCGACGGCCATGCGACGAGTCCGGGCACGGCTGACCGTGAGCCTCTAACGGAGCGCAATATCCCAGTCGAGCAGATCGGCCAACGTATCGCGCCTGATCAGCACGCGCGATTTCCCATCGCGCACACCCACAACCGCGGGGCGCAGCACCGAGTTGTAGTTCGACGCCATGACGCGACCATAGGCACCCGTCGCGGGCACTGCCAAGAGGTCTCCGCGTGCGGTATCCGATGGCAGCTGCACGTCGCGCACCACGATGTCGCCGCTCTCGCAGTGCTTGCCCACCACGCGCGACAACACTTCGGGCGCCGCAGAGACACGCGAGGCCACCACCGCCGTGTACTCCGCGCCATACGTGATGGTGCGCATGTTGTCGCTCATCCCGCCATCGACGGCAACGTACTGGCGCGAGCCGCCCTCATCGAGAGCCACGTCCTTGATGACGCCAACGGCATAGAGAGTCATGCCCGCGGGTCCGGCGATCGCGCGCCCAGGCTCGATCGAGATGTGGGGCCAACCGCCGCCTGCCGCATCGACGCCCTGGGCAACAACATCGGCGATCTCGAGTGAGGCCTTCTCGACATCCATCGCCTCGGAATCGGGCGTGTACGCGATCGCGTATCCGCCGCCCAGGTCCACCTCGGGCATCTCGTAGCCTGTCTCGGCGGCAAACTGCGCGCGCAACCGCAGCATCCGCTCGGCGGATTCCTTAAACGAATCGATCGACAAGATTTGGCTGCCGATGTGCGTGTGGATCCCGCGCAGCTCGAGGTGCGGAGAGGCGTACACCGCGCGCAAGGCGTCGAGCGCAGCACCCGTCGCCAGGGATAGCCCAAACTTTTGGTCCTCATGAGAGGTGGCGATGTACTCGTGGCCCCCAGCGTGCACACCGGTGGTCACCCGAATCAACACGGGCGCAACCACCCCAGCGGAGCCCGCGTGCGCGGCAAGCACCTCGATCTCGGTCATCGAGTCGACGACGATCCGGCCCACGCCCACCTCGAGCGCGCGGGTCAATTCGGCATCGGACTTGTTATTGCCGTGGAACGTGATGCGTGCGCCGGTCGCCCCTCCGCGCAAGGCCAGTTCGAGCTCTCCGCCGCTGGCCACGTCGATGCCTAGGCCCTCGTCGAGCACCCACGCCGCGATCTGCGAGCTCAGCAGCGCCTTGGACGCATAGAACACATCGCAGCGTGCGCCATGACGGCCAAAGGCCGCCGCGAAGTGATCTCGAAAGCCTGAGGCCCTTGCACGGAAGTCCACCTCGTCCACCACATACAAAGGCGTTCCATACTCGGCCGCGAGAGCACGCACATCGCACCCACCCACTGTGAGCGCGCCGTCCCCGGTGCGCGCGACGGTCGCGGACCACACGGGCACGGCTACATCCTCTCGGGTGCGCCGACGCCGAGCAGTCCAAGGCCGTTGCGCAGCACCTGGCCGGTAGCGTCGTTGAGCCACAAGCGCGTGCGGTGCAGGTCGCTCACCTGCTCGTCACCCAAAGGCGTGACACGCGTGCGGTCGTACCACTGGTTGAACGCGGCCGCCACGTCTTCGAGGTAGCGCGCCACTCGGTGGGGTTCCCGCATGTCGACCGCTTGCGCCACGACGCGCGGGAACTCGCTCAGAATACCGAGCAGTGCCGACTCGGACTCGTGCGTCAACAGCGCAGGGGAGAACCCATCGTCCCTACTAATACCGTATTCGCCGGCATTGCGTGCCACCCCACAGGTGCGTGCGTGGGAGTACTGGACGTAGAAGACGGGGTTGGCATTCGTGGATGAGGCGAGCAGGTCCACATCGATATCGAGCGTCGAATCGGCGGAAGATCGCACCAGTGCGTAGCGCGCCGCATCGACTCCGACAATGTCGACCACGTCTTCCATGGTCACCACAGTCCCCGCACGTTTGGACATGCGCACCGGGGTGCCATTTTTCACGAGGCTGACCATTTGGCCGATGATGACCTCAACGGAGTCGGGATCGTAGCCAAGCGCCGCGGCGGCAGCCTTGAGGCGTGCAATGTAGCCGTGGTGGTCGGCTCCAAGCAAGAAGATGCACAGGTCTGCGCCACGCTCACGCTTGTCCCGGATATATGCGATGTCGCCCGCGATGTAGGCGGCGTGACCATCGGACTTGATGACTACGCGGTCCTTTTCGTCGCCAAATTCGGTCGACCGCAACCACCACGCGCCCTCGGACTCATAGAGCGAGCCCGATTCCTTGAGCTCCACAAGCGCGCGTTCAACCTTGCCGGATTCATGAAGCGAATTCTCATGGAAATACACGTCGAACTCGACGCCAAAGTCTCTGAGCGACTGCTTGATTTGCGAGAACATCAGCAGCGTTCCTCGCGAACGGAAGAACTCGAGCGCCTCGTCGTCCGGCAATTCGAGAGGATTCTTGTCCCCAGCTTCCATGGCGTCGACCAAGATCTGGTCCGCAATCTCCAGGATGTACCGGCCGCCATAGCCGTCCTCGGGCGCGTCCTCACCCTTGATCGCGGCGAGGAGTGACGCGGCGAAGCGATCCACCTGCACGCCGTGGTCGTTGAAGTAGTACTCGCGGGTGACGTCGGCTCCGTGGAACTCGAGCAAGCGGCTCAGTGAGTCACCCACTGCGGCCCAACGCGTGCCGCCCAAGTGGATGGGACCCGTGGGGTTGGCGGAAACGAACTCGACGTTGACGTGCACTCCGTCGAAGGAGACTCCTCTGCCAAAGTCCTCTCCCTCCTCCACGATGGAGCGGGCCAACTCCCCCGCCGAGCCAGCAGACAGACGGATGTTGAGGAATCCTGGGCCCGCGACCTCGGCGGCGTCGATGCCATCAACCGTCAGGAGGCGTGCCGCGAGCACCTCGGCAAAGGCGCGCGGGTTAGTGCCCGCCTTCTTTGCAAGTTGCATCGCGACGTTGGTCGCCCAATCGCCGTGCTCGCGCACCTTGGGACGCTCGACGCGCACCTCAACGATGTCCTCGTTGGTGAGGGTGAATTCGCCCGCGGCGATTCCCTCTTCAATGCAGACGGCAATGGTCGCGGAAAGCTCTTCAGGGGTCACACGGCCAGTCTATCGGCGACGCGGTACCCCGCTACAGCGCGGCAGTCACCGCTTCGACGTCACACTGCACCGGCATCGACTCACGGCAAGCGCCTGTCCACACGTTGATCCTGTCGCCGGGGACAAGGTCGCCCAGCACCAATCCCACCTCTCCATCGATCGCCGTGGCGGCCCAGAATGGGAGGCCGAACGTCGTGCCTGCAAAGTACTCGAAGCCGGCGTCTGGGGTGAAGACCACCTGGACGGAATCCTCCCCAAACGTGACGGAGGACACGGAGCCCACAGCCTCGGGCGCCCGACGCTTGGCCGTGACTCCCGGATCGGGAGCATCCGAAGGCAACGGCAATTGAATCCCAGACGCCCCTCCGTCGCCGGGTGGCGCCGCAGTCACCGTCGGCTCGTCAGAGACAGGCGTCGGGTCAGACACCGCACAACCCGCGAGGAGCGAAAGGCAAACTCCAGCGACGAACACTGCGGGAACAAAACCAAGGCGAGGATTCATGCGTATTCAACGCGCTGCCTGCACAAAACGTTGGGATTAATCCGCATACGCAGCGAGCACCCTGGTCTTTCGATAGTCTCACCCTCAACGTATGGCCACACTGAGGAGACGCCGCGTCATGATCAAGCCACCATTTGCTACCCGAGTGCGCTACTGGTTCGACAACACGATGGCTCGGGGCACTGCCGCCGTGATTGGGCTTCTTGCTCTCGGCAGCCTCGCCTGGATTCTGCTGGCCGGCCTGATTGCTTGGGCGTTTGGTCTTAAGCAAGAGGGTGAGAGATACGGCTACATCGAGGCGACGTGGCGGCAACTCACGTTTACCCTGGACCCGGGAACGTTCTCGGGCGACTCCGGCGTAGCCTGGCTAGTCCTCTCCCTGCTTACGACCCTCTTTGGTGTGCTCGTGGTCGCGAGCCTTATCGGTGTCGTTTCCTCGGCCTTCGACGACAAGATCACCGAACTTCGTAAGGGAAAGTCCCCCGTGCTCGAGACCGGCCACACCGTGATCATCGGCTGGAACTCGAAGGTCTTCACCATCATCTCCGAACTGATGGTCGCCAACGAATCCGAGCACAAGCCCGTCATCGTCGTCTTCGCTGACAGGGACAAGGTTGAGATGGAAGACGAGATCCGCGAGAAGGTCCCCTCGACCAAGAACACCAAAGTCATTTGCCGTTCCGGTCACCCGCTCGATCAGGACGAGTTGCTGCGCGCCAACCCGTACGGCGCGAGGTCCATCATCATCTTGGGAGACGGCGACCCTGCGGAACAGGACTCGATGACTATCAAGACCACCCTCGCCCTCACCAATCACCCGCGCAGGCCACAAGGCTCCATCTCGATCGTTGGCGAGTTGCGCGACCCGGCAAACGTCGAGGTAGCTAACTTGGTAGGTAAGGACGAGGCGAGTTGGGTACTGCCCCTAGAAATGATCTCCAAGCTCACCGTCCAGACCTGCAGGCAATCCGGGCTATCTTCTGTCTACTCCGAGCTCTTGCGTTTTGACGGCGACGAGATCTACTTTTCCGATCAACCCGAGTTGGCGGGCCTCACTCATCTCGAATGCCAGATGCGCTTCGAGGAATCGACAGTCATCGGTGTCGTCACGGCCGACGGCCCACTCGTGAACCCGCCCGCAGACAGGGTGGTGGTCGCAGGCGAGCAGCTGATCGTGATTGCCGAAGACGACTCCACTATTCAAGTCACCGCCGAGGGCAGCCCCGACGTGACCAGAATCACGGGAGTGGGCAAGGACGACTCGACCCCTGAACGCACCCTTGTCCTTGGCTCTAACGCGCAATTGCCACTCATGTTGGAGGAACTCAGCGCGTACGTCGCTCCAGGCTCCGAGGTCACAGTCGTGTCGTCACACGACGTACCCACACTTGACGCATTTCCCAACCTCACTGTGCGGATCCACAGTGGGGACACGTCCGATCGACGTGTACTCACCGAACTGCAGCCAGGAACCTTCGACCACATCTTGGTGCTCGCCTATCGGGATGACCTCGAGGCGGAAGCGGCCGATGCGAAGACACTCGTGACGCTTCTGCTCCTCCGTGAAATTGCCGACGTAGGCGGCCTCGACCTCAACATCGTGTCCGAGATGCTCGACGACAGAAATCGCAAGCTCGCGGAGGTCACCAAGACCGATGACTTCATTGTCAGCGACAACTTGATGAGTCTCATGATGAGCCAGATATCCGAGAACCCCGCCCTGAGCAACCTCTACGAGGGGCTCTTTGCGGCCGATGGCGCGGAGGTCTACTTGCGCCCGGCCGAGTGGTATGTCGCGATCGACACTCCCGTTGATTTCTATACAGTGGCCGCGGGGGCAGCAAGACGCGGTGAAACAGCCATCGGGTACCGCGACGTCACGCCACACGGCTCGGGCGATTCCCACGCGACCATCAAGATCAACCCCCACAAGGCCGAACAGCGCACATACTCCACGGGTGACCGCATCATCGTCTTTGCGGAGGACTAGCGACGGCAGGGGCGGGCCCGCTGGTACCCTATGGTGGTGCGGGGCTCGGCCCCCGCATTGCCCTCGTAGCTCAGTGGATAGAGCGTCGGTTTCCGGTACCGCAGGTCGCAGGTTCGATTCCTGTCGAGGGCGCATTTTCTCCCACACCCTGACGCCCCCTCAGGGTGGTCCCCCACGTAGGGGCCAACTCAGGTCACTCCCCCGGCCGATGCGGCAGGTCACGTCTAGTCACTAGCGTGATCTTGGAATTTCTACCAGGGAGAGCACATGAAATCACGCGGCGCGATATCGGTCCTCGCCATCACTGCCTTCACGGCGGGCGCGCTGGTTGGCTGCTCCATCACCGGCAACGGAGACCGGGAAGATCGGTCCGATGTCAGGGGAGATGCTCTGATCTCATCACACGTCGCTGAACTCGTCGTGGGGGTCGACGGCAGTGGACGTTGAGCCCTCGAGAGACACTTCACGGCGGTCGGAGGTCTCAAGCACAGGGACGGTGCGTAGGCAGTAAACCGCTGGCTGAAGCCCTACCTGGGACTTAAGGGGTCACGGGCGCGGCGGGGGCCACCGGAGCCGGTGTGGGCTCCGGCGAAGTAGCAGGAGCCGCTGGAGTGGTGGTATCGGGCGCGGGAACCTTCGGCTGCGTTGCCGAAGGGGTGTCTCCGTATGTCGAGTTCGTTTCCAAGTAGGCGCCCAGCTGGTTCGTGGCCTCGAGGTACTCCCAGTGCCACGGTTCGTACTTGCTGGTCTTCGCCCACTCGGGATTCACAAACCCATAGGCAGCAGCGTTAAGGTCGAGCCACGCCTTGGGGGCCCCGGTGTCGTCGCCTCCACAGAGGTCAAATGCCACCCCGAAACCGTGCATCGACCATCCAGGAGGTGCGGCGAGGTAGCCTCGCAGCGCCTTCATGCGTACCTGGTCGCCGTACGACCTGTAGCCCTCGATGATGCACATGTCCCGACCGAACTTGTTCTTGAACTGCTCGTTCAACTGCGCGAAGTTTTGTGCGGCATCCGCGCGCAGGTAATTCTCACCATCCGGCAGCAAGCACATGTGGTCGGCCGGCATCTTGCCGTTTTCCTCGCCATCGAAGTTTGGCGGGAGAACACAATTGGGAAGTAACGTGCTCGCCATGTACGCGGTGTCAGCGATGGCATACACGGTGGACTGCTCATCTGGCGTGGGGAGGTCAAGCACCGTGGGGATCAGTGAGGGCCCATTACCCAAGAGCGCTTGGCCGGTTGCTGGGCTTTGCCCCAGAACAACACCTGGAACTGCCTCTGCCGCGTTGCCGGTGTACTCAACGACGTTACCCATAATGGGATAGACGACCATCGCCAAGCCAAATCCGGCGAGCACGCCGCCGCGGGCAACAAACTTGCGACGCCTATGAGTGGTCCGCACCCGAATCTCACGAGTGTGCGTCAAACGCTTGACCCTGCGCGTTCCGCGAAACATGCCGGAATGAGCGGCGGGTTGTGCGAGCGGACGATACACACCCACGGGAATCACGCCGGGGATGGCTGCGTCATCCACAACAAGTGAAAGGGAGTCGGTGACCTGCTCGTTAGTGCCTTCGCTCGTTGGGGCCAGTGCACCGATGCTTGCATCAGGGTCGCCAGCGAGGGGCCGCAGAGAAGAGCCTGCCGTCACTAACGTCCTCCGAAAATCAGACCGTCCCCCGCCAACCACCCAACGCACGGCCGGGCGGTACCGCTCCAGTGTAATCATTCCGTTACCTTTTTGACCAGTCCCAAGTTCCTTGTCATTCGCCTTCGAACCTGGCGACCATGTCCCTGACTTCGCCCACGAGTTCCTCAATGATGTCTTCGAGGAACACCACACCCACCACGGACTGCCCTGTGCGCACCAGCGCGACATGGGCACCCGAGCGGCTCATTCGCGCCAGCACCAGTTCGACCTCTTCATCGACGTCGACCTCCGCAATGTCGCGGACGCGCCAATTCGCCATGGGTTCCTCGCGCTCCCCTGGGCGCACTTGGAGGGCATCCTTCATGTGCAGGTAGCCGATGATTGCGTCGGCTTCATCTCGCACGGGGAACCGCGAAAAACCCGACTCGACGCAAAGAAACTCGAGCGCTTCGGCTGACGCCCCTGCGCGCACACACACCACGTCGTCGAGTGGAACCATGACATCGCCTGCATTGTGATCCGAGAACTCGATCGCTCCTTGGAGGAGGCCCTCAGCATCGGTGAACGTGCCCTCTTGGCTCGACCGCTCGACGATCGATTGCACCTCGGCCGCGGTAAATGCGGACGTCACCTCGTCGCGTGGCTCTATCCCCACGATCCTCAAGAACCTGTTCGCAATCGCGTTGAGTGCCCAAATCAAGGGCTTGACCGTGCGCGCTACCCACACGAGAGGGGGACCAAAAACGAGTGCTGCCTTGTCGGGGCTCGACACCGCCGCATTCTTTGGGACCATCTCGCCAAAGATGACATGCAACCCCACGACGATGAACAACGCAATGGCCACAGCGATGCCGTGGGCGACAGACTCCGAAATCACCCCATCGAGCGCGCCCTCGATGGCGTGAGCGATCGCGGGCTCGGCAACCATGCCGAGCGACACCGAACACACAGTGATTCCCAATTGGGCTGTGGCAAGCATGAGAGACACGTGTTCCATGGCCCACAGGACCGTGTGAGCGGCACGCGAACCCTCGCGAGCGAGTAACTCGATTGAGCTGCGGCGCGCGGAAATAATCGCGAATTCAGCGCCAACGAAGAAGGCGTTGGCGAGCAACAAGCCAAGGACGCCTAGAACAAGGCCTCCGTTCATGGGCGCACCTCTGTGGTGCTCGTGACCGCGCGCAACCTATCGATTCTTCGCCCTTCCATGCGTTCTACTGTCAGCGTCACAGCCTCCAGCTCGACCACGTCCCCGTTTCTGGGAAGCCTGCCTAGTGTCGCCATCACCAACCCGCCCACTGTCTCGTACACATGGGAGGTGGGAAGCACGATGCCCGTCCGTTCCGCTACCTCGTCGGGACGAAGCACCGCGGGGAGAATCCAAGCGCCTCCTGGTGCCTTGAACACCTGCGCCCTGCGCGAATCGTGTTCGTCAGCAACTTCCCCAACGATCTCCTCGACCACGTCTTCGAGAGTGACGAACCCTGACGTGCCTCCGTACTCGTCGACGACGACGGCACACTGGAGGCCAAGGTCCTTGAGCTCCATCAAGAGTGGCCGCAGCGGCATGGTCTCTGGGACGCGCGGCGCCGCAACCATGAGGTCCCGCGCGGGGGTGGTATCACGCTCATGGGAGCTCACCGCGATCGCTTGGCGAACGTGCACCAAACCAATAACATCGTCGATTCCCTCGCGCACTACTGGAAACCGCGAGTGCCCTGTTCCACGTGCAAGCGCGAGAACATCGGCGGCCGAGGCATCTGCACTGACCGTGTGCATGCGCGTCCTATCGGTCATGACGTCGACAGCCTCGAGATCATCGAGATCGAGGGTGTTCTTCAGAAGAAGCGCCGTTCCGGCAGACAACGTGCCAACCTCGGCAGAGCGCCGCACGAGCGCCGCAAGCTCTTGCCGCGAGCGCCCACCTGCGAGTTCCTCTTGAGGCTCCAGGCCAACGAGCCTCAAGACGGCATTCGCCACGCCGTTGAGTGAGGCGATGACGGGCCTCAACAGCATGGTGAACGCCAGCATGAAGGGCGCAACTACCTTGGCCGTTCCCAGCGGATTGGCTATAGCCGCGTTCTTTGGGACCAGTTCGCCCACGATCATTGAGAACGCATTGACCACAATCAGGGCCACTATCGTGGCGACGGTGACCGATGCGCCGCGCACCAGCGGGGTGGCGGCTGCGGGCCCTTGGAGGAGTAATGCGAGAGCCGGTTGAGCGGAATAGCCGAGCAGCACAGTCGTCAACGTGATTCCCACTTGCGCCCCAGACAACTGGGTCGACAGTGATCTCAAGGCGGTGCCAACGCGCCGGGTAGCGCGGTCCTCGCCTTTCACGCTCGATGGGTCGAGGGCAACGAATGCGAATTCGGCCGCGACGAACAGCGCAGTGCCGAGAGTAAGGCCCACGCCAAAGGCGATAAGGAGCCATTGCGTCACAAGGTGCGCCTTTCGCCTGACATCGTGGGGTCAGCATATCCGAGCGACACGTTGAGGCGTCGGCCGCTGGTTTGGGCGCAGGCGGTCTCGAACTCGGCCAGAATGGTCGTCAGTAGGTAACGATTCGCCCAAACCCCGTGACGATGCGTGCGGTACGGTCGTTTAGGCTGGAAGATGGCGAGGACATACCTGTTTTCCTCGCACGACGTTCAGAAAGAGAGCGATCGGTTGTGTCCCCCACAAACCCCGGCTCGCAAGCCCGCACTTCTGTAGCACGGGCCGACGGTGCGCCCTCTGTGGCGTCACTAGTCCTCGGCGGCGCTGGTCGCGATGACGCTGCCAGTTCTCGCCCTCCGGAACACTCGCAGACGCCGCTGCCCGCTGCGGCCGTCACACCACCAGTAGCGCCAGCGCCTGTGGCACCGCCAGCGCCTGTGGCGCCGCCCGCACCCCCAGCATCGGTCTCCCAAGAGCCCACCGCTGTGGCAGACGTCCAGCACGAAACGCTTCCCACGCAGCCCATTGCGACGGCCGTAGCACCCAGCGCGGCTTACTTGCAGCGCCCCGAGCACCCAGAACTACTCCACACGGACGTACGTCAGGGCATCGAGCGCCTGCGCGGCCCTGCCGCCCGTGTCGTCACCAACATGGAGGCGAGCCTCGAGGTACCGACCGCCACGAGCGTGCGCTCGGTACCCGCAAAACTGATCATGGACAACAGGGTGGTGATGAATAATCACCTCGCTCGCACCCGTGGCGGCAAGGTGAGCTTCACCCACCTGATCGGCTACGCGATAGTCGAGACGCTGGCCGAGTACCCCGCGATGAATGTGGCGTACACGACGGAGGACGGCAAGCCTGCCGTCGTCACGCCCGCGCACGTCAACTTTGGACTGGCAATCGACTTGCCCAAGGCAGGTGGCCAGCGGCAACTCTTGGTGCCAAACATCAAGAACGCTGACGACATGGACTTCGCGCAGTTTTGGGCAGCCTACGAGTCAATCGTGGCTCACGCCCGAGCGGGAACGCTCCAACCGTCTGACTTCCAAGGAACCACGTTCACGCTCACCAACCCCGGCACCATCGGCACCGTGCACTCAGTTCCGCGTTTGATGCAGGGACAAGGCGCGATCGTGGGCGTGGGCGCCATGGGATACCCCGCGGAGTTCCAGGGAGCGTCGGCGGAGACAATCTCACAGTTGGGCGTCTCCAAAGTGCTCACCTTGACCTCGACCTACGACCACAGGGTGATCCAAGGTGCGCAGTCTGGAGAGTTCCTTGGGCTGGTGCACAAGAAACTGCTCGGCCTCGATGGCTTCTTTGACCGCGTGTTTGTCGCGCTACGGGTCCCCTATGAGCCCGTGCGTTGGGTGGCCGATGCCACCACCGACGAAGACACGGATAAGGCCAAGCCCGCGCGCATCGCCGAACTCATCCACGCGTATCGCTCGCGCGGGCACCTCATGGCCGATGTCGACCCGTTGAGCTCACGCCCACGCAGGCACCCAGACCTTGACGTGCAGACACATGGCCTCACGCTATGGGACCTCGACCGCTCCTATTCAACAGGCGGATTCGCCGGTCACCAGCGCTGGAAGATGCGCGAGGTCTTAGGCAGGCTCCGCGACGCGTATTGCCGCACCATGGGCGTCGAATACATGCACCTTGCAGACCGCCAACAGCGGTCTTGGTTCCAAGAGCGGCTCGAGCATGGCTACACCAAGCCCTCCCGCGAGGAGCATCTGCGTATTCTCGGCAGGCTTAACGCCGCGGAGGCCTTCGAGGCGTTCCTGCAGACCAAGTACGTGGGCCAGAAGCGATTCTCCCTTGAGGGCGGCGAATCCCTGATCCCCCTCATGGACGCCATCTTGTCGTCCGCAGCCCGTGCGGGAATCCACGAGGTGTGCATGGGGATGGCCCACCGCGGGCGACTCAACGTGCTGGCAAATCTTGCAGGCAAGTCGTACTCGCAGATCTTCAGCGAGTTTGACGGCACTGCGCTTCCAGGATCTGTCCAGGGCTCCGGTGACGTGAAGTATCACTTGGGCACCGAGGGCGTCTTCACGGCCGATACTGGCGAGACCACCCAGGTCTACCTCGCGGCCAACCCCTCCCACCTCGAGGCCGTCAACCCCGTCCTGCTGGGCATCGTGCGGGCAAAACTTGATGCCTTGGGCGCCGACCCGACCACGGACGGCTACCCCGTCCTTCCCGTGTTGATTCATGGAGACGCCGCGTTCGCAGGCCAGGGCATCGTCCAAGAGACGCTCAACATGGCCCAACTGCGTGGCTACAAGACCGGTGGCACAGTCCACGTCATCATCAACAACCAAGTGGGATTCACCACGGGGCCGCAAGATAGCCGTTCCACTCGGTATTGCACCGACATCGCCAAGGGCTACCAGATCCCCATTTTCCACGTGAATGGCGACGACCCAGAAGCCTGTGTGCGCGCAGCACGGCTCGCCTTCGAGTACCGCGAGCAGTTTGGCCGTGACGTCATCATCGACATGGTCTGCTACCGCAGGCGCGGGCACAATGAGGGCGATGACCCCTCGATGACGCAACCACGCATGTACGACCTCATCGAGGCAAAGCGCTCCGTGCGTCACCTCTACACCGAGGCCCTCATCCGCCGTGGAGATATCACCACGGACGAGGCCGAGCAAATGTCCCAGGACTACCTCGCTCAGCTTGAGCGGGTGTTCCTTGAAACGCGCGAAGGCTTCAAGGCTTCTCACGTTGAAGCGGTTGCTGGACTCGAGCTTCCCTCCTCCCAATCGTCCGATGCAGGAGTGATGGTGGGCTGGCGCACGGCAGTGACCCCTGGCCAGATCGACAGGATCGGCCAAGCACACATGCGACCACCGGAGGGCTTCCAGGTCCATCCCAAGCTCGCAAAACTGCTCGAACGCCGCGAGGCCATGAGCCGCGAAGGCGGCATCGACTGGGGATACGGGGAACTCATCGCCTTTGGCACCCTGTTGCAAGAAGGCGTTCCCATCAGGGTCGCCGGTCAAGACGCTCGCCGCGGCACATTTGTCCAAAGGCACGCTGTGTTCCACGACCGCTCGAACGGTGCCGAGTGGACGCCGCTGCTCTACTTGGCATCCGATCAGGGCCGGTTGCACATCTACGACTCGCCCCTGAGCGAGTACGGGTGTCTCGGCTTCGAGTACGGGTATTCCGTCGAGCGTCCCGATGCCCTTGTGGTGTGGGAGGCCCAGTTCGGCGACTTCGTCAACGGCGCGCAGACAGTCATGGACGAGTTCATCTCGTCTGCCGAACAGAAGTGGGGCCAGTCGTCATCGGTCGTGCTTCTCTTGCCGCACGGGTTCGAGGGCCAAGGGCCCGACCACTCGTCGGCAAGAGTCGAAAGGTTCCTGCAGATGGCGGCGGAGGACAACATCGTCGTCGCCATGCCCTCGACTCCCGCGTCGTACTTCCACTTGATGCGGCGGCAGGCCTACAACCGACCTCGAAAGCCGCTCGTTGTCTTCACTCCCAAGTCGATGTTGCGTCTCAAGGCAGCATCGAGCAGCGTCGACGATTTCACTTCTGGGACGTTCGAGGAGATTCTCGCTGACACCTCCGTCGATGACTCCCACGTGACCCGCGTCCTCATGTGCACGGGCAAGGTCTACTACGACTTGCTCGCTGAGAGGGAGAAGAGCGGCGATACCTCCACCGCGATCGTGCGTTTTGAACAGCTCTATCCGCTTGACGAGGCGCACATCCAGAGCGCACTCGCCCGATATGAAAGCGCCGAGTTCGTGTGGGTCCAAGAGGAACCGCTCAACCAAGGCGCTTGGTCAATGATGTCCTTGTCGCTCCCACAACTCCTTGGCCGAACCATCCGTGTCGTCGCGCGCCGCGCATCCGCGTCACCCGCTTCGGGGCTAGCCTCAAGGCACTTGGAAGAACAAGCCAACCTCGTCGCGAAGGCATTCGATTCATGACCAACGTCTTCTTCGTGGGTGACGAACTCGTCGCCGGGCACGGAGATCCCAAAGCGCTCGGCTGGACCGGGCGTGTCGCCGCGCGCACGCTCCCGTACGATCCAGACCTCCGCTTCCACACGTTGGGTGTGCCTGGAGAGACGACGGGTGAGCTGACGGCGCGCTGGGATGGCGAGGCCCTGCGTCGCATCGGCGAAGCTGGGGTTGGCGGCACCTCGAACGCCGTCATCTTCGCCCTGGGCCGCCACGACGCTGCCCGCGGCGTATCTCCCACTATGACGCGCCTCAATATCGCTAACGCGCTTGATCGCGCCAAGGCACTGGGCTTCCGCACGATGCTCGCCGGCCCGCCTCCCGGAAGGCCCGAGCACAACGATGCCATCGCGGAGCTTTCGGCGCTGTGCGAAGAATCGGCATCACGTCGCGCGGTTCACTACGTTGACATGTATGGCCCGCTCGCCAGGCACGAGCAATGGATGGCCGATATCACCATTGGAGACGATGACCTGCCCCGTCAGGCCGGTTACGGCCTCATGGCGTGGCTCGTCCTTCACTCGGCGTGGCACGAGTGGCTCGACATCACCGACGTCGAGGATTAGCCCACCCCCAGGGGCGCTGCTCTCGCTCCCACGACCGCGTGGGTCGTTACTAGGCCAGCACCCCGCCATCGCGCAGTTGGACAGTGAGGTCTTGAGGCCGCGAGGCGATGGCCATGGCATCCTCATACGTGACCACACCGTCTCTCACGAGCGCGAAGAGGTGCTGGTCGAAGGTCTGCATCTTGTAGTACGAGCCTTCCGCGATGAGGTCCAGAATAGGCGGCTGGGACGAGGGATCAACGATCGCCTCTGCCGTGCGCCCGTGGTTCACCATGACCTCACACACGAGCGCACGTCCATTGCCGGTGCCCTTGCGGACAAGGCGTTGGGAGACGATGCCTCTCAGAGTTTGCGCCAGAGTGGCACGCACTTGCGCTTGCTCATGCGGGGTAAAGAAGTCGACCACACGGTTGATCGTGTCTTGCGCGTCGACCGTGTGGAGCGTGGCGAGCACGAGGTGGCCTGTCTCGGCCGCTGATAGCGCGGCGCGAACAGTCTCGATGTCGCGCATCTCCCCCACCATGATCACGTCAGGATCCTGGCGCATGGCCCCACGGAGGGCATTCTGGAAGTCGAGGGTGTCTGAACGGACCTCACGCTGGCTGATGATCGACTTCTTGTCAGTGTGGAGCACCTCGATCGGGTCCTCGATCGTGATGATATTGACTTCGCGGTAGGTGTTGATGAGGTCAACCATCGACGCGAGCGTGGTGGTCTTGCCCGACCCAGTGGGGCCCGTCACCAGCACGAGCCCACGCGGCTCAAGTGCCAAGTCGGAAACCACCGTAGGAATCCCCAGTTCCTCCATGGGCTGCGCACCTACCGCTACGCGCCGGAACACCAAGCAGTCAGTGCCACGTGCGACGTAGGCGTTCACTCGGAATCGGCCCACTCCCGACAACGAGAAGGCAAAGTCGGCCTCATGGGTGTCGCGGAACTGCGCGACAAGGTCCTCGGGCAATACTTGCGCGACCATGTTGCGAGTGTCGTCCGCGCGCAATGGCGCTACCTGGAGCTTGCGGAGTCTCCCATCAACCCTGATCCGAGGGGGTGAACCGACCTTGCAATGCAGGTCGGATCCCCCCGTCGATGCGAGGGCGTGCAAAAGGGGAATAACGGACACTGGGGGCTGTTCGCTCACGGACCCTCCATCGGCATTGCAGTGGCTTTACTTGAGAGCGTAGGGCTTTCTGAAGGGTCATGGAACGCCCAGACGGAATGCCACTTGAGTGTCTTTCGAGGCCCTAGGCCACAACGGAGGTCCCCAGGTGTGGAATGATGGGGGGTCGCTTGACCGAATCACTAGGGAGACACCATGAGCAAGAAGGGCCGTAAGCGCAAGTCGCGTGCGAAGTCTGCTGCCAACCACGGCAAGCGTCCCAACGCTTGATCCGCATGGGGCCAGCCCTCAATGTCCGAAACCCGCGTCCATAGGGACGCGGGTTTCGTCGTTTTAGCAGGTAGTTCTCTCGTGAAAGAGCGGGGTCAAGCCTCAGACTGGAGTTCGGCCCTGGCTGCCTGGATGGTGCTCAACACGCGCTCACGCAATTGGTGGGGAGCCTTGTCTCCGTGTGCCTGCGATACAAGCATGCGGATCTTCTCGTTGATCTGATGCTCGGACTCGCACGGAGGACAGTCCTTGAGGTGCGAACCAATCCGGAGTAATTCGGTATCGGTCAGCTCTCCATCGATGTATTCGAACAACTTGGCGAGTGCTTCTTCGCACTGACGCTTAGACATGATCTGTATCTCCTGCACTGCGCTCGTAGATGCCTCGCTCTGCCGCGTACTCACGCAGTTTTTCTCGCAGCATTCTTCGTCCTCGGTGGAGGCGTGACATCACTGTGCCAACAGGTGTATCCATGATGCTGGCGATCTCTTTGTAGGCAAATCCCTCGACGTCGCTAAGGTAAACGGCCATCCTGAAGTCCTCGGACAACTCCGCGAGCGCCCTCCTGACCTCGGTATCACCGAGGGAATCAAGTGCCTCCTGCTCGGCTGAAGCCAGGCCGGAAGATTGGTGTTCCGCCGCAGCGGCAAGTTGCCAGTCCTCGACGGTATCCGCATCGGTGCGCTTGGGCTCGCGCTGCTTCTTGCGATAAGTGTTGATAAAGGCGTTGGTCTGGATTCTGTACAGCCAGGCCTTGAGGTTGGTGCCCATCGTAAATTTGTCTTGAGCCGCAAACGCCTTCATGTAGGTCTCTTGGACCAAATCCTCGGCATCGGCAGGATTGCGCGTCAGGCGCAAAGCGGCAGCATACAACTGGTCCATGTAGGACAGTGCTAGTGGCTCGAAATCGAGACTTATATCGTCGCTCATCGGGATTGAGCCTACCGCGAGGTCCCCCACCGTGGCTCCGATGACACGGGGTCTGTCTTCGAGTTGCATCACGGTCATAACTGGCTCAACAGTCGGCACGGGACCCTCATTCCCCATGACCTCGCGCGAGGTGCGTTCTCGCGCGCTTTCTGGGAGGTCTCGGGCTCGCCATGCCCATCCGTATGCCCTGACCGTGTGCTGCTTGCCTCGCGTGGGTAGGCTGGTGGCATGATCCGTGTACTCGCTCGCCCGTTACTCGCTTCCTGGTTCGTCTTTGGTGGGGTGCGATCCGCTCTGGAGCCTCAGAAGGGCGCTGAGGCCGCCCAACCGGTCGTCCAGCCCCTCTTGCGCGATGCAGGAATCGACGTGCCCGTGGAGTCGCTTGTGAGGGCGCACGGCATCGCCACCGCTATCACCGCGACAGTCCTTGCCTTCTCCAAGAGTCCCCGCACCGCTGGCGTGGCGCTCACGGGGCTTGCCGCGGTGACCGTCGCCACCGCCACGCCTTTCTGGCGCATGGACGAGGGACCTGAACGCGATGCCGCTCTCGACCAGTTCATGAAGAACCTCTCCCTCCTTGGCGGCGCGATGCTCGCCGCAACCGCAGGCCACAGCGCGGGACACACCAAGCGCAAGAAGGCCCGCAAGGTGAAGTCGAAGGCAAAGGCAAAGGCCAAGGCTCAGGCAAAGAAGGCGGCCCCCGCATCCGGCCGTCGTACCAAGTGAGCTGCGGCGATACGTGACATCTGAATTCACCGCTGGGCTCGGCCCCGGCCAGACCTGGCCTGCCCCTGTGTGTTCGCCCCTCAACGGCAACGCGCCCCTCGATACCACTGTCGAAGTTCCCGGTTCCAAGTCGTTGACCAACCGCTACCTGGTTCTCGCCGCCCTGGCTGACGCCCCAGTGCTGGTGCGTGGAGGCCTGGTATCCCGAGATTCAGATCTCATGATTGCGGCGCTTCGCGCACTTGGCACCGTCATCGACGCGGGCGACGATGCGTCAGCCGATGGCACCTGGACGGTGAACCCTCGCCCGTTGCGCGGTGGAGTCCATGTCGAATGCGGCCTTGCAGGCACAGTGATGCGCTTCGTGCCGCCGCTGGCCCTCCTCGCCGGTATTGCTGGCGATACCCGGCCCATCTCTTTTGATGGCGACGCAGGGGCCCGCGTGCGACCAATGGGCCCACTTCTTGACGCACTGCGCGCGATGGGAGCCGTCGTTGAGGACGACGGCCGCGGCACGTTGCCGTTCACCATCGTTCCCCCCACCTCAGTGCCAAGCGTGGTGGAGGTCGACTCGTCGGCATCGTCCCAATTTGTCACGGCGCTACTTCTTGTGGCGCCGCGCTTGCCTGAAGGCCTAACTGTTCGCCACACAGGTGAGTCACTTCCAAGTTTGCCGCACATCGATATGACGTGCGAGACGCTCCGCGAGGCAGGGATCCGCGTGGATCAACCCGATGAGCGCACCTGGATTGTCCATCCCGGCGCTCTCCACTTCGACGGCATCCGCGTCGAGCCCGATCTCAGCAACGCGGGACCATTCATGGCCGCAGCGCTCATCGCCGGTGGAACCGTGCGCGTCCCAGGTTGGCCGCGAGAGACCACCCAACCGGGTGCGCTTTTCCCTGAACTCCTCGAGCGTATGGGCGCGCGTTGTGAACTCGTGGGCGATGTCATGACGGTCACGGGAGATGGAACGGTGCACGGCATTAACGCCGACCTTTCCCGCGCGGGTGAGATCACTCCCACGATCGCGGCGCTCTGCGCCATCGCCTCAGGGCCGTCGGTGCTGACAGGTATTGGACACTTGCGAGGTCACGAGACGGACAGGCTCGCCGCCATTGAGTACGAGGTTGGCCGCTTGGGCGGAGAGTGCTCGGCGGGCGATGAATCGCTCAGTTTCGCTGGCGCTCCGAGCCCGGGAGACGCCGATGCTGGGCTCACTGGGGCTCCCATGGAGACCTATCACGATCACCGCATGGCGACGTTTGCCGCCATCATCGGTATGCGCGTTCCAGGGGTCCAGGTCATCAACGTGGGCACCACTTCCAAGACCATGCCCGAGTTCCCAGCAATGTGGGAACGCATGGTGGCCAACCCATAGGAGGGTGCGCGGTGACATCGGGGCGCTTCCCGGAGGTCCCCGTGCGACGACGTCCCTACGACGTCCCTAGGACGTCAGGGACTACAACGTACCGCTGCCCCTATGCAACGCTGGCCCGTGTCGAAACACGCACACCTTCCGAGTGAGACCTGATGATCGCCATCGCGAGCTCAAGCGCTCTGCGTCCTTCGCGAGCATGAACGGGCGGCTGCTCACCCGCCCGCAACGCGGCGAGCAGCCGCTCGACATGGCGGTCAAAGGTGTACTCAAAAGTGCGGGCCTCATCGTTGAAATAGCCGGCCTCCCACACCCGCCTCGTCTCATCTCCCGCAGTCGATAGCGTCAGTCGCTTCACAGTGTCCTCGATGACGAGCCTGCCAGCGGTCCCGTTGACCTCGATCAGTTGCGTGTCCGGGTAGGCGTACGAGGAGTCGTAGCTGCCTACGAGGGACCCCACGGCGCCACTCTGAAACTCGATGGCCACCGCGAGCGTGGTGTAGATGCCCGTATGTGTTTTGTCCGTCATCTGAGTCATGACAGAGACAATCGGACCGCACAAGTGCTCGAGCATGTCGACGCCGTGCACCTGGGTTTCAATCAAGTTGGCATGGGGGCTGGTGCCAAAATTCGGCTCGCCGCCAAAGCGCCAGGTAGCAAAGACGATGTCCCCAAGTTCTCCCGAATCGAGCGCGGCCTTGGCGCGGATCACGGGTTCGGCAAAGCGGTGGTTGAGGTTGATGGCGAAGAAGAGGTCACGACCAGCGGCTTCAGTAAGGAGCACGTCCGCCTCGCCTAGATCAAACACCAAGGGCTTCTCTACCAGGAGTGGCACGCCTCGCCTGATGAGGTGGAGGGTTGGGGCGAAGTGAGCCTCGTTGGGAAGACACACTGTGACCAGATCGGGACTGGTGGCGTCGAGCATCTGGTCAATATCGGTGAAGGGCAGCGTGTCGAAGAGGGCCGCTCGGGCGGATGTGCGACCGGCATCGCGTCCCACGATCGCCACCAGTTCGATGTCGCGACGGCGGGAGAAGATGCGCGCGTGTTGGGCGCCCCACCCGCCGGTGCCGACGACTGCAACCTTGAGCATGTCAGTCACGGGATCCTCCTTGATCGGCAGTGCCGCTCACAGCCACCTTAGAGGCGTCCCCCTTCCACGCGCGCACCAAGGCGTCGGGCGCTTCGCTACGCTCTTATCTATGCAGTGCTCCACCATGCCATCGTTGTGTGGCATCGACGCGCGCCCCGGAGCGCGCTGCGCGTGACGGACTGGAGCCGGTACGACGAGTCCGATGCCAAATCGCGCCCAGGGCGAAGTTCACGGCCGCGGTCCAAGATTAGGCCTGCGCACGCCGATGCCGTCGACGGCGTCGTCACGATTGTGGACCGCGGACGCTACACGGTATTGACCGACGCCGGTCCCACAGTGATGGCCGTCAAGGCGCGTGAATTGGGTAGGCGGGGACTCGTCGTTGGCGACCGTGTGGGGCTCGTGGGTGACGCATCTGGCACCCCCGACACGTTGGCCCGAATCGTGCGCAGGGACGCCCGGCGGTCTTCGCTGAGGCGCACCGCGGACGACAGCGATGCGACCGAGCGCGTGGTCGTGGCGAATGCTGATCAGCTAGCGATCATCGCCTCCCTCGCTGACCCGGAGCCCAACCCTCGCATCATCGATCGATGCCTGGTTGCAGGCTTTGACGCAGGCATGGGGGCGATCTTGGTTCTCACCAAGGCCGATCTGACCGACGCCGCGCCGATGCGCGCGCTGTACGAGCCTCTTGGCGTCACCGTCATTGAGACCTCTGTCATGCGCGAAGGCGGCCCGCTGGCAGATCCCGGATTCCAACTGTTACGCGCGTCGCTTGACGGTGCACGGACAGTGTTTGTAGGCCCTTCCGGCGTGGGAAAGTCCACGCTCGTCAACGCGTTGGCTCCCGCCGCGCTTCGTGCGGTGGGAAGGGTCAACACTGTCACCGGTCGTGGCCGCCACACGTCGACGTCGTCTCTCATGCTTGAGGTGCCCACCGGCGGCTGGATTATTGATACGCCTGGTATACGGTCATTTGGCCTCGCCCACGTTGACGCCGAACACATGATGTCAGCATTCCCCGATGTGGCAGCCTATGAGGTGGAGCACTGCCCGCGAGGGTGCCAACACCTTGCCGCCGCAGACGGGTGCGAACTCGACTCATGGGTGGGCGACAACCCCGATCGAGCCGTCAAGATCGACTCGATCAGACGCCTTCTCGCCTCGAAGGCGGCTGGCGAAAGCTACTAAGGGCTGGCGACGGTGGCGACACGCCCTGCGTGGCGGTAGTGACCACTCACAGTGACTCCACACGCCCTGCGTGGCGGTAGTGACCACTCACAGAAAACTCGGTACCGTATGAGGGCTGCGACGGGGCCCCTGCCAGGGCCCCCTCACACCTACGACGCAGTTTCCTCATCTTCGTTGCGCCTACGCGCCACCAGAAGCAACAGGAGGCCAAGCCCAACCAGGAGCCCCGCCTGCCGTAGCGGGACATCGACATCGGCGCCAGTGAATGCGAGCGGCGTGCCCAAGAAGAGCCCGAAGTCAACGGTCAGATCCGATTGCCTGTCGTCGAGGCTTGCGGATGCGGGGTCATCCTCGAGAACGGGTGCGGCCGCCCGCAGAGTCACCGGAGCCGACTTGATTCCCGTGACCGAGAGAGGCAAGGCGTTGGAGTCCGAATCGGTGCCATCGTTGGGGTCATCCGACACTCCGGCGCCATCGGTAGCCATGTAGCCATACAGCGGCCCACCGAGGATGAAGTTCGAGGGCGGCAGCTTGACGATGTAGCGCCCTGCCGTCAACCCGGTGAATAGGTACTGACCATTGGCGTCTGTCACAGTGGTATCAAGCACGGCGTCAGAGTCCGCATCGAGCAGCTCCAGCACCACTCCCGCGGGCACAGCGGACTCGCCATTGTTGTACAGCCCATCCCTGTCGGAATCGAACCACACCTGGTTACCCAGTTCGAGGCCGACTTGTGCTTGCCAGAAACCAAAGTCAACGCTGAGGTTCGACATGGTGTCGGCGTAGCCCGACGTCTCGGACGGGTCGTCCTCCGGCTCACCCGCGAGGTTCAGGGTCACAACCCCTGATCGCACGGCACCGTCGGAGAAGATGTCTCCCGAGACAGGGAAGCCGTTGTCCTCACCCGTCACGTCGTTATCGGGGCTTGGTACAGGGTCGTTCCCATCAGAGTTGGCATATCCTTCAAGCTCCTGAGTGAACTCAGACTCTGGGATCTCCACGATGTACTGGCCAGCAGGCAGGCCCGAGAACACGTAGTTGCCATCCGCATCGGTCACCGTGGTCGCTTGGCTGCCGTCGGCGCGCAGGTACACGGTTCCGTCACCGTTGTAGAGCAACACAGTCACGTTGGCGAAGTCGCCGTCAGCGCCGTCAAGGCCGTTGTTCGTGGGGTCCAGGAACACAGTGCCCCCGAGTTCCATGCGATAGAACCCGAAGTCGATCACGAGGTTCTCTGCGGCGTCCGGTCGCACCGAATCGTTGTCGGGATGGGGATCGTTACCGTCCGTCGCGGAGGGTGCGCCCGATGCCGTCGCTGCCCACAGCCCCGCGGAACGCACGGCTCCAAACGGGCTGGCAGGGTCGACACCGCGATCGAGTCCATCGACAAACGAATCGTCCGTGGAGCCAGCGTCGCCAACGGAGGAGAACAACCCGTTCAGGTCGCCGCCTGTAGCAAACTCGCTGGCGGGGATTTCTACGTAGTACTCGGTGCCCGCTACCAGGCCGGTGAACAGATACAGTCCGCCGCCCGCAGTCGTGGACGAGTCCACGTAGACGCCGGCGGCATCGCGCAACACAACCGTCACGCCGTCGATGCCAGCGTCGCCACCGGCCGGCTCAAAGACGCCGTTTCCGTTGGCGTCGAAGAACACCTGGTTGCCGAGCGAAATCGAGTAATAGCCGAAGTCGACCGTGAAGTCGGAACGGTCGTCGTCGATGCGAGGCGAAGTGAGACCGAAGTCGTCGTCCGTAGCGTCGTCGACCCGCACCTGCTCCGTGACGGGCTCAGTTCCGCCAAGGGTGATGAGGCCGGAGCGGTTGACCGCGCCCGTTTCAACACCGTTCGAGTCGTTGTCGACGTCATCGGCGGGCGTGCTCGACACAACGGTCGAAGCGTAGAAACCGTCGAGTGCCGTGGCCACGATTGAGGCAGATAGTCCCGCATCGACCATGGGGGTCTGATCGCTGGGGATCTGCACGCGGTAGTCGCCCTCGACGAGCGACTCGAAGGCGTACTTGCCGCCACCGGACGTCACCGTCTCCGCAATCACCGTGCCCGTCGCGTCGGTCAACTGGACCAACACGCCGTCCACCCCTGGCTCACCCGCTTGGGCCAACCCGTCGTTGTTGCCGTCGAGCCACACCAGGTTTCCGATGCGGTACAGCGGCACTCCCACCAGGCCAAAGTCGAAGGTGAGGTACGAACTGTAGTCGGGGTAGGTGGCCGTCACACCGTTGGCAAACGCCTCGGCGTCGTCGGTGGTCACTCCTGGACCATCCATCTCACCCGTCGGAGCGCCGACGGGAACCCAGTAGACAGCTTGCGACACCGATACGTAGGAGCCCACGGGCTCGCCGTCGTCTCTTCCGTCATCGATGAAGCCCAGCCCCGTGCGACCAGTAGACGATCGAGTCCCTACCGGCCCAGAGGGGACGGCCACAAAGTGAACGCCGGGAGCGACGTGCTCGAAGAAATACCGACCCTCGGTACCCGTCGTGGTCGTGTCGACCATGGTGTCGCTCGAAGGGTCAAACACACTGTCGCCGTCATCTGCCCATAGCTCGACGGCGATTCCGGTCACTGGGGTCTCGTCCGCGTCGTACACACCATTGTCTTGGTTCGCGCCAGCACCCTCATCAAGCCACACTTGGTTGCCGATGCGGATGCCGCGCCAGAACCCGAAGTCGACCGTCTGATCCGAGCGATCGTCGCGAATCGAGACAGGAGTCTCGGCACTTGCGGACGTGTTGGCGTCCACTTCGGCGGTGGGCTCCTCGTGATCGTTGCCCTCGCCAAGCGTGACGACGCCGGAGGTGTACCCGCCGCCGTTGACGGAGTCGGCGACTGCGTTGTTGTCGTTGTCGGTCTCGTTACCGGCCGCACCCACAGGGACGCCTGGCTGCGAGTCGCCGCCGATGAACCAACCATCGAGGTCCGTCTCCGTGGCAGGAATACGCACGATGTAGTCGCCCGCGGCGAGATCCTCAAACAGGTATCGGCCTGCACTGCTGGTGACAGTGGTCGCCACGCGCTCGCTAGCGGCTAAGACGCCGTCGTCAGCGGTCGCTCCACCTGCGCCGTTGTCTTGATAGAGCTCGACGGTGATGCCCGCGATTCCGGGCTCCCCTGCCGTCACGACGCCATCGTTATTGAGGTCCTCCCACACCAGGTTGCCGAGCGCGTAGGTAGGCAGCGGCGAGAACCCGAAGTCGATGGCGAGGTTGGAAGACGCGTCAGCAACAGTGATTGCCGTGCGTGAATCTGCACGCGTCTCAAAAGCGGCGTCACCATTCGCCATGGTGCCCGCTGTCAACGTCACAAGCCTGGATACAGAGGCCCAACCGGTCACAGGCTCGCCCTGATCGAGGTCATTCGTCGAGTCGTCTGCTGCCTGCCCCGTTGACGACTTGAGGCTCACCAGCGGCTTGCCGGTCCCCAGGTCCGAATCGGGGATGGCGACCCAGTAGTCGCCCTCGGTGAGGCCGGTGAAATAGTACGTGCCGCTGACCGTGGTGGTGGTTCCCGCCGCCACATCATCGCCTGCACCGCCGTCGAAGACGCCGTCGCCTCCGTCACGGAACAGCTGCACACTCACACCAGAGATGAGTGTTTCAGCGGCCGCGTCAAACACGCCGTTGTCCTCGTTTGTGGGGTTGTAACCCGCGCCGGCTCCCCCGTTATCGAGCCAGACGATGTCACCAAGGCGCAACAGTTGGTAGAAGCCAAAGTCGACGGTGACATTGGAGCGTGCATCGGTCCCGTTGGCCCAACCGGTGTCGTCATCAGACGCAGTTCGGAAGTCAAGCTCCGTGGTGGGCTCGGTCTCGGTGACCGCGTTGTCCGTCGAGCCGAGCGTCACAATGCCCGACTGCCAGCCGGACGCAACTGTCACACCGTTGTCGTCGTTGTCTGTAGCGTCAGCGTCAGGATCGATGGCATCCGTGGTGGACGACGCGAGGTTCGCAAGCGCAGTCGCATTTACGGTGAGGCCACCGCCAAGCGTCTCGGCTTGCGTCGACGGGACGCGCACGCTGTAGTCGCCAGCCACGAGGTTGGCGAACGAGTACTCGCCGTTCGCGTCTGTCACCGTCTCTGCGGTCACTGTGCCAGCGCCGTTCAGCAGCTGGACGAGCACGCCCGCAAGCGGGGTCTCGGTGGAATCGGCCACTCCGTCGTTGTTCCCGTCGAGCCATACCAGGTTGCCGATGCGGTACAGAGGGACCTCGACAAAGCCAAAGTCGATCGTGAGCTCGGAGGAGGCGTCCGGGAACGTCGGTCCCGCGAGGTTGGCCTCGATCTCGGCGTTCACGTCGATCGCGGAAGAGCCGTCTCCCGGCTCGACTGCGTCGAACTCCGACACTGTCGCGCCCGAGGCGGAAACCGTGAACCGCTGGGACACAGACAGGTAAGCGCCGAGCGGCGCACCGTCATCGTCGTTGTCGGCAGTTGTAGGCGTTGCTGAGATTCCGGCGGACGAGCGCGCCGTCGAGAGCGGTGAGCCCACGGACGCGATCGCGACGTAGTGGTTGGCGCCTGGGATCAGGTTGTCGAACCAGTAGTTGCCCTCGGAGTTGGTCGTCGTGGCATCAACCAGGATGTCGTCGTCACCAAATTCGATGCCATCACCCGCGACGTCACGCCACAACTCGACGTCGACGCCCGCGATGCCAACCTCACCCGAACCGGCGTCATCGAAGACCCCGTTATTGTCGGTCGCCGCGTGGGTGTCGCTCGTAGAGTCTGACTCATCGCGCCATACCTGGTTGCCGATGCGGGCGCGCAAGGCGAAGCCGAAGTCAACCGTCTGGTTGGAGCGCTCGTCGAAGACCGCGCCGTCCTCTGCGGAGGCCGCCGTGTTGGCGTCGGTCTCGCCAGTGGGCTCACCGTTCTCGCCCTTGGGGGCGATCGCGCCAATCTCCACCGTGGACGACACGTAGCCCAACCCAAGACCACCGAACGGGATCGCGTTGTTGTCGTTGTCGACGTCGTTGTTGGCGTTCGCCTCGCGCACCTGCGAGGAGTCCATGCCGTCGAGTGCCGACTGCTCGGGGATATACACGAAGTACGTGCCCGCGTCGAGGCCGGGGAACTCGTAGCGGCCCTTGTCGTCGCCCGTTGTGCCGGTTGTATCGGTGCCCATGAGAGCGTCGCTCGCGACTCCTGGCTCGAAGATGCCGTCGCCGTTATCGCGGAACAGCTGAACCGTCACGCCACCGATGCCTGCCTCGCCAGAATCGACGATGCCGTTGTCGTTCGTGTCGAGCCACACCAGGTTGCCCAATTGGTACGTGGGCGTGGGAGAGAACCCGAAGTCCACCACGAGGTTGGAGTCACCGTCTGCGAGCGTCACGCCCGTCTTGGTGTTCGCATTGGCCTCGTCGGCGGAGTCTCCGTACGCCATGCCACCACGCACGGGGGAAATGAGCTGCGAGGTCGCGGCAAATGCGTCGGCAGTGCTCACGTCATCGCCGTGGTCGGTGTCGTTGCCAGTGGTCGTTGCAGACGAGGCAACCGTCGATGAGCGCCAGCCGCTCAGTACTGTCGCGTTGTTGTTTGATCCGTCGGTCTGCCCTGCGCCGGAAGGAATCACTGCAAAGTATGTCGCGGACTCATCGAGTCCAACGAAGAAGTACTCGCCTTGGGCATCCGTTGTGTGGGTGGACAGGTAGGTGTCGCTCGCAGCGTCGAACAGATCATCGCCGTCGTCTGACCACAGCTCAACATCCACGCCCGCGGCGGGAAGCTCCGTTGCCTGGTAGATGCCGTCGTTCTCTTGTGACGCCGTGTACGTTCCTGCTCCGGTACGGCCGTCGTCGAACCACACAGTGTCGCCAAGGCGCAGTCCTGGGAAGAAGCCGAAGTCAACTGTGAACTCCGAGCGACCGTCCGTGCCCGAGGCCCAGCCGAAGTCGTCGTCGGTAGCGTCGCCTGAACGCAGCGTCTCACTGGTCGGCTCGGTCTCAAAGGTGACCGCGTCGCCTCCCAATGTCACGAGCGTCGATTGCCAACCACCAGCGAAGGTGCTGCCGTTGGAGTCATTGTCCGCGAGCACAGAGTCCGGGTCCCCCGCGTAGGCGGTGGACGACAGGTTGGACAACGCGCCAGCGGCAACCGCCAGGCCAAGGCCCAATGTCTGAGTCTGCACGGAAGGAATCACGACGCGGTAGTCTCCCGCGGTGAGGGGCGTGCCAACGGAGTCGGTGGTGAACGCGTACGCACCCGAGGCTCCAGTGACAGTTTCGTTGATGATGGTGCCCGTGGAATCGAGCAGCCTGACCAAAGCCCCGGGGATACCCGACTCGCCGTCGTCGGCCACGCCGTTACGGTCTGTATCGAGCCACACCAGGTTGCCGATGCGGTAGGTAGGCGCAGACACAAACGAGAAGTCGACAGTGAGATTCGAGTCTGAGTCGCGAACTGGAAGTCCGGAGGTGCGGTTGGCCTCGGCCTCGGCATTCGCGTCGCCGTCCGTGTCTGTTGCCGGAACCGCGTCGGATTCGAGCGAGGGCTCTCCACCCACTGTGAGCGCCACTGCGCCGGAAACCGCTACGTAGGGGCTGGCGGAACCATCGGCCGCAGCCGCGCCATCGTCGACGTTGTCGACATCGGCGTCCGCGGAGGACTGGCCAAGCGAAGACACGAGGGTTTCGTAGCCGGTAGGCAGGTTCTCGATTGCCGCAAAGTACG